>Ga0116231_10014412_pt1 | contig 10635 bp, 7 predicted proteins | sample S1TSphgellanicum_2_FD_89695 | JGI IMG/M metagenome (GOLD analysis project Ga0116231, IMG submission 89695) | Host-associated microbial communities from peat moss isolated from Minnesota, USA - S1T2_Fd - Sphagnum magellanicum MG | ecosystem: Host-associated > Plants > Peat moss > Unclassified... | reverse complement strand
CCTTATTGAATGGTTAATTATTTTTTAAAAAAAAACCCTAGTTTCAATTTTTAAAAATATTTCCAAAAAAAAAAACATTTTCTCTAAAAAATTTTTGAGAAAAAAAAAAAAAAAAAGAGTCAAAGAATGATGGGTATCATGAAAACATTGTTAAAGAACCAATGGTTATCAATGTGGTTATTTTAAATTTTCAACTTTTTTTGAAACCATTGTTTAATATAACTAATAGGAATCAAAGTCACTTTGCTTGCTTTTAAAAAAAAATTAAGCAATTCTAAAATAAGATTACGCGACGAACATCCTAACGTAGATTTAGCATTTGTTGGTGACAATTTGTAAAAATAAATGTCTAATTTTTCCTCCAAACACCAACAAAGTGGTGAGAAACTTTAGGGGGCAATATAAAAACTAGCAACATTTCTTCAAAGTCCAAATTTTCTCTCACTTATGGAGCTAAATTTTTTTGAAAAAAACCAAGCAGATCTGCAACATCATTACCCCCCCCCCCCCCTTTTTTTTTTGGTGTCACCAGGGCGCAAAAAATTGCTGAGAATAAAACACTGATTCAGAACTGGTTCTTTGATTTTTATTTTTTTAATTAAAAAAATGTAGAACCACGGTTGTGAATTCAAAGAACCGTCCTGGTAACCGCCGAGGAGGTTTGATGTTCGATCCCTGTTTGCCACAACCCGCCCAACACTGGTTCTTAAGAGCCGCAGTCCTTAAGAGTGGGAGGAATGGTATGCCCTAGTATAGGCGTACGATCCTTAGAGTAGGTCTAAGACCCCTAGCCGTCGCTCCCGTGGGAAGCCTCTTTGCGTCCGGAGTCGACAGGAGGCAGCCGGAGACGTCGTCAGCGATTTTGCGTGGCGAGAAACTGCGAGCGCAGCGTGGTGGTTCTTGGAGGAACAAGGCTCAAGAGCTCGCTTTCTCTAGATCTTTTGTTGCAGTCTCTTTTCTTCGGTTTCTTTTCTCTCTGAAATTGCGATTCCGTTTTCATCGTACACTACCTTAGAGCTGCGAGCAGACCTGTTGTGCAGTTTGTTTCCGTCTGCTTTTGTTTCTCCTTTTGCTGGCTGTCTGGCTTTTTACTGCTTCGACGCTTGGTCCTGATCCACCCAACAGACAGATCTCCTACTCTCCATCTCTGAAGGATCGCCGCTGGTTACCATGGCTCTGAAGAAAGCAAACACGATCATTCAACAGAATCCGCTTGTTGTCTTTAGGTGCAACTACTGCTGCATGGCTTTCTATAATACTCGACGATCTCTGTTCCATTGCATGACTTCGAATTTTTGTTGCTGAATTTTTTTTTGGGCACTTTGGTGGGTTGGGGTTGAGGATGCAGCAAGTCGTACTGTCCTTACTGCAGGAAGGTGAAGGAGCTTCTCAAAAGCCTAGGAGCCAACGCCAAAGTGATCGAAGTTGATCAAGAAAGTATGGGCATGCATCTGTCGCCTCCATCATCATTATCAACTGGGTTTGAAGAATTCGTGTGTTTTTGTATGCATGCAGCTCTCTTGACTTTTGCACGCTCCCTAAACCCTAAAACTTACAGTGTATAGGCCCCAGGAGGCCTTTGTTTCTATTCCTTCATGAATCTGACATGAGAGAATTGTTGTGGGGTGGAAACCTAAAGAGGATGGAGGTGAATTGCAAGCAGCCCTAGGAGAGATCTCTGGGCAACAGACTGTCCCCAATGTGTTCATTGGTGGCCAACACATAGGTGGTTGTGATGGTAAGCTTTCAGGCTTTGCCTTTCTCTGCAAATTTCTCTGTGTCTCCAGACTCCTTCGTGGGTCCTTCACAAGAGGAGGGGAATTTTTAGACAATCTTGGTCTTGACTCTTTTAACTCTTTTGGATTTTTTCTGAACATTTGACTTGATTTCAAATCCATCTCTTGCAGCTACTGTGGCAGCAAACAACAAAGGGACGTTGGTACCTCTGCTAAAGGATGCTGGTGTACTCAAGAATGAGTAAGGGATATGATCAAGGGTCTGAGCAAAGACAGTCTAGGTTTTTCTCAACTTTGGTGGATACAACAGACCTTCCTATCCTTCCTGTGTATTGCAGATAAGAAATGCCACATGCCTGCATCATACTGGAAAATTGCTACTTGCAAAGAAGCTGATTCTGCTGCTGCTTGCACAGCTGAGTGTGCAGAATTTACTGGACAATAATCTAATCAAGTACGTCTTGAAGAAAAATCTTTCAATGCTCTACAATCAATCCAGGCTTTTCCTTTTTTTGGCGGCATTGGAAATGATTGATTGTGTGTGAACTCCTTCCATTTCATGCATGAATTTCTTGTATTTCTGGGTGTCTGGATTGTGCAGCTTGTTTTTTTTTTAAATTTAAAAATTGTGACGTTGGGATGATAAATTGCATGATTGCATGGACTCCAATTCTCCACTTACATAAGGAAATATTGACAAGGATATCCACCACCCAACATGTTTTGAATGGCAAAATTTTCATTTGACAGTAACATGCAAATTGATATTGTTCATGGATATTTACACATTGAATTTGTTTAACATGTGATTACGAAGTTGCTTTAATTTTTCATTGTTATGTTACAATTCATGCTCGAGTCAATGCAAATGATTTGGGTTATCTGCCTACTTGGGCTCAACATTGTTGTGCACTACTGGTGACAATGAAATGATGAAAAAATAGAATTATTGATTTTGTGAATCCATTTGAATGACATCGCATGCAACTTGAATTCAATTCAATTTTCAAAAAAATTTAAATTGATTTCAACAATATTGAATTGAAGTCAAATTCAACAATATTGAATTGAATTGAAGAGAAATGCAACCAAATTGGTGCATCCAATGTATTGAAAATATGTTCATCATTTTCATCATCTATGACTATGGTGTTAAATAAAAGACAACTTTGAAAAAAAAAAAAAAACTTTTGCATTCCATTCCATTCAAAGTGAATTTTTAAATCAAAATCTATTTTAGTATGACAAGACCTATTAGTGGATTGTAAGCTTGTTTGCCGAATACCAACTTCAGATGTTATTGTTGTCATTGGAGTTGATGAAAAGTTTGTTTTAAGTTTGTTTTGTTTGTCACATTGAGACTACCAAAATCATAGTTCTCTCTCTACCTCAAATTCTAACTCAACCTCAATCATGATTCATGTGACCCAATTTAGGTAGAGCAACTTTAAGTTTCATATGTTGTCCTTTAGAATGATAGTTCCAAATTAAAATTTATTTAACTAATTTCCAAGTAAAGAGGAATGAAAAGGTCTTTTTTTTTACATTTGTGTCTTTTCAAAGTTTTTTTTCGCAATGCCATAATCATAATAGATTTTTTTTTTAAAATTCATCAATTTTTATCCTTTTTTTTTTTCAATTCAATGTATTTGAATTCAATTCAAAATTCAAAATTTATGCAGTAGTCCTTCAATATTTTGATTCAAATGGAACTTAATTTTCACAAAAAGCAAAGAGTTATGATTTGCTATATAACAATAATAGGTACCCTATTCAGGTGCTATACAACACTCTAAACCCACCCTAAACCCTAAACTACCCTGGTTCCTTAGGGGCTCAAACAAACCTGTAAAAACTTGTGCCAAAAGAATTACATGTGCCTTAACTTGACATGGAACAAGTGGCAACAAAGCAGCTCTTGTAAAGGGAGGAGGGTAAGTCAGCTCTTGTAACAAGAGTACACTAGTGGTAAGAGGGGTCCCACTTATCTACTACATGAAATAGGGATTTTGCCTTCAGTGAAGGCAGATTTGCACACAAAACAAGGAGTTTGCCTTAGTGAAGGCAAATTCCTTAAAAAGTTGTACTTATCCATTATCACTTTGTAAAAAATTTTATGTTATAATAATTTTTTTTTAATTAGAATTTATTTTGATCAACTGTAACATTTTTATTTTTATTTTTAAATTGGTCCCATTACTTCTAGGGCAAAGAGAACTCAAAAAAAAAACTATTTTTTTCACACAAGTTGGAAAGTGGGGTTAGTAGCCAATATGCCAAGTGGGTGTGATGTCAAGTGGGGTTTTTTGAGTCACGACCACTTTCTTCAAGTGGGTCATAAGATCTTTATATTTTTTGCATTAAAAGGTCCTAAAAATAAATTTTAAAAATAGATTAATTAATTAAAAATAATAAATTAAAAAAATAGAAGCCACCTGAAAGGTCGTATTGGGGGGGGAGGGGGGGCAAAGCCCCAACAGGGGAAGTAGTAATTTTTTTAAAAAAATCCAATAAATGATAAATAAATAAATAAATGATAGTAATAATGGGATTATATGGGAAAAGTATATTCTTCGGAATGCGTCGACCTCGAGAAGACACGTGGATTAGGAGGATCGTGGCCGTTGGTGGAGGGTGAGCATCTCCTTTGCTGACTAGTCACAAATTGTGCGTAAAAAATTCGCTCTTTCTTCTTCTCCTTCTCTTCGTCAGCTTTTCTCGTTTTGCGGATTTTTCAGCTGAAAATCGGAAACAAGATGTTGTCGTCTGTGTCCGCTTCTGTTGTTCTCGTTTCTTGTTTCCCCGTTCCTGTCTCACATTGCTGTTGCTGATGGTCCACGAGAAAAGAAGTGAAGAATCCGCATTCGAACATAATAATCCTGCGCCAATTCTGGTCCTATTTTTGGTAGCATTCGTTGTCCGTGTTTGATCCATCTCTTCTCTCTCTGGTGTTTTGATTTTGAATTTTTTTTGCGTTCTTGTCAAATCTATTATTTTGTGGAGAGAAGCGTTTTTTTCGTTTTTTTTTTTTTGGGGTGCGTGTGTGTGTCGGGGAGAACAGAGAGAAGAGGAGTGTGAAGGTTTGGCGGTTTTCTGTTTTGTGGAATTGACGATGACTATGACGACGACGATGCTGCCGGCGGTTGCGAATGGAGGATCGGAGACAAGAGGAGCGAAGAAGAGAGCAGAAGGAGTGCTGGTGCGTGATATTTCTTTTTACAGTCCTGTACAAGAGAGTAGACTGGGGCACAAGCCTCCATTGCCATCTGTTTTTCATGGAAGTTTCAAGCTTGTTCATGGACCGCCTTCCTCTGCTGCGGGAAACGCTGCGGAGATCGAGCAGCTTTTTCCGTGCCTCTTTGGACAACCTTCAGTGGAGCTTCTCGCCAGTGAAAGAGTGTCGTATTACGACAACCAGAAGCTGAAGATCGGCGTGGTTTTGTCTGGCGGACAAGCTCCCGGTGGCCATAACGTTATTGCCGGCATCTTTGATTACCTTGAAGAGCATGCCAAGGGGAGTATCTTGTATGGATTCAGAGGAGGTCCTGCAGGGATTATGAGGAACAAAGTCGTGGTCATCACTGCGGAGTTTCTTTTCCCTTACAGAAACCAGGGCGGTTTTGACATCATTTGCAGTGGGCGAGACAAGATTGAGACGTCGGAGCAGTTTAGGCAAGCAGAGGAGACAGTGAAGAATCTGGACTTGGATGGACTGATTGTCATCGGCGGTGATGACTCCAACACTAATGCTGCACTCTTGGCAGAGTATTTCAGGTCCAAGAATTTGAAGACCCATGTCATTGGATGCCCTAAAACGATTGACGGAGACCTGAAAAGCAGTCATGTGCCTATCAGCTTCGGATTTGATACAGCCTGCAAGATTTATTCTGAGATGATCGGCAACATCATGGTGGATGCCAGATCAACCGGCAAGTATTACCATTTTGTGAGGTTGATGGGTCGGGCAGCTTCCCACATCACTCTTGAGTGTGCTCTCCAGACACATCCTAATGTTGCAATCATCGGTGAGGAGGTCAATGCCCATAGGCAAACATTGAGGCAGGTAACAAACCAGATTGCTGATGTTATCTGTCAAAGGGCTCAACTTGGGAAGCATTACGGTGTGGTTCTTATACCAGAAGGCCTGATTGATTTCATCCCAGAGATTCAACACCTCATTGCAGAGCTCAATGAAATCCTTGCAACAGGTACGTGTGATGAAGCAGGACACTGGAAGGAGAAACTTGCCCCTCCGTGTCGGGCACTTTTTGGCTCCCTCCCCCATAACATTCAGGAGGAGCTTTTGCTCGAGCGAGATCCTCATGGCAATGTGCAGGTTGCAAGAATTGAGACAGAGAAGATGCTCATCTCAATGATTGAGACTGAGCTTCACGCAAGAAAGCATGAGGAGACTTTCACAGGCACTTTCAAGGGTCAGGCACATTTCTTTGGCTATGAAGGTCGATGTGGCATGCCTACAAACTTTGATGCAACATACTGCTATGCACTTGGATTTGCAGCTGCTGCACTCCTCCACACAGGACAGACAGGTCTGATTGCATCCATAGGTAATTTGACGGCACCATCGAAGGACTGGACTGTTGGGGGAACAGCTCTCACAGAGCTCATGGATGTGGAGCGCCGGAAAGGCAAATTCAAGCCTGTGATCAAGAAGGCCATGGTGGAGCTTGATGGTGCTCCATTCAAAAGGTTTGCATCTCTGCGGGATCAATGGGCAGTGAAAGACTCTTACTTGAGCCCTGGTCCTATCCAGTTTTCAGGCCCAACTGCAAATGACACCAATTACACACTCAAGCTTGAGCTTGGAACTCTAGATGCCTGAATCCAGAAGTCAGAATTTTCTGTAGGCCTATAATGATCTTGTCCGAGACTTTCTCGATTTTCATCAATATATGCAAGGTTTCTCAAATTGTGGAGGATGACTGCCTTGAACCCCCCCTTCAAATGGTATGCTTAAAGGATATGTTCAGGGTGCAGAAGACCCCAACCACTACCCTCTATGCAGGCCACTCTATGCCTTAGGCTTAGATGCTTGCTTGTACAGTCACAAGCTAAAATAAAATGAAACTTTCCTCCCAAGCTCATTGCAGCTTGAATGAATGAGGATATGATTTCCAATTTTGATTAGCTATATCTCTTGAGTGCTAGCCAAAGTCATTACTGAATCTTTGCACTGCTGCCACAGAAACTCTGTATGATGGAAACTCACAGGACACAGATGTTTGTATGATGGTTCACCAATTTCTCTGGGAAGATTATTATGTGCTGATCTACACTCAACTCACTGTAGGGGGTGGATGGAGTCAGTGGGGGAGTCATGGCAGCTTGTCACTGCCATAGGTCACGGTTTTCACACTTTGTGAGTGATGCTCATAAGCTTTATGACTACTTGTTTCTTGTTGTGTTAATTTTTGGTTTTGCTGGACCTAACAGAACATGCACCTCAAAAGTGTTGTTATTGTGCAGTCTCAGACAATAATCCCCACAGCTCTTTCTTCGGTTTCTAGAGATGGGATAGATCTGAGCAAACAAACAATCAGTAGGTTGTAATGACGATTTGAGAGCCTCAAGTGTCTTTTGAGGTTTGGTCATGAATTATGACCTCATGTGGAGAAAGCTCTGTGTCTGGCTGCTGAAGCATTTCTAATTGCACTAATGTGAAGCTGCAGTTGGTTTCCAAAGTCTTGACAACCCTTTCATTTGCAGAAAACCAAAAATCCATGCACTGAATTGTTTGACAGAGCTCTCAGAAATAAAGGTGATGCAAAGGTGGAGACAGAACCTCATTTGCCCACCTGAATTTTAGCAGGAAAATAACAAAAGGAGAAAACTGCATAAGAAAGTATCTGATGTATCATCTTTTCAAAATACTCTTCTTCCAAAGCTTGAAGTTAACACTGCCATATGGATTGCATTCCTAAACTCAACTACAAAAGAAAATCCCCTTCTTCTCCAAGAGATTTGTGTTCATAATTAATTATTTGGCTGCTCTTTTTAAACCCTCCTCAGTCCCTTCTTCATTGTCTCATGACAAAATTGATATAACAGAAAGACTGGAATTGCATGAGAACAGGAAGCAAGCTCTGCTTCTCTAGCTTAAGCTCTGTTTCAAGCAAGTTCATCTGCTGGGAGCACTTGCAATCTTTGCTCCAAGCATGCAGAGACCCACTGAGGTTCCAAGCAAATTCTGCTGCAAGCACACTTAAATATTCCAAGCATGCAGAGCCCCATCCTTCCAAGCAAGTTCTGTCGCAAGTAAGCTTTGCTCTGAGTATGCAGAGCACAAAGGTGTAAGCAAGCAAGGAAGCTTTGCTCTGAGCAATCAGAGACCTGGATCCTTTCAAAGCATGAGAGACAAATCATAAGCATGCATTCCTCATGCGAGTGTGGTTTTGTGTTGTTGCCATTTGCACCTTGGATATTATAGCTTCTTGATCATCATCTTCTAGAGTAGGTGGTGATCCTGGAACTGACTCCCATCATCCAGCAGAGACAAGAGCAAAATCTTGAGGATGATCATTGGTTCCTCTGCATGTGATATAACTTTGATTTTTTTTTTCCTTGTGAACTTCTCTTGTTGTAGACTTCCTCGGCCACTTGATCCATGTCAAGCTCCTGGGAACAAAAGTGTGTCCTGGTTTGGACAGTCGCTAAGTGTTGATATCAGAGATTTGGTGGGTACTTAGCTAGCTAGCAAGCAATCTCCGAGAGTTCCTTGCTCAGTTGTTCAGCCACTTCGTCCATGGAAGGTCGTTGCTCTGGAGAAGAGTTTGTACATCGAAGAGCAAGATGAACGACTTTGAGCATGTGAGAAGAGTAGTTGTTTTCTATAGAAGTCGAGACCGCTTGCTGTTCCATCAGAAAACGAGAATCAAACAGATCAGAGCAAGTCTTGGTGGTAGTGGTGGTCTTCCTTAACCGAGTTTTCACCCAAGCTACGAGGTTGAAGCTTCTTCCTCGGGAAGGATCTTTCCCTGTAACAAGCTCCAACAACAACACGCCGAAGCTATAAACATCGCACTTCACAGTAAGTCTGAGGGACTTGGAGTATTCAGGAGCTATATAAGCTCGTGTACCCGCAAGGAAAGTGGTAATGTGCGTCTCGGAAGAATCCAGAATTTTTGCGAGACCGAAATCCCCGACCTTCGCTTCGAAATTGGTGTCTAACAAAATGTTGCTGGCCTTCACATCTCGATGTATGATTCTGGGTTCACAGTTATGCAGATAAGCCAGAGCTTGTGCAGCTCCGGATGCGATCTTCAGTCTGGTTTGCCAATCCAAGCATTTCTCTCTCCCGCCCCTGATGTACTTGTTCAAGCTCCCGTTCTGGAAGTACTCGTAAACCAGCAGCTTCTGTCCTGAGTCCTTTGTTCTGCAGTACCCAAGTAGACGTACGAGGTTTGTGTGCTTCACGTTGCCGATGGTTTCGATCTCCGCTCTGAACTCTCTGTCATTTCGCTTGCCTCTTCCGTTTAGCTTCTTCACTGCTACCACTGTGCCGTCTGGAAGCGATGCCTTGTAGACCTGGGCACCCAACAACAAAAAACCAAAAACCCACCCACGCACCCAGATGGGTTTTTTTTAGGGAATGTCAAGCTGATCTACAATTTTGCAAAGTTTGTAGACTTTGCAAACTACCGATCTTGCAACATGAAGCTCTTACAAGATCCGTGCAGTGTGTGTTCTTCTTCACCAATGCATTGTTGCTTTTGTTTCTGCACGTACCTTGGCATAAGCTCCGACGCCTATCCGGTGCTTTCTGCTGAATCCGCCGGTTGCAATTCTGAGCTCCTCGTAAGTGAAGGTGACGGCGTTGGACTTAAGAAGAAGCGATTGGGTGAGAGCCGCCCCGTGGGTGGAGCTAACAACTGTCGGAGATTCTCGATATTTTCGTGGTGAAGTAGCATCAGCAGCAGCTGGGAGGACCGAACGATCAACAAAAAACAGTTTTTTCCATCTCCTCAAACAACTCCAAAAGAAGGCGCACAGTTGTGCACCCAAGTAGAGTGCCAAGGACAAAACACAAGACGAAAACAGAAGAAGCGATGGCAGAGCTATAAATCCCACATGTGCTCCCTTTTCTTCTTCAACTGCAGCATCCAATTGATCAAGTAGGAACCAATCCACATGAGTTCTCATCTCTCACAATCTCACAATTTCCACATCGCTCATCACCCCCCACCCAACAACCCAAATCCTCGTCCACCCAACGCAACAAATCCTTCAACAAAAATTCCTCACCAAATCCCTCTCAATCTCTCTCTCTCTCAACAATACCTTCCAGGAAACACCATCTATCTCTCTCTCTCTCTCTACAGACCATTGATTTCTCGACTGTCAAGAGCCCCCAGGAGAAAAAACAACTCTGCCTCTCTCGCAAAACACTGTTTCAATTTCATCAATACAAATTCGACGTAAGTTTTTGCAAAAATCGACATAGCCCACTCTCAAAACAATTGAATAGTACTCTCGCAATTTCAGCAAATCCAATTTGATGTCGGTTTTTTTGCAAAATTGACACAGACAGTTCCCAAAACAATTAAAAAAACAAATATATGAAAGAAGAAGGTGAAAACAAAAAAAATGCAATCTGACGACTACTTATGTCTCAAAGGAGCTGAAAAGATGAGTTGTAGGCCAAGGACTTTGACAAGGATTTCAAAATCAATCAACGATCGATTTTTGCAAAATTGACGTAACCCACTCTCAAAACAATTGAACACACAAATATATATATCTATGAAAGAAGAAGGTGCAAAAAAAAAAAAAAAAAAAAAAAAAAAAAAAAAATTAGAAGAAGAGTTAGAACGGAAAGGCGCCAAAGACACACGATGATGAGCATGACAATAAAAAAAAAACGAATCTAGGGGGGGGGGGG
>Ga0116231_10014411_pt1 | contig 10635 bp, 7 predicted proteins | sample S1TSphgellanicum_2_FD_89695 | JGI IMG/M metagenome (GOLD analysis project Ga0116231, IMG submission 89695) | Host-associated microbial communities from peat moss isolated from Minnesota, USA - S1T2_Fd - Sphagnum magellanicum MG | ecosystem: Host-associated > Plants > Peat moss > Unclassified... | reverse complement strand
TGCGAGGCGAAAAACCAATCCTCGGTCAGCAGGAAGACAAGCGTTTTAGGATTCATTTTAGATTCAAAAAGGAATGTTCTTTTTTGAAAAAAAGAACCAAAAAACTTTTGTTACTTTCGGGCATGGGCGTTGGTGGCGACACAGCCCGTGGCCCGTAGTAAAAAAAGTCTTTTTGGTTCTTTTTCTTCAGAAAAAGAACGGCTTCCTAAACATCGTTGACCCCTGCCCTTTTCGCCTCCCAGGCCCAGGCGTCGCGGCACATGTCGTCCACGTCCAGCGCCGCCTTCCAGCCGAAGAGTTTTTCAGCGGCGCCAGGATTGGCGAAGTAGCTGGCAACGTCGCCAGGGCGGCGGGGCATGATTTTATAGGGCACCGCGCGGCCGGTCGCGCGCTCAAAGGCGTGAACCAGGTCGAGCACGGAAAGGCCGATACCGGTGCCGAGATTGACGGTGACTGCGGCGTCGTTGTTGAGCAGGTATTCCAGCGCCAGCGCGTGCGCCTCGGCCAGGTCGACGACGTGGATATAGTCGCGCACGCCGGTGCCGTCAGGCGTGTTGTAATCATTGCCGAAGACCTGCAGAAATTCCCGCTGGCCGGTGGCCACCTGGCACATATAGGGCATCAGATTATTCGGCACACCGGTCGGTGTTTCGCCGATGACCGTTGAGCGATGCGCGCCGACCGGGTTGAAGTAGCGCAGATTGGCCGCCCCCAGCAGTTTGCCGGTGCGGGCCAGATCGGTGATCAGGTTTTCCATCACCAGCTTGGTGCGGCCGTAGATGTTTTGCACCCGCGTTGGGAAGTCTTCGAGGATCGGCGAGGAATCCGGTTGGCCGTAAACCGTGGCGGAGGAGGAGAAGACGATGCGGCGGATATTCTGCGCCTGCATCGCCTCCAGCAGCCGGATGGTTCCGATAATATTCATGTCATAATAGAGCAGCGGATCGGCCTCGCTCTCGCCGACCGCCTTCAAGGCCGCAAAATGGATGACGGCGTCTACTGGGTGCGCCGCCAGTGCCGCGGACACCGTCGCCGTGTCGCGGATATCCGCCTCGATGACTGGAAAATCCTTGCCGGTCAGCCGCTGCAGGCGGCTTGGCACGTCACGCTCAGAATTCGCGAAATTATCCAGGATGACCACCTGATGCCCGCGTTCGGCCAGAGCGACCGCGGTGTGGGAGCCGATATATCCTGCACCGCCGGTAAGAAGCACATTCGCCATTTTACGCGTGATCCTGTTCAGCCGAGTTTTGTGATGGCCCATTTGACCTGTTGGGGTCCGTCCTGATGGCCGGCAAGGACGATTTGTTCAGCGCGGCGGGCTTCCGTTGAGCCAAAATAAACACTTTCCTCAATGGTGATCTTGGTGCCGTCGGCACGCAGTCGCCAGCCCTGCCCGGATGGCAGGCGCAGCAGCACCGCTTCGTTATCCTGCTGCAGGCTGGCGGTGACGTTGGGGTGCAGGTGGAAGCGAATGAGGAAAGGCTGCGGTTGGGCGGCCTCGATCAGGTCCTCGCCGCGCAAGTCCTCGCCGCTTTCGGACAGGTAGAGGCGGCGATGATGGATGGCCCCGAACAGCTTGCCCCAGCCGTCGTGGCTGGCCTCCAGCCAGTACGCGCCACCGGCGGCCTGGCGCTGCCCGGTCACATGGCCGGGTCGGCGGCCAAGGCCGCCTTCCCGAATTTCCGAGGATGAGACGCCGGCGATAATCAAGGTGGAATGTGCGTCGGTGGCGCGCAACGCATCGCGCCATTCGGGGCCGGAGGCGGGGGCGGCGCCGCAATTGACGATCAATCTTTCCTTGCCTGCTGAAAATTCGAAACCAAGCGTGCCGGCATGGGCAAAGCGGTCGGCGCCGTGCGGCGCCGGCGCCCCGGCATCGACGATCAACACCGATTTTCCGGCGGCAAGCCGCTGAAAACCGCTATCGCCGAGCGTGCCGGCAGCGCGCCCCGAACGCCCGGCCTGGCTGAGCACCAGATCGATCAGGCTGGGCAAATCCTCGCGGCTGCCATTGAACAAGGCAAGGCCGCCATCGCCATGCCGAAAGGCGCGCAGGGCCAGCGCCATCCGGTCAATCGCCGCCGGCAAAATTTCCGGCGGCTCGATTTTTGCACTTTGTAGCAATGCGCGGATTTCCGTCAGATCTTGCAGAGCGGCGAGATGCGCCGCCGGGCTGCGTTCGATATGGCAGCCATCGGCCAGCAATTGCCGATCGATCTCCTGCGGCAGAAACCGCAAGGCGCGGGTGGTGTAAGCGGCATGCTCCGGCATCGCGACGGCGGCGGCGATCAGGCCCTTCAGTGCGGTCAACGCGCGGCCGTCATGTTCCTCGGCAGGCAGAGCGGCGGCCAAATTGCGGGCATCGGTGACCAGCCGGCTCATCAGCCGCTGGCGGAAATCGTCATCGGCTGAGGCGGCAAAAAAATCGTAATGGCCAAGCCAGGCGGCAATGCGGGCGCCTGTGACATCAGCACGGCTCGCCATCGGCTCCAAATCAAGCGTGTCCATGAAGTCTGAAACCAAAGCGCGGGCGCGGGCGCGGGCGGCATCGGTGCCCAAAGCGCGCAGATCGCGCAGCCAGGTGAAACCGAGGATATAGCCGCGCAGCAATTGCGAGGCGCCGCCGGCATTGCCGAATTGGCCGGCAGCCATGCTTCTATTGGCGCCCAGCAGGCTGATTTCGCCCTTGATCAGCCGGGCGCCACGGCTGGGATCGCCCGGCCAAGGGTCACGCACTGCCAAAGACGGGGCGTCTGGGTAATTGGCGGCACGCAGGTTTTGGAGTTTCGCAAACAAGCCGCGGGCGCCGCGGGTAAAGCTGCCGCGCGGCATCAAGCCACTCATCCGGCGCCAAACGCCAGGCTTGCGGCACGCCGCGGCGCGGCGGCGCGCAAATCCGCGATCGCCTTGGCGTAGTCGGCGGCGCCGAACACCGCGGTTCCGGCGATCAACGTATCGGCACCTGCGGCCAGCACCCGGGCGGCGGTGGCCGGGGTGATGCCGCCATCCACCTGCAAGGCGATCGGCCGGCCGCTGGCCTCGATCATGCGGCGAATGGTGGCAATCTTGGAGAGTTGCGAGGCGATGAATGCCTGCCCCCCGAAGCCGGGATTGACGGTCATGACCATGATGATATCAGCGAGGTCGAGCACATGGGCGATCGCATCCACCGGCGTCGCGGGATTGAGGACGATGCCGGGCTTTTTGCCCAGGCTGCGGATCAGTTGCAGCGTGCGATGCAAATGCGGCCCGGATTCCGGATGCACGCTGATATGATCGGCGCCGGCTTCGGCAAAGGCGGCGATATAGGGATCGGCCGGGGCGATCATCAGATGCACGTCCAAAGGCAGGCTGGTATGCGGGCGCAACGCCTTCACCACCAGCGGGCCAAAGGTGATATTCGGGACAAAATGGCCGTCCATCACGTCAAGATGCAGCCAATCGGCGCCGGCCCGCTCAACCGCCTGGGCTTCTTCGCCCAGCCGGGCAAAGTCGGCAGCCAACAGGCTTGGCGCGATAATGATACGATCTGTTACACTGATCATGGTTCGATTGTAGCTATTTAGTGCAGAGTTTCACAAGCGGTTGAATTTTCAAATGGCCGCAAGATCGACCGAATTCATCTGCCCGATGCAGCCGCGCCACGTTACGGCGACAGGATCTGTATGTTCAGACAGGCTTTGTTAATCTGGCGATAAAAAACCCATCCATTCCCCCCCGCTCCGGCCATAATCCTGGATGGGTACGGATATTCTTCTGCGGGGTGACGGCCTCCGGCAATCCGGCAAGGCTGAGCCGGTCATGGCGCAAGCCGAGTCGGTTGATCGCGGCGTTGATGCGCTGTTCGCCTTCTTCGGGCTGCAGCGAGCAGACGGCATAAACCAGCCGGCCGCCCGGGCTCAGAAAGCTGGCGGCGGCGTCGAGCAGTTGGTCCTGCAGCCGGGTCAGCGTGACGATGTCGCGCGGCTTGCGCAGATGCAGCAGGTCCGGATGGCGACGAGACGTGCCGGTGGCGCTGCAAGGCGCATCCAGCAGGATGGCCGGAAATTTTTGCGCCGGCCGCCAGGCGGTGGCATCGGCCTCGATCAGCTCGGCGGTCAGCCGCAGCCGCTGCAGATTGCCTTGCAGCGTGCCCAGCCGGGCGGGGTCACGGTCGAGCGCGGTGACGATTGCGCCGGCGGCCGCCAGTTGAGCGGTTTTGCCGCCGGGAGCGGCGCAAAGGTCCAGCACGCGCTCTCCAGGTTGTACGTTGAGATAGCCGGCGGCCAGGGCAGCGGCGGCATCCTGCACCCAGAACCTGCCTTCAGAATATCCAGCCAAACCGGCAACGCTGGTGCCTGCCGGATAGCGGTACGAGCCGGTCGGCAGTTTCTCCCCGCCTTCGGGCGAAAATCCAGGCATCGGCGTGATATCCAGCGGCGCTTCGCGCTGATGCGCCGTGGCAATGGCGCGGGCGTCCGCCCCCCAGCTGGCCCAGGCCCAGGCCGGGGTGTCCAGCCGCGGCATATCCAGCGGTTCCAGCAAAGCCGGGCCGCCCGCCGCCACCTTGCGCAGCACCGCGTTGATCAGCCCGGCAAACGGGATCAGGTTCCGGGTCTTGGCCAGATCGACCGCCGTGCCGACCGCCGCATGCGGCGGCGCTTCCAGAAACAAGCTGGCGGCGGCGCCCAGCATGAGGATATGCCGCACCGCCAGCGGCGGTTCGCGCAGCAAAAACGGCTCCAGCACCGCATTCAGCGTCCCGGTATGCCGCAGAACGGTCGCCGCCAGCCGGTGCGCCGCCGCCTTATCGCGAGCGTCGATCGCCGGCAGCGCATCCAAAGCGGTGTCCAGCGACGAATTGCGCGTCAGGACCGCCGAAACAAGCGCAAGCGCCGCCTCGCGCGTCGGGTCAGCCATGAAAATTCCGCTCTGAAACGCGCTGTGGAGAGTCGGCTGGGGCGTGTTTCGAGAACCGGACCGGAGCGGATTTCATGTCCGTGAGGACCGGAAGCGCAGAAACGCGCCTCAGACGGCCGCCACGGTAGCGTTTTCGAGTGGACCTGGTGGAGCTGAGGGGAATCGAACCCCTGACCTCGTCATTGCGAACGACGCGCTCTACCAACTGAGCTACAGCCCCAATCTGAATTTGGCTCCGATCAGGGTCCATCCGAAGCGCGGCTTCGCGCATCGGCGGGGCCAAGTCAAGCGACGGTATTTGCCATCATGACCGGGGATCGTTAGTTGAGGCCGTCAAACCAATCTGAACAGGGACGGCATATGATCGGCGCGGTATTCTGGTTACTCAGCGAAATCATCCATCTTTACATTCTGGCGATCATCATTGCCGTCGTCATCAGCATGTTGATCTCCTTCGGGGTGATCAACGCGCATAGCCGGTTTGTCTACACGGTGGCGGATTTCCTCAACCGCCTTACCGAGCCGGCGCTGGCGCCAATCCGGCGTTTTCTGCCGGATCTGGGCGGCATCGATATCAGTCCCCTGATCGCGATTCTGCTGCTGGAGTTCCTCGACCGGCTACTGGCGTCGCTTTATGTTCATCTCGTCCTTTCGGGGGTGACCTTCTGATCGGGAGCCGATAACCATATCTAGGTGTACCAAGGCAGGTTACGGCATCGGCTGATCCAGGAACGAGGGTTTCAAGAAGCGCGAGGGACACGGGTTTGATAAATATAATCGTTGGGATCGTCAGCGTCTCGCAGCGCCGGGCCGGTTTGGTTGTGATCGCCGCCTTATTGCTCGCCGTGCTGGGCCTGGCCTATAGCTCCCGGCATATATCGGTCGATTCCGATACCGACCATCTGTTTGCAGCCTCGCTGCCATGGCGCCAGGCGCAGATTGCCGAGGCGAAAAACTTCCCGCAATTCGACAAGCTTATTGTCGCGGTGGTGCGTGCGAAAACGCCTGAGGAAGCAGCGGAGACCGCCCAGGCGCTGAATGCCGCCTTGCAGGCGGATAAGCAGAATTTCATTGACTCCGACTATCCGGCAAATGCCGGTTTTTACAACCATAACGGGTTCCTGCTGCTGCCGGTGCCGCAATTGGCAAAATTGCTCGGCACCATTGTTGCCGCCCAACCCTTTCTTGGCCAGTTGGCGGCGGATCCCTCGGCGCGCGGGTTGTTCACCGGTATCAGCCTGATCGCCCAGGGCGTGCAGCTCGGCCAGGCCAATCTGACGCCCTATAATGCGGCGCTCAGCGGGGTTGAGCAAAACCTGCAATCCGCCGCTGCCGGTAAACCGGTGCCGCTTTCCTGGCAGAGCTTGATCACCAGTAATCTCGGCGGCGATGCCGAGTTCGTGCTGGTCCACCCCAGACTGGACCAGCACAGTATTCAGCCGGGCGGAATCGCCACCGCGGCGCTGCGGAAAATCGCAGACACGTTGCCGGATGTGAAGAGCGGGCGGGCCACCGTTAATTATACCGGCCAGATCCCGCTCTCCGACGAGCAATTCGCTTCCTTGACCCAAGGCCTTGTTACCGGCGGCATCATCAGCCTGTTGCTGATCTCGCTTTGGTTATTTCTGGCGCTCCGCTCGTGGCGGCTGATTGTGCCGATCCTGCTGACCCTGGTGCTGGGCCTGGCGCTGACGATCAGTTTCGCTGCGATTGCGATCGGCGCGCTGAATCTGATTTCGGTAGCCTTCGCAATTCTATTCATCGGTCTAGCGGTCGATTTCGGCATTCAGTTCTCGGTGCGATTGCGCGATGTCCGGCATCATTTCGGTAACCTTGCGGTGGCGATCCCGGAGACCGGGCGTCAGGCCGGCGGTCAGATCGCCTTGGCGGCGGCAGCCACTGCCTGCGGATTTCTGGCGTTTGCACCAACCCCTTTCACGGGGGTTGCCGAGCTCGGCATCATCGCCGGCGTCGGCATGGGGATTGCCTTTCTCTGCACCATCACCTTTCTGCCCGCGCTGCTCAAAATATTCGCCCCGCGCCCGGAGTTTTTCCTGCTCGGACTGCCCTTTGGCGAGCAGGTCGATAATCTGGTGTTCCGCTACCGCCGCTTGGTGCTCGCCGGTTTCGGCGTGCTGGCCGTGCTGGGCGTATTTGCGGCGATCACCATCGGCTTTGATGCCAACCCGCTCGATACCAAGGATCCGAATACGGAAAGCATGCGCACCTTGGAGGGCTTGCTGAGTAACCCTGCGACCAACCCCTTCTACGCGGATGTACTGACCCCGAACCTCGCCGCCGCAAATGCGCTGGCCGCCAAGCTATCGGCCTTGCCGGAGGTCTCCGGGGTCATTTCCGGCGGCACCTTCGTGCCGTCCGACCAGTCGGTAAAACTGGCGATGATCGAGCAAGCCCAAACCATTCTGGCGCCAACCATTCAAACCACCGAAATCACCCAATCGGGCGGCGGCAGTCCGGTGACGGCGAATGATATCCGCATCTCGATGAAGATGGCGCGTGACGCGATATTGCAGGCCAAGCCGCATCTGCCTGCCAACTCGCCCATGCTGGGGATTGCCGCCGCGCTGAACACAATGCTGGGCCAGAGCGATGCGCAGATCATGGCGATGAACGCCGCCATTACCCGCTTTCTGCCGGCGGAACTGGCGCGGCTTAATGATGCGCTTAGCGCAAGCCGCATTACAGAGCAAAATCTGCCGCCGGAAATTGCCAGCAACTGGTTCTTGCCGGATGGCCAGGTTCGCGTTCAAGCGCTGCCGACCGCAGCCGCGGAACACACCGCGGGTTTGAAGAAATTTTCGGCGGCCGTGCTTTCCGTTGCGCCGAATGCCGGGGGTCCGGCAATTTCCACCATCGCGACGGCGCGTACCATTCTGGATTCCTTCCGCGAGGCCGCATTGCTGGCGGCGCTGGCAATTGCCGTTATCTTGTTCATCGTGTTTCGGAATCTGCGGGATACCTTGCTGGTGTTATCGACCCTGACGCTGTCCTCGCTGTTAACCGCGCTGTTCGCAAAACTCGCCGGGGTGCAGATCAACTACGCCAATATCATCGCGTTGCCGCTGCTGCTCGGCGTCGGCGTTTCCTTCAATGTTTACTTCGTGATGAATTACCGCGCCGGCATGCGGCGCTTTCTGCACACCGCCACCGCGCATGCGATCTTGTTCTCGGCGCTGACGACCGGCACCGCTTTTGGCACGCTGGCGGCCTCGCATGATCGCGGCACCTCCAGCATGGGCGTGCTGCTGCTGTTGAGCCTGCTGGCGGTGCTGATTTCCACCTTCCACTATCTGCCGGCCTTGCTGTATTGTCTGCCGGAGCACGATGCTCCAAAAACGTAGTTTCAGCCTATCCGGCCATCGCACCAGCATCGCACTGGAACCGGAATTTTGGGCCGCGCTGGAAGCAATCGCGCAGGCGCAGTCCGCTTCACTCACCGCATTGATCGGCGGCATCGACAGCGCCCGGGTCCCATCGCAAGCCTTGGCCTCTGCCCTTAGGGTTTTTGCATTAGAGCGGAAGTAGAAGCGAAGGAAGCCTGCTTTTTTCTGAAGAAAAAGGCCGGCCGTCCGCGAAAGCAAAAGGACTTTTTATGAACCTGGACCAATGGCGTTGAACAATCCCGGCTCCGGTAAAACAAAAGTTTTTTGCGCCGCTTTTTTTCAAAAAAGCGGCTTCTTTCTTACCCCCTCAGCTGAAATCTACGCCGACTGCGCGCAAAGCTGATGCTTTGAGTTTCTGCTTGATTTTCGAATAACCTGCCCAGCCGCCGGGTTCGTTGCCGGCAATTGCGGCAGCTGCGTCTCGCAGGCTGATCGCGTTGGCGGCATTTGCTTTATTCAGCCCGGCCCAGTCGACCGGCCAGGCGATCGGCGCGCCGGGGCGGGCGCGGGGCGAGTACGGCGCGATGGCCGTGGAACCGACTTCGTTGCGGAAATGGTCGATGAAGATTTTTTTCGTCCGGCGTGCCTTGCTCATCGTGGCAACGTAGAGGTCCGGTGCGTCAGCGACCACGCGGTTTGCAAGGTTGGCTGAAAAAGCCTTGATGACCGGCCAATCATATTTCCGTTCGATCGGCACCACGACATGCACCCCCTTACCGCCGGTGAGCAACGGCAGTGATTGCAGGTCGAGCGCTTCCAGCACGTCCCGCAGGCGCAAGGCGGCGCGTTTGACCGCGGCAAAATCGACGCTGGTGTCCGGGTCGAGGTCGAAGACGATGCGGTCCGGCAGCTCCACCTTGTCGGTCCGGCTGCCCCAGATGTGAAATTCCAGCACATTCATCTGCACCGCGGCGACCAGTGCTTGGCGCTGGTTGAAGTAGATATATTCTTCCGATTTGCCGTTCTTGTTAACATACGTCTGGTGCAGCCAGGCATCGCCTAAGCCGGGGCCCGGGTGGCGCTGGTAGAAGGTTTTGTGTTCGGCACCATCAGGCGCGCGGAGCAAGGTGATGAAGCGATCTTGCGCGAAGGGCAGCATCCATTTTGCGACATCATCGAGATAGGCGGCGATTTCGCTTTTGCTGATCTCGCTGTCTGGATAGACGATCTTCTCGCCGTGGCTGATTGTGACGCCAGCAACCGCATCCGCCATGGCACCGATCCTTTTTGGAATTTCGCGGACGACTTCCGCGGGCTTTTTATCCTGACGCAGACCGAGAAAACTGCCCTGGCGGATCTGCCTGTCGCCGGTCCAACCGGCGAAGGCGACATTGGCGACCAGCACGGGAGAAACAAAGGTGACGTTGCGCCGCATTTCTTTTGGAATATCCACGGCCGGCGGTTTCGCCGTTTTGTGCTTGTCACGCAGTGCCGCCAGTTGCGTCAATGTACGTTCATCGAAACCGGTGCCGACGCGGCCGGCATAGCGGATGCCGTCCGCCTCATTGACACCCATCAACAGCGAGGAAAATGGCCGGGATTTTTCCGAGGCGGAAAATCCCAGGATGAGGAATTCCTGTTCCTGTCGGCACTTGATTTTCACCCAGGCGCTGCCCCGCCCGGCGCGATAGGCCGCGGTTTTGCGTTTGGCGATGATGCCCTCAAGGCCTTGCTCGCAAGCCGTTCGCAACAGCTTGGCGCCGGCGTCTTTGCCGGTAACGGAGAAATCCTCACTATACTGGATCACGCCATTCTTCTTGGCGGGAGCAAGAAGTTCTTTAAGTTTGGTTTTGCGGGCGGTGAGTGGAAGTGCCACGAGCTTCTTGCCGCCATGTTCAAGCAGGTCAAAAGCGAAATAGGTCAGAGCGCCTTTGCCGGATTCCAACGCCGCGACCAAAGCGGGGAAATCACTGCGGCCTTGGCCGTCAAGCACGACGATCTCGCCGTCGATCAGAGCACCCTCCAGTTGCAAGGCCGAGGCTGCCTTGACAATGCCTGGGAATTTGCTCGTCCAATCCAGGCCGGAGCGGGTGAAGATTTTGACGATATCGCCGTTGGCCGCGATTTGCGCGCGGTAACCGTCGAATTTGATTTCATACGACCAATCCTCGCCGCTCGGCACTTCATCCACCAGCGTCGCCAGCATTGGCGGCGTGAATCCGGGAAGTTTCACGGTGCGGCTGTGCCATTCTCGATCTGGTGATTGGGCAATCTGAGCCAAATCCCGCTTGCTGACGATGCTGGTCGTCGCCTCCTCCAACAGATCCGGATTGCTGTTGGCGTATTCGTCATTCTCCTTGATGAGCAGCCAGTTTTCCCGCTTCTCCTT
>Ga0116231_10014410_pt1 | contig 10635 bp, 4 predicted proteins | sample S1TSphgellanicum_2_FD_89695 | JGI IMG/M metagenome (GOLD analysis project Ga0116231, IMG submission 89695) | Host-associated microbial communities from peat moss isolated from Minnesota, USA - S1T2_Fd - Sphagnum magellanicum MG | ecosystem: Host-associated > Plants > Peat moss > Unclassified... | reverse complement strand
TTGTGAGAAGCTTCCAGCAAAATTGTTACTGTGCTCCGATTCAATGTTGATGCAGCTCCTCATGAATGCAAGTGTTGGTTGGTTGTAGGCTGAGGAATGTTTGAAAAGGGAGAAGGAAAGGGTTGGCCATTATCTGCATTCAAGTAGTGAGCAGAAGCTGTTGGAGGTAAATAATTTCATACTTCTTTAATGGAAATCAGGCATGCCTTTGCAATCCTGCAGGCATTCAACATGGGTTTTTTAATGCATTCTTTGGCCTATCTATGCACATGAGTAGGGGTTTGAAACTTTTGAGGCAATCTATTTAGTCAAATCTTTGCAACTCTGGCCTCTATTGACCCCCAACCTGATTTCAGTGGTTGTCCACAAGTGAGTTCTGATGAAATAGAACCTGTACCTGTGAGGTCAGTACTGCAGGAAAGTCTTAGTTCCTTCTGGGAGAACAAGCTCCTTAGTCAGTAGATTCAGCTGATATCATGCATATATCATTGAAGGCTGCATCTCATGATCATATCATGGTAGTATTGTAGTGTTCCCAGCAACTGCTATTGGTAATGATTTAACTATCTTGCTGAAATCATTTTTGCAACCAGTTTCAGTAGTGCTACTATAATGGGCTCCTGGCTGTGGTTTGGGGAGCAGGTGTACTATTATCATCTAGCATTATGACTGCCAGGTCTATCTGGGATGTTAAAATGAGGAGCATTAGCAGTACGAAAGAATGGAATGCCAGGAAATAGCTTTGCAAATTTTCTGAACAACTTCTTGACTGATATGATGTGCCGTTTTCCCACTTTGGTCTGTGTGCAGATAGTCCAGCACGAGTTGCTTATACAATATGAGGACCAACATCGTTAAAAGGAGCTCTGTGGAGAGATGACAAGGTGAATAAGTGGATTTTCATCCTGTGAGACAGGGAAGAGAACAAGATGTGCTTCTCAACTGGAGAATGTCCTATGGCTATTATAATCAAACCTGCTATTCATTTTTTGCACAAAAGGTATGTAAGTTGCAAAATTGGGAAGTTAGTTTATTTTCAGGTTATAAGTTTGTAGTTGCATATAAATACAAACATTACAAATTGTAAAATGCACAATGTGATGAAGGTAGAATTGTGGCATAGTTGCATGTTGGCACCCATTTAAGTTGTTCAACTTGAAATTGTTGAACTTAAACCCTTTGATTTGCCACTTATTGTCATTTAATTGTTTCATGTTATCTATTGTTTTACACAAATGGTATACAAGTTGCATAATGGGGAACTTAGTTGATTTGTAGTTGATTATATGTACACACATTACAAATTGAAAGGTGCATAATGTGATTGAATCAAAATCGTGACAAAGTTGCACATTGACACCTATTCATGCATGTGCTAGTTGAATATTATTTTCACACTAAAAAACTTTGGAGTTCCATCCTACCTATTGATTGATATAAGTATAGTTCCATGTGTGTCAATTTCAATTTAGTTGCATTTGTTCATGACATTGAAACTCCAAAATATGATGGGCAAATAAATCAATTATTAACCATGCATTAAATAAAATATTGACTATTGTAAATATTAAGTCAAATATGAGAATTCCAAATTCAAGCTGCAATAGGCTTGTAAGGGTGAACTTCATGTCATTTTAGGTTGGCCCCCTAAACCTTAACACCATAGCTTAAGGCATAGAGAACCTTCATTAGCTGAAATTACATAACCAAAACGTATTTTTTTAAAAACTTGGAAATTGTAACAATCCCAATCACTACTCAAAATTCTTTGGACCTTGGAAAGGTTCAGGTCCTTTGTGATATCTCTATAATTAAATGAATCTTGATTTTAAAATTTAATATATTTCCACCCCACCACATGAGGAGACCAAAATGTGTAAAAGGATTAAAAGGAAAACACTCCATGGTAGACATGAAGTTTAGAATACACAAAAGACTTGTTTTATCACTAGGAAAATATAGAACCAGTAATTTCATGAACAATCAAAGGCTTGTAAAAACCCCTTTCCCATAATGTACTAAAATATTTCCAACCAAGAAATGTTCACCTCACAAAAGACACACATTTACAAGCTCTAGATCACCTAGCTTGATGCACATGTTTGCATTTTGCATTATGGCAAAATAGTTCATACACTTTGGATTTGCAAATAACTAAATTTATACTTGTGCACAATTTATGAACTTTGCTGATTGATCCCCATATTATAAAAAAATATTTTTGATGTAACTTTCGCTTAAATATTTTATGATACATAGGTTAATTTTCAAATTTATGATTATCCTAACTATTTAAGTTAACCTATCTTATATATATAATTATCCTAAATTAACATATGTGGCATACATGATGTACACCTCATTATCTAGATGCCTATAGGTAATTTGATATACACTTTCCCATCATATGTTATCCAATCATATAATCACATAATGTCCTTAACAACTACCATGGAGATAGTCATGGATTTGGATTTATTGGGCCATGACTTTAAACAATAATTATGTATTCACTTGGGTTTATAATACCTTATTGGGCTACAAGTAGCTTGTCCCTTATGGATGGAAATAGGTGATGTTTCAAAATTATAAAATACATTTATCAAGAACATACTTATGAAAAAGTAACAATAGATCAAAAGGACATGATAAATAAATTAAAAATAATTTATGAGATTGTTTTCAATTTGAAGAAGAGTGTTCTTTGTAGCACCACGTTCAAAACCATATCTTTTGTTCAAAGTTGCACATTATAAGTTTATATTTATGACCCAATGGGATAGGAAATTTAAATTGTATCTTGAGAGTCTTGACTAAAACCTTTGATAACTTATTCTAATGATGGGCCAATCAAAGAGGCTCATTGTTAAGATGTTTAGTTGTGATATATGCTTATGCTTTGAATTGAAATACTTCCATGCAAAAACCATGACATGGCTTTTTTGTATTTTATATTTTATGTTAGTATGATTTTTTTCCAATCCATAGTTTTTTCCCCCCGATCATGAGGTTTTAGTTAGAAAACAAAGAATAATATAAAATGAACATGATTTTTTTTAATATGTTCATAATATTGACACAATATGTGTTTAATATACATTGAATATAGGTTAAATACCTTTAAATATGTTTAATCAATTTAATATACCTTGATTACATGTTAAATATATATTTAATTTAGTCTAAAACACCTTATTTACATTTATTTACATAAAATGTATAGGCACATCACAAGAAGTAATCAAGTTATAACCAATTTTGCAAGTAGAACATAAAGGCATATTCTTGGATGAAAAACCCAAGAAGTTAATCAATATGGACAGACATATAATTTAATAGTGGCACCATAGTTGAAATAACAACAATAAAACAAAAAACTGATTAGTAGTTGTAAAAATGATAAAATATTGTTGCAAATAACAAATAGTATGGTTACATAATACAATATTTTTAGTAATGTTTATTCCTTTTTTTGGTTGATATTTCCATATTTTATCATAATAGAGATTTTTTGCACTTTTGTTTGTTAATTTTGTGTTATTATATTTAAGCTTGTGGTTTGTTTTGTTTTTGTTTTTGAATTGAGACTTAGGTATGTATTTTCATCATTTTTTTTCATAGTTTTCATGCTCATAATAGGTATGCAATTGCATACCATCTTAAAACTACTTCCAAATCGACATCACCATGCTAGTAAAACCCCAATAATATCCTCTTTGTTGAAACTTAAATTTTAATTTTATTTATCAACATCCCAATTGATTTTCGTAGCCCTCTGAATGATGTCAACATCATATCGCAAAAAAATAAAGACCTATTTAACCAACTACCTTATAAGCCCATAAAATTCCATTAAAAATTGAACGATTAATAATTAATAACCATAGTTTTAAATTTAGGCTATTTCAAAAATAAAACTAAAATAGTCAAACAACCCATGAAACATTCCCCTTCATGTAGGAATCATCACAAACATTAAACATAATGGAAGTTTTTTAGAAAGATTTTTAATAAATATGTTTAGAAGTTTTAAAGAGTTTCTAAGAAAATCCAAGGAATACACCTTAAGTTTGTAGAAGTATTACATGAACTTCCAAAAAAATTGAATTATTGAATGCTTCTACAAGAATAGTTAATATAAGTTTTTATTATATGATTTATAAAAGTTTTAAAGAGATGTAATTAACAAAAGCTTTTAATATACATGGTGAATGGACACTTTTTAAAATATGTGATTGATTGAAATGTCTAAATGATGTAATTGATGAAAATTTATAGAAAGTTTAGTGAGCAAAACTTTATAAAAGGTTAAGGAACTTTTAATGTGTTCAATTGGATAATATAAATAAAGGTTTTGAAGGTAGCACCTTTTAATATCTCTAACGCAAATTGTGGGTTTTAGATTTTTAGTCCACTTCATGCCTACCTTGAATCATGTTTTGTTCAAATAATGAAGTCATTTAATTTTTATTCATTATCAAATTCATTATTTGTCAAATCCATTAAATGAATTATTCTAATATATATATAAACATGGATTATATTTTGTTTATGTTTTATTATTGGACAATAAGTAAGAATGCACGTCTAGTTCATTGGGACGTTCATTAGTCATATATGTGAAATCACCACTAATTCATTGGACTAGAAATTTAGTTTATTCACCATGTCTTTTAATAATTGGCAACATGTTGATATGGACAAATGAGTTCCTTGGCATATGACCATACAATAAATTGATATGTGGTAATCTAATTAATTTTAATATTTGTTGGTTTTATTATCATATTTTGTTTTTTTTATTTCATATTTTATAAACATGTTTACTTTGTATGGTCACTATACATATTTTGTATAGTCAACGTACGGTTGTTGGTATTAAGGTTTGAACCTTGGTCTCCAAAATAATCCATTGTCTTTGCTAACCAATTGCCATTCAATGTCATAACATAAGATGCCAAAAATTGTTTATATCACCATGTAGTAAGGTATTAACACCTTTGTAAATGTTGTAATTAACTAACATTCAATAATCAAATAACTTGTGAAATGAATTCATCCTTGGCTTTTTAAACTCCTAGTCCATAAAAATAATCATGTGACTCAATTTTTCATCTTTTTTTGCGAAAAAACATGCATTTAAAAAAATGTAATTCTAGGTGATGTCATGACACCAAAAGAAAAAATGTTTCTTGTAACTTGTTTTATGTAAAAACAAAAGTTACATATTAAGTAAATTAGTTATATATGACATTTCTAGTTGCATAAAACAAGTAGCAAAAAATAATTTTTCTACTAGAAGAAAGAGGTCATTTTGTGATTAGTCCTCACAATTAATGTTTAATTATAAGCAACACATGTGACTAAAATCCAACTAGTTGCGTTGGACAAATGTGCGATATAGTTGTAAACATGGATTGTGGATGAAAGGGGAAAAAAAATGATTTCATTTTTCAATTAATTGTAAATGTGATGTTGTTTGCAAATACCATACAACTTATTTGGTGATTAGGTTAGATTTATAAAATATATCCCATATTTTTAATCTTCCCTTTCAATGTTGTAAACATTGTAAAAACAAATGCCATGTGGAATGAACCAATAAAAATATTGAACCCAAAATTAAAAAAAAAATTTAACAACCTACTTACATATATAGGTACATACCTATATCTACATATCTATTTAACCAAATAGGTCAGGTAAATAAGTACCTAGCCTATGTAAATAGGTAGGTACTTTGTTAAGGTGTATACATTTCTAAACTAATTAGTGCCATAGGCATCTTGATAACTAATAGTTACTAGGGTAAACTTACTATCATTTACTAAAAAGGTGAAGGTAGTGGGATTAAATAATTCATGTTAATGAATGGTTGGGTGTAATCCACCCAATCACCTTGGAGATTTCTAATAAGGGATTATGATAAAAACCTTATTTTCGTGGGGTTAATGTGGGCCTTGTGTGACTTTGTGGAGAATGAAGACTAAAGGAAGATTTGGAGGATTTTTATTAATTTGATAAATTTGTAGTTGAAGTGAAAATGAAGAACTTTTTTGAAGAAGTGTGTGCAGTGTAACATTAAAAAGGAGGAAATAGTTTGGAAAAATATTTATATTTGTGTTATCTTGATGAAAATGGTTAAAGAACCTTCATGTGTTTCGTACGAGTTTTGTTTTTTAGAATATGCAAAAAGTAATATAGTTTAAACTTACATAATGTGTTGCTACATTTTAAATACTAGTTTAATGTTTCTTTTACAAAAATAAGTAAAAACGCATGTTAAGTTTTAGTCTTTGGAGTAAAAAATTACTAGCTGCCACATGAAGAAAATAGTTAATATGTGGCAATAGAAAGGGGGAATATTTGAAAGCTGAAGTCTACAAAATAGATGAGGCTATTACAAATAGTAGGCAACAACCATGAGAGGGTGCAATGGTTGTAGACAATAGAAAGTGTTGGGAAATCTTGCCATGGTATTACAGATAATAAACGATGTTACAAAAAGGTCTACATGCGTTGTGGAAGTGGGAAAACAACTTATGCAAGGCTTGCAAACCCACTAGGGCAACATTCAAAGGCATTGAAAGTACTATAAAACTTTAAAGGGTAGTTACTTCTTAGTCATTTTTTTTTAATGTTTACTTTCTATACCTTCTTCCTTTGGGAGTATTAAAGTAGCCTACATATAAGACAATAGGTTTATCTTTAAATGACATATCCTACCCTTTTTTTTTCCCCCTTCTTGGAATGACTTTAAATATATTAATTGAGTAGTTGTAGTAAAGTAAATGAATGAGATGACATATACAACTTTTTAAAAAAAAATTTAAATGACCTTTTAATTTATTACTTGAGTAGTTTTAATAGAGTAAGTGAGTGAGAGTAATCTTTTTTTTTGGAATACTAAGGAATTGATCTTGTTCCCTTGGCCTTAACTTTTTGAAAACGATAATGTTCAGAGGTTGCAAATTCACCCATTTACATTAGAACCATCCATAATCATACCATCCATCATTAGATATGCATATATTAATCTCGACATCCATAACCATCACCATTGAGAATTATCACCATAACGTTATGAATATGATAAGATTTTTTTAAATATGTTAATGCACCATCCAGATATGAATAGGATAAGGATATAAACTTAATACACACCTGTTAGTTGCAGATATGGTCAGTTATAAAAACTGAATTAGAATTTGGATATGCATTTATGTGTATCCTACTATTATACATATTGATGCTTGGGAAAAATCTTACAATTGGTCAACATTGGTTTATACACAACTCCCTATGATTTCAAAAGTTTTTTCGCCAAATATTTACACCATTTATTTGTATTTTGTTGTTGTTGTTTTGTTTTTGTTTATTTTGCACAAGCGTGAGTGACAAAGCTAATGCATAATGTCGATTCAATGTTTTTATTTTCAAATCTTTGAGGTCGAAATAGTGACAATGCATGTGAAAAAATAATGTTCTAAAAACTAGAAAATTAATAATATGCAATATTGTCTCCTCTATGCCATTTTTACTTTTGTTTCTTTATTTTGTAGGAGTTCTTGACAGAATCATCACAAGCATAATTTTGCCGAATATTTTTTTTCTGTTAAAAATTGCGGAATTCTCAAAGAAAATAAATTGAACACCAAACTTGATTTTTCAAAAAAAAAAAATTCAACGTAAAATTTCAACAAAAAATTGTTGAACCTCGTATTTTGGTATGGTATAATAATAAACTTTTGTAAAAGTAAAAACATGGTTGTGTGTTTAATTTGCCTTTAGACCACCTTTGAGATAATGTATTTTTTCACACAAAACTTTTGTAAGGGTAAAACATATAAATGCTTGAAAATGTTTAGTGCTAATGTAAAGTTTGAAGGACCGAACTTTACCAAAATAAAAGGCTTTGTGAGCCTTACATGATGTAATTATCCCTCCTTTTTTTAATTTGTAGTTTTTTCCTTTGCTACCCCTCCAGGCCCTTGAAATAAAGTAAGAAAAAGCCTTTTTTTTTCCCCCAATAAAGAGCACGCAAGTTCTTTTACCCTCAATAAGAGTATTTGCAAATACATTACTAGGAAATCAAATAGGTCTTAAAGGAATAAAATAAATAACTTTCCAAAAGGAAACAAGGGCTATGTCACATTGTGGCCTTGCCACTTACATTAAAAATAGCTTAAGGCAAAAGAAAAATTATGAAAAATTCTAATATTTCACCATGCAAAAATATAATCTTCAAAACATAAAATCCCTCTAAAAGAAACCAAAATCGTTCAAGATATTATAATTTTTGTAACTAATCTCAAGTTTCAACACAAACCAAAATATCATCTTAAAAAAATCCTCATATAAAAATAAATAGACCTATTATTATTACCTAGGGGCCAAAATCCCTTAAGCTTACTATATTCTATAATGAATCTAAACAACAAATAATATCCTTTGCCTTGGTAGGCCATGCCAACAAAGAGGCGTATGGAATGGGAGGCCTGAACAAACAAGAACCCAATCACACCCAACACGACAAAACCTAGAGATGATATTCATCCATGAAGGTCCTTTTATCATTCCTCTTCATGAAAGTGTCGGCCGGTCCTACTCATAGACTGTACGTAGATAAACGATGAGAGTAGGATGTACGTACATGAACGAACAGAATTTCTGGCGGGCGGGCGGGCGGGCCGGACGGATTCGAAGCCCGCACCCAACGACGATTTTCAGGGACTCCGGATCCCCTGACCCGCCGACCACCGGTCGGTCCCAGATCGGTCGTCCTCCCCGTCCCGCATGGTTCCGCTAAGACGCGGTTGGGTTCGAGCGAGCGCCTAGTTGAGGGAGGGACTGAGGCAGGAGACGCGCCAGGGGTCCGGGGGGGGATGAAGGGAGAAGCAACTCTAGAGGAGGGCCAAAGTTTTGGGTTGTCGATAAAACCTTCTCTTTCTCTTCTCTTCTCTTCTTCTCGTGGTTTGGCTCGGAAGCTGCATCCTAGCAGCGGCAGAAACTTGAAATAAACTACGAGTTCCCGTGTTACTTGTACATATATATATGTCTGTTATTGTCGGTGTGTTTGTGTATAGTGTATGCCCTTAGGGGTAGGCGGGTGAGGAGTCTTTTTGGGGGGGTTTGCTTGGACGAGGGGCTGGGGGAGGGTTGGGGATTGGGGGTTGAAGACTTGGTAAGAAGAAGCGGAGGGGAGGACTCAGAGAAGTCCGGGGGAGGGGGAATCAAGAGCTTTAGGTGATCGGTTTGGTGGCACCATGACGATGAACAATGAGCGCAAAGTGATAGAGCTTGAGCAGGGATGGGCCTTCATGCAAAAGGGCATCACTAAGCTCAAGAATCTCTTGGAAGGAGTACCGGAGCAGCAGTTCAATTCCGAGGAATACATCATGCTTTACACGTATTTTTATTTCTCTCTCTCTTCTTCCTCCCTCGGTCTCCCGTTTCTTTTGGTGAAAGGTTTTGGTTTTGTGGCCGATTTTGACACACGCGAATTTTCCATTTCTGCTCTTCTTCTCTCTCTGCGTGGTTGTGGGAAGAGGGGATCGGGGTCGCGAGAGAAATACCTGGAGACAAGCGGGATCCATGATGGGGTTTGGGTTTTTATTTATTTATTTTTGGTTGCCTATTCTGTGTGCCGAATCGTTTCGGGATACTCATTCTTTCTTGATTCCGCTTGCACAGGACAATTTACAATATGTGTACACAGAAGCCTCCGCAAGATTACTCACAACAGCTTTACGACAGATATAGGGAGTCGTTTGAGGAGTACATCAATAGTATGGTATGTGAGCAGGGGGACCTCTCTTTTCCCTTTTCCTTGCTTTTGTGTTTGCAGAGAAAGATGACCGTTCATGTAGATGCCTTTTTTGTTCCCTGCAAAGAACTGTTCACAGTCTGCCACGATTCTCTGGGAAAATTATGAGCTACAGATATATCAAGAAACCCTAATTTGAAGCATCAGGACTGAGGTGGAACGGCTGCTGTAGATATATTCATCATCACTGTAGACTAACTTCACAAAGAGGATATGTCGTTGTGTAGGTCTTGCCCGCTTTGAGAGAAAAGCATGACGAGTTTATGTTGAGAGAGCTTGTGATGAGATGGGACAATCACAAAATCATGGTGCGGTGGTTGTCACGGTTCTTCAATTACCTTGATCGGTACTTTATTGCAAGAAGATCCCTCCCAGCACTCAGTGAAGTGGGACTGATGTGTTTCCGTGATCTGGTATGTTCTCAGCCATATCACGGATGACTATTGACTTTGCTGTGGTTGTCTCCTTTGGCACTCTGGACTTGTGTAGTGTCTAAATATCAACCACTGTTTCAGTTTTGAAATAAGTGCTTTGTTTTTGGGATCCGCATGAGACTGGCCAGTAAGCTTTTTTTTTAAGGTCCCGGTTGAAGTGCAGATAAGCGGATTGAAATTGTGCTAGCAAGTCAAGTTTATTTGCTGTCTGCCATTTCCTCTCAGCTGTATGGGCACTGTAGTGCAGTATGCCCTTCTGTAATCTACATCTGATGGTGCCTTCATATGGCTTGGTGTTGTGATCCTGGTCAATGCAGGTGTATGCAGAAATGAAAACCAATGTGAAAGATGCCGTAATTACCTTGGTATGGCTTG
>Ga0116231_10014409_pt1 | contig 10636 bp, 4 predicted proteins | sample S1TSphgellanicum_2_FD_89695 | JGI IMG/M metagenome (GOLD analysis project Ga0116231, IMG submission 89695) | Host-associated microbial communities from peat moss isolated from Minnesota, USA - S1T2_Fd - Sphagnum magellanicum MG | ecosystem: Host-associated > Plants > Peat moss > Unclassified... | reverse complement strand
TCGCCTTCCGCCTTGAGCACATCCATCTGCGGAATCGCTTGCAACTCAAACTGCTTGCGGCTCTTGTCCAGCGTCTCGCTGGCAAAAGCCACGGACCGCTCGTTGACCTGCTCCGTATCATATGCCGCAACCAGGTCCCAGTAGAGATTGCATATTTGAACCACCGTCGCAATCACCTGCGCGCGAAAGGCAATGTCTGTAACTCTCTGATTGGTCTTCGCAATGTGGAGATACCGCAGATTAGGCCCGAAGCCAAAGCCGGATAACAGCGGCTGCTGAACGTACAATTCAAAGTTCGAGTAAAACTGCGGATTGAAGGCATTGTTAGCGCTGTTTGTAGTCTCTCTGCTGTTGTTCCATGTCAGTTGAAGACTTCCGCCGGTTGGAAACGCCTGCGAGTAAGTAACATCGGCCAGAATCGTGTTCAGGTGAATGACCGGCACGCCGTAGACGATCTGGTTTGGCAACAATTCCGTCGTATGGTCCACGTACGCTGTAGCAGTAATGTACGGGTCGTAGCTGGAAACCGCCGTACCCGCACCAATGGTATTTTGCACCAACCCGCCGTTGCCAGCGCCGGCGCCACCGGCGCCACTCGAAGTGCCGCCAGACCCCGCTCCCGAACCCCCGCCGAGGCCACCGCCTGCACCGCCAGGCGTACCCGACACAACGCCCGTGTTAACTCCACGCACTGACCCGCCAGCCGAGGTACGCAGCACATCCATCTCTGCGATGGGCAAGTTATAACGGGCAATCACCATATCGAGGTTGTCTTCAAGCGCCAAGTCGATCGCGTCTCGCAGGGTAAGGTAGATTTTGCCATCGCGCACCAGTGAATTGAGGCGCGCAGAATTCGCCATGTTTGGTGGAGGAACAGTCTTACCTCGATACGCGTCGAAAGGATTTCTGGAACGCTTGAGAAACCAGTCGAAAGGAACACTCACCATCGAAGATGCAGGTCCATCGACAGTAGTAACCGGGCCCTGCGCGGCAGCAAGATTCGGAACGGCGTTCTGCGTACTCTGCGCCATCGCACCAGCGGTCGCGTTCAAAAACAGAGATGCGCAGCAGAGCGATGCTGTCACCCGCGCAATGGACATGGATAACCACTGGGTCATCGACGTGGGTAGTTCTCGATACCGCTCTTGATGGAGGCATGGGTTCACGATTGCACTCCCGCTGCCGCGCCCTGCGCGACTCCGGCCGTATCCGAATAGAGCCATCCATCGCGCAATTCGATAATCCGCGAACCGTACTTCGCATTCTCCTCAGAATGCGTGACTTGAATAATTGTGGTTCCCTCTTCATTCAACTTCTTGAATAACTCCATGATCTCCTTCGCCTGCGCCGAATGCAGGTTTCCTGTAGGCTCATCGGCGAGCAACAGGCTCGGCTTGTGAATCACAGCGCGCGCAATGCCCACCAGTTGCTGTTGACCGCCGGAGAGTTGATTCGGAAATAAATCTTTCTTGCCGACGATATTGAACTTGTCGAGCGTATCCGCCACCAACGCCTGGCGCTCCGAGCGCGGAATGTCCTTATAAGACAGAGGCAGATCGATATTCTCCGCCACGCTCAGGTCGTCGAGGAGGTGATAGCTTTGGAAGACCATACCGATGCGCTTGCGCGCAAGATCGGCGCGCTGCTTACGGTTCATACGATGCACCGGCTCCTCTTCAAAGAAGAACTCCCCTCGCCATTGGTCGTCTAACATGGCAAGCACATTCAATAGCGAAGACTTCCCGGCACCCGACGGCCCCATGACCGTAACAAATTCCCCTGGGCGAATGATCAGGTTGATATTGCGCAAGACCCACGTTTCCGTGTGTCCTGTCTTATAAGTGCGTTCCACTTTACTGAGATCAATCATGATTTTGTACCACTCCAATTCTTCTTTTCAATTCAAGTTGAGAATTACTCAGATCGTAGTGCTTTCATCGGATCGACGGAAGCTGCCCGGCGAGCCGGAATTGCCGCAGCAAGAGCCACCATCAGCGCCGTCAGCACAACGCAGGAAAATAGCGTAAGCGGATCTCCCGGCTTCACTCCGTATAACTGGCTCACGAGTAAACGAGATAACCCAAAGGCTGCAGGCAACGCCACGGCGACGGCCAACGCGGCTGTCAGGGCCATTTCGCGCATGACCAGCATCACCACGGATCTGCGCTGCGCGCCTAGCGCCATCCGTACGCCAATCTCCCGCGTACGCTGTGCCGTGGCAAATGCGAGGACTCCATAAAGACCTACAGCCGTCATGACCAGGGCCAGGGCGGAGAAGCTGATGGCCAGCGTCGCAAGTGCGTGTTCGCTGGCAATGCTGCGATCTACCTGTTCCTCCATGGTACGCATACGATCGGGAACCAGCCTTGGATCGAAGCGATGCAGTTGCTCACGCACCGAACTTTCGACAGTTTCGGGTTGCTGCGCCGTGAGCACATAGAGTTCCATCCCTCCCGGATGAGACTGTTGCAGGTAAGGCCGGTAGACTGTGGGGCGAGGAGCTGCACGCATGTTCCTGTGGCGCACATCACCGACCACCCCGACAATCGCCGTGTCAGGCCTGACACCATTGCCGGCACCCTCCGCAATCAGCCTCCCCAAAGCATTCTGCGCTGAGCCGTAAAACCGCTTCGCGAAGGTCACGTTGACCACCGCAACCTGCGGACTTCCCTTCACATCGGCGGCGGTAAACTCGCGACCTGCGAGCACCGGCTGGCGCAGGGTCGCGAAGTAACCCGCAGTGATCCAGGGAGCCTCAAAGTTCATGTCCTCGTCTTCAGGAGCAAGATGACCTTGAATCGTGAAGTTGGAAGTGCTGTTGTCGTTGGCAATCTCTGGGTCGGTGGTACCGGAAACCTGCTGCGCGCCTGGAATCTGGCGCATTGCATCGAGAACACCGATCTCCAGGTGAGCTGTCTGATCGTCACTATATCCCGCAAGTGTGGGATCGACGATGAATGAGATGAGATGCGAAGTCTGGAAGCCGATGTTCTGCTTGCGCAGATTGTTCAGCGTTCGCAGAAACAAGCCGGCGCCGCCAAGCAGCAACACAGTAAGCGCGATCTGAAAACCAACGGCAAACTTGCGAAATCGCTGTGAAGATTTAGACGCCGTCCCCGCGCTCTGACGCAACGCTTGCGCCAGCCTGGGCCGCAGGAACTGCAACGCTGGAGCAGCGCTGAAAGTTAGCGTAATCACGAAAGAAAGCGCCAGTGAAAACAGGAGAATGCGGCCGTCTACTGTGGCGGAGTACGGCGCGTCCGTAGCGTCGTTGCTATTGGCGATCATCCCCACCAGCGCGTTGGCAATCAATGGCGAGAGCAGTGTGCCTGCGATGGCTCCGCAGCCGCCCAGCACAAAGCCCTCGATCAACAGTTGCAAAACAATCCGAAGCCGGGCGGCGCCCAGCGCGTAGCGCATGGAGATCTCGCGCAGTCGTCCGGCAGCGCGCAGCAACAGAAGAGTTGCCACATTGACAGCACACATGGCCGCCAACACGCCCACCATCCCCATAAGCACCAGCAGAGGCATGCGCAAGTCAGCTCGCTCAGGCATGAATCCAGTGGAATCGTCTTTGACAAAGATGCGAGTTTTATTGACAAATCCATCTTTGAACCTGGCCGTTGGGTTGTTGTATCCAGACAGTTCCTGCGCCCGCAACGAATGCCACAATGGTCCCATTGAAGCCTCGGCCTGCTGACGCGAGACACCCGGCTTAAGGCGCGCGATAAGCGTGAGCCAGACCGACTGATGATTGCGCATGTCGTCGCGCTGGACGGTCCATGGCATGGCTACTTCACTCATCGTCACAGGCAGAAACACTCCCGGCTTATAGCCATCGATAGCACTGTGAAAACCCTCGGGCGCGACGCCCACGATGGTGAACTCGCGGCCGTTGATAAGCACGCTTTTGCCAGCAACATCGGCATCTGCATTGAAGCGGCTCTGCCAATACTCGTAAGACAGAACCACAACCGGATTGGCATTCTTCGCTGTCTCGTCTGAATCCGAGAATAGGCGACCAACAGCAGGCGTAAGACCCAGCAGGTTGAAGTAGTTGCCGCTTACGATTTCAGCGTCCTCATTCTCCGCCCGATCACGCCAGGAAACGCCAACGCCATTACGAACAGCGGCCAGAATTCCGGTAAAGACGGTGTTCTTCGCACGCAGATCTCTATACATGGGATACGAGAAGTAGTCGCCTACATTGCCGCCGAATGCGCTCGAGGAACCCGAAAAGCTACCCTTCCACTCGAAACGCACCAACTCCTTCGGATTCTTCACTGGCAGCATGCGCAGCAGCACCTGATCGAAGATGGTAAAGATTGCCGTATTGGCGCCGATCCCAAGCGCGAGCGTGACAATGACTGTGGCGGCAAAGCCTGGCGCTCTCATCAACTGCCGTATCGCAAATCGAATGTTTTGTATGACGTTCTGCATAGAAGTCTCCGTGCCTCCGTTTCGTGTCCCTATTCCGTTCGAAGCGCCTTCATGGGTTCAATGGAGGCTGCCCTCCTGGCTGGAAGAAAGCCCGCGGCTATCGCACAGGCAGCGAGCACTATGGTCGCACCGGCAAGGGCCGAACCGTCGTAGGAGCTAACTCCGTAAAGCTGACTCTGCATCAGATGACCGCAAATCAAGGCACATGGAACTCCCAGCGCAAGCCCAAGAGCAATTTGCGCCAAGACTCCCCGCAGCACCAGCCTGATCACGCCAAGACGAGTGGAACCAACCGCCATTCGAATGCCTATCTCGCTGGTACGGCGCGCAACAAAATAGGACGTCACGCCGTAGAGTCCTACTGAAGCAAGGATCAAGGCCAGCAACCCAAAGAGCGTAGTGAGACGTGCCGTCAGGCGATCTTGATTGAAGTTGCCCGCCACCTGCGCATCCAAAGAACGCAAATCGATGATGGTGAGGTTAGGATCGATGCTTGCCAGCGTGCGACGTATCAACGACTCTACATCCTGCTGCGGCTGATTGAAGCCCAGCAAAATGGAATTGATGAACATCGATTGCTCCTCAACGCCGATCATGGCCGGCTCCGTGTATGCGTTGTACTGTTGGGTTAACGGTCGAAAATACATAGGCCGAATAGGATCGCGAGGGTTGTTCAATTTGAAATCCTTAAATACGCCCACAATCTGAAAGGCACTCGAATACTTCACATCGTCAATGCCAAACACCTTGCCGATTGCGTCCTGATGCGGAAAAAAGCGGTCGGCGAATGTCTGGTTGACAATGGCCACCTGAAGCGAGGTCGCAGTATCCTGTTGCGTAAATTCGCGGCCTCGCTCAATCGGCACTCCAATGGTCTTGAGATACCCTGCGTTGATACGATCCCAAGTCGCTCCACACCTATCTCCCGGTCGCGGAGCGGGATGGCCCTGCTGTATGACGCACTCGCCCCAGTTGTCTCCTTCAAGCGGACTGTAAAGGGCCAGGCCAACACCTATAACCCCGGGCAGCGCGCTGAATCGGGATTCTATCTCGCGATAGAGAGGTTGCACGCGACTCGCGGTGTATCCCGCACCTTCCACATCCAGATGCAAGACATAGCGATTGGTGGTATTGATCCCAAAGTCGATGTGTTCCAGGTGATTGAGCGATGTGGTCATCAATGCTGCTCCAACCAGCAGCACCAGCGATAGCGCAGACTGAAGAACAACCAAAGCCTTTTGCGGAAATGAAGATCGATCCCGCGTGGAACGATTCGATCCGCGTAGTACCTCAGCTGGTTGTGCATGCGAAGACAGCCACGCCGGAAAGGCGCCAAAGAGAATCCCCGTGAGGAGGGAAACCACAAACGCGAAGCCCAGTACCAGCGGTGAAGGCGTAGCATCGACGGGTAGATTCTTGGCGTTTGGAAACGCAAGTCCGAGGATCAGTTGCGAACCTGCATAGGCCACAACCAACCCGGCCAGTCCGCCGATGCAACTCAGCAGCACGCTTTCCGTAAAGATCTGGCGGATAAGACGAGCCCGGCCGGAACCAAGCGCCATGCGGATTGTCACTTCGGTGCGCCGCGCCGTGGCTCTAGCCAGCATCAGATTGGCGATATTAAAGCAGGCGATCAGCAGTACCACGGTCGAGAGAATCATCAGCATCTTAAGGCCTGTACCCGTCTCTTGTTGCAGACTTTGTATCCCTCCACCTCCAGGCACAAGGACGACATGCTGCTTGGGGATCTCGACCGATCCGCCATTTTCGGTGTACCTCGGCCGCGTCGCCAGCCAATCGCGCAGAGCCTGAGAGAGCTTGGCCTGCAAGGGCGCAATCGCCGTGCCAGGACGCACCCGTCCAATCGGATAAAGCCAATGCGAATCCTGATGATGCAGGATGGAGCTCGCACCGTCCACAAAGGGCTCAGCTGAAAGCGGCATCCAGAAGGCCGGTGGATGATCGTTGATGCGATCGCCGAAAAAACCGCGCGGTGCGACTCCGATTATCGTAAGAGGGTGCGCCTGAACGGAGATAGTCGAACCGACAATCGATGGATCGCCGGCAAACTCGCCTTGCCACGCCTGATAGCTCAGCACCACTGCCGGGCTGGCGCCTGGAGTATCGTCGCTGTCGACAAACATCCTGCCCGTATATGGACCAACACCAAGTGTGGTGAAATAATTCCCTGAGACATATTCCCCATGCAGGGCTTTTGGAAGAGTGCTCCCGCGCCGCACACTGTACATGTTCTGCCCAGCTTGCATTGCGGCAAGGTGCTCGAACTCGGGCGCCGACTGCTTCAGATGCAAATAAAGATCGTAGGAGAAGATGTCAAAGTCGCCATTCTGCCCAACGAATCCCCCATTGACGCAGCAATCGTCGGTGTCGCCGATGCGATACAATTGCTGAGGATCGGAAACCGGAAGCGATTTGAGCAATATCCCTTGGACCAGCGTGAAGATCGCCGCGTTCGCGCCAATACCCAGCGCCAGCGTAATCACAGCCGTCAGCGTGAACCCTGGCGACTTGCGCAACTGTCGTACCGCGTACCGAATATCCTGAGTGACTTGATTCATCGAAACGTCCTTTTCAAAGCTGGTTATTCGGATCGCAATGCTTGCATCGGTTCAACTGCCGCTGCCTGCCTTGCGGGCAACCAACGCGCTGCCATCGCCGCCACCAGGATGATTCCGACAGCTATCGTCATGGCTTCCCCGCCATTCATCACCACATTCATCGGGCCTGCGGCGTCCCCTCCCACATCGACGCCTGCATCGACCAGAAGATGCTGCAGGATCGGGCGAGACCACCAACTCGCCAAGCAACCGATAGCGATTCCGGTGGCGGCCAAAACGATGCCCCGAATCAGGAAAACGCGCAGAATGGCAAAACGATCCGCACCGAGCGCCATGCGAACACCAATCTCACGCGTTCGTTGCGTCACCTGGTAGCTGAGCAAGCCGAATAAGCCAATAACCGTGAGCAGGAGAGCGAAACCTGACAGGCCCGCTGAAAGCATCGATAAGAACCGCGGTTCTTGAATCGTGCCGTCGATGACCGACTGCATGGTTGTCAGCTTAGCAACCGGAATCTCAGGGTCGGCCTGTAAGATCGCCTGCCTCACAACTTCCGCCAAGGGAACGTGTGCCGATGTCCTCACCACAAAGCTTGTCGGAAACCATCCGTTGATCGCGCTCGTCAACTCGTCCGATATCTGCGTAATCGGCGCATAAACAACAATCCCTGCATTCTCAACCAGCGAACTTGTATGCACATCGGCTACCACGCCAACAATGCGCCGGTCCCGCCGGTCGCCGCAATGAATCAGTTGACCGATCGGAGACTGTCCCGGCCACCACTTCTTCGCCGCCGTTGCCCCAATCACTACCACCGGATCACTGCCCGCAATATCCGCTTCTGAAATATCGCGGCCCATCAGCACCGGTATTCCCATAGCCGCGAAATACCCCGTCGTGATGGGGCGAAACTCAAGCGTTTGCTTCATTTCGATCTTCCCGGCGGGATACCCTTGGTCGTTTAACCCGCGGTCTAAAGGAAGCCCGTTGATGGCCGCCACACGATCGACCCCTGGCACATGACGCAACCCATCGAGTACCTTGTCGACAAACTGTGATGTGCGCAGTGTGTTCGCATAGCGATCGCCTTTGAGCGTAACTTGAAAGATAGCAAGCTGCTTCGGCTCAACTCCGGAAGGCACCGAACGTAATTTCAGAAATGTCCCTAACATCACCGAGGCTGTCGATATCAACACCATCGCTAGCCCCACCTGCAACACCATCAACATCCGCGAAATACGCGCGTGCGACACCGTTTGGCCCAAAGATTGGCCGTTCAAACGCATCTCCCGCGCGCCATTACGTAGCAGCGTCCATGCGGGCAGAGTCGAGAACGCGGTAGTTGACGCCAAGGCAAGCAGCACGACCACCGTGGCGAGTAGCGGCACGCTCGGAATCCCACGCAAAACAGGAATCGCCAATGGCGCGTTCTCCAGAAGGAGCCTGGTCGCGGCGATCGCCACAAACGTCGCCAGCACCGTTCCGCCAACAGCAAGCAAGATGCCTTCGCAAACCACAAGTCGCAGCAGTTGCGCGCGCGTAGCTCCGAGAGCCGAGCGCAAGCCAATCTCGCGCGCGCGCCGCATCGCTCGTGCACTCATCAGGCCGGCCAGGTTGAGGCATGCAATCAGCAGCACCGCAATCACGCCGCACATCACGGTTAACAAGCTGCGGCGTGCGTCGCTCACCACCACATCCTGCAACTTCCAGATCCGGAATTGATGAAGGACCTTTGCCCGGTTGGTCCAGTGCCTATAGCCTGGATAACGCTCGTAAAACGGCTCCTCGAGTGCGGTCAATTTCGGCTGCACTTGCGCCGGCGACTCACCGGGCTTAAGGCGCGCGATCATCTGATAGTTGTCGCCATCATACCCAGGGTCCTTGGGTCCGAGTTGCAACGGCTTCCATGCGTCGGGCGTTCTGATCACACCCGGAGCGGTCTCAGCAGAGGCTGCAAACTTCGCCGGCATCACGCCCACCACCGTATAACTCTCTTGATTCAAGCGGATGTTGCGGCCGACGATCGAGGGGTCACGATCAAAGAGCCGGCTCCAAAGACCATCGCTTAATATCACGGTGCGCGCGCCGCCTGGACGATCCTCGTCTTGGAGGAAGGGCCGTCCAATCGCAGGCATCACACCCAGAGTTCGAAAATATCCCTCGGACACGCCTAGGGATGTAACTTGCATCGGACTTCCGCCGTTCACTGAAAGGTTTACCGATGGGCCCGAGTCGTCCATCAATGCCACTGACGCGAAATCCCGAATGTTATCCCGCAAAAGTTCATAGGTAGGCCCCGTTTGCTCCGCATTGGGCCTTTCGTGGGGCCAAGTAAAAGCAACTCCCACCAGCGTGTCAGGGTCAGGATAAGGCAGCGGCTCAAGCAGCACTGTTTGAATCACGCAGTACACCGCAGCAGTCACACCGATGCCCAGCGCCAAAGTCAACCACGCCGTTAAGGTAAATGCCGGAGACTTACGCAACTGGCGCGCTGCATAACGAATATCCTGGATAAGAGCCGTCATCGGTATCGCCTTCCTTCTTCTCCGTTCAAACTTATCGCCGGCATGGCCTACTCACTTCGCAGAGCTTGCATCGGTTCAATGGCTGCTGCATGCCTCGCAGGAACCCACGCCGCCAGAAATGCCGCGGCAGCCAAAACAATAACTACCGAGACAAAAGTGACTTCGTCGTGCGCTTGGATGCCGAAGATGTAGCTGCGGGCCAATGACACCGCGAACCACGCCATCGTTGTCCCGCAACCGATTCCGATCGCGACAAGCAGCAGAGCGCGCCGTAGCACAAGCGTAAGAATGCTCTTCTGTTGCGCACCCAAAGCGATGCGCAAGCCAAACTCGCGAGTGCGTTGCGCGACGGCAAAGGAAAGCAGACCGTAGAGCCCCACCGAAGCAATCAAGAGCGCCAACCCGGCAAAACCTTCAAGCAAATACGAGATCAGCGTCTGGCTGCCGAAAGAATCTTCCACCGCTTCCTGCACCGTCTTCACACCGGTTGTCGTCGCATCAGGCGCAACCTCATGCAGCGCGCGATCAAACTGCACTCGCAGCGCATCTGCGGGCACCGCGCCGCGAATGGCGACCTGGACAAACGCAGTCGCAATGCCGTAGAGCGGCGTGCCGGGCGCCATCTGCGCCAGGCAGAAATACATCTCGGGCGTTGTGGCATTTGTTACCTTGGTCTGCTTCACATCGCCGATGACTCCCACAATATGCGCCTCGGCAAAGCGCCCCTTGCCCATCGAGATAGTGTGGCCTATCGGATCGAGTCCTCTGAGGTACTTGTTCACGAAAGCCTCATTGACCACCACGACAACCGGCGAAGTCGCCGAGTCGTCGCCGGTAAAGAAGCGTCCTCGCAGCATAGGAATGCCCATCGCTTCCACCAGGCCGGCGGAGGCTAAGCGTCCGTCCGCACGAACTGCCTGGTCCGACGGGAGTTCTTTGTGGTCGAGCGTCACTTCCAGAGTCACCTGAAACTCCGACCTCATCGGCAGCACCGAGCTCAGTGCGGCAACCTGTACTCCCGGAATGGCGCGAAGCTTCTCAAGCAACGGCAGGTAGTGCGTCTGCACGATATTCGGTTTTCCCTGCGCATTC
>Ga0116231_10014406_pt1 | contig 10641 bp, 10 predicted proteins | sample S1TSphgellanicum_2_FD_89695 | JGI IMG/M metagenome (GOLD analysis project Ga0116231, IMG submission 89695) | Host-associated microbial communities from peat moss isolated from Minnesota, USA - S1T2_Fd - Sphagnum magellanicum MG | ecosystem: Host-associated > Plants > Peat moss > Unclassified... | reverse complement strand
TGCGTTACCCGCAAAATAACAGGGTGCGTGCTTGCCTTGCTCATCGCCCTCATCTGGCCTTGAATTCGGCTCATGCCGCATGAAGGTTACGTCATCCCGCCTCCGGCCGCCAATGCAGGCGTAACCGGAACACCGGGCCTGCCGAACACCCTGGCATCATGGAGCACATACACCTATGACCCGCCGCAATCTCCTTATCGGATCCGCCAGCATCGGCCTCACCGGCGGGATGCTCGCCTTCGGCCGCCAGGCCCGCGCCGCGGAAACCTACGCCGTCAACCACACCGACGCGGAATGGCAAAAACTGCTCTCGCCGGAAGCCTACGACGTGCTGCGCCACGAAGGCACCGAACCACCGGAATCGAGCCCGCTCGACCACGAATTCAGCGCCGGCCGCTATGATTGCGCCGGCTGCGACCAGCACCTTTTCCTCTCCAGCACCAAGTTCGACAGCGGCACCGGCTGGCCCAGCTTCTGGGCCCCCATCAAGGATGCCGTCGCCACCCGCAACGACACCAGCCTGTTCATGGACCGCACCGAAGTGCATTGCGCCCGCTGCGGCGGCCATCTCGGCCACGTGTTCAATGACGGCCCAAAACCCACCGGCCTGCGCTACTGCATGAACGGCGTGGCCCTCAAATTCCAGAAGGCAGGAGCCAATTCATGAGGCTGCACACACTCTTCCTCGCCGCCACCGCGCTCACGGCAAGCCTGGCCGGCGCCCCAGCGCTCGCGCAGGAATCGCCCCACCTCGTGCCGCCACCGGCCACCGACGCCACAACCGCAGCCGTCGGCCCGCAAACCGCCGTGCTCTCCGGCGGCTGTTTTTGGGGCGTGCAAGGCGTGTTCGAACACGTGAAGGGCGTGACGCGCGTGCTCGCCGGCTACTCAGGCGGCGCCAAATCCACCGCGGACTACGAGACCGTCAGCACCGGCACCACTGGCCACGCGGAATCCGTGCAGATCACCTACGATCCGCAAAAGATCAGCTACGGCAAAATCCTTCAAATCTTCTTCAGCGTCGTGCTCGACCCCACCATGAAGAATGCGCAAGGCCCCGACGAAGGCACGCAGTACCGCTCGGAAATCTTCTTCGCCACGCCCGAGCAGCAGAAAACCGCCAGCGCCTACATCGCCCAACTCGACGCCGCCCACGCCTTCCAGGCCCCGATCGCCACCCGCATCGATCCGCTGCGCGCCTTCTATCCGGCCGAGGCTTACCATCAGGATTTTTTGGAAACCCATCCGGATTATCCCTACATCGTGTTTAACGACATGCCGAAAGTCGAAGCCCTGAAAACAATCTTTCCGCAGGACTTTTCCGCGCAGCCAAAGCTCAGCGGGTTTAAGTCATAAAGGCAAGAATGTTCTTTTTTGAAAAAAAGAACCAAAAAACTTTTATTCCTGCGCAACTCCTAACGTTCCGGCTACCCCCTCGATCGTGGAAGTTGCTGAAAAAATAAAAGTCTTTTGGTTCTTTTCTTCAGAAAAGAACTTCTTTCTTGCTTACCTTCTCCGGCGCCAGCCCCCCCATCCAGTAAGCCAACTCCCGCGGGTGCCCGATCTTCCACACCGCGATCGACGCCTCCTTGCCCACCTCCAGCGTCCCCAGCCGCCCCGCCAACCCGAGCGCCCGCGCCGCCTCGCGCGTCATCCCCGCCAGCGCCTCCTCCGGCGTCATCCTGAACAGCGCACACGCCAGATTGGCCGCCATCAGCAACGAACACAGCGGCGACGACCCCGGGTTGCAGTCGGTCGCCACCGCCATGCCCACGCCATGCGCGCGGAACGCCGCCACCGGCGGCGGCTGCGCGGCCCCCACCGTCGCATAAGCCCCAGGCAGCAACACCGCCACCGTCCCGGCCTCCGCCATCGCCCGAACGCCCGCCTCCGAAATGTATTCCAGATGGTCCGCCGAAAGCGCCCCGAACTCGGCCGCCAAACGCGCCCCATCCCCATCGCTCAACTGATCCGCATGAAGTTTTACGGGCAGCCCCAGCGACCTCACCGCCTCGAACAAACGCCTTATCTGCGCGGGGGAAAACGCAATCGACTCGGCAAACCCATCCACCGCATCCGCCAGTGACTCGGCGGCCACCGCCGGCAGCATGTCGGCAATGATATGGTCCACATACGCATCGCTCCGCCCGGCAAATTCCGGCGGCACCGCATGAGCCGCCAGAAAACTGGTGCGCACCTCGATCCCATGCGCCCGGCCCAGCGCCCGCGCAGCCCGCAACATTTTCAGCTCCGACTCCAGCGTCAGCCCATAGCCGGATTTGATCTCCACCACCCGCACGCCATCCGCCATCAGCCGCGCCAGCCGCGGCCCGGCCGCCTCCACCAGATCCGCCTCCGAAGCATCCCGCGTCGCCCGCACGGTGGAAAGAATGCCGCCCCCCTTGCGTGAAGCCGCCTCGTAGCTCTCGCCGCGCAGCCTGCCCTCGAACTCCGCCGCCCGGTTGCCGCCGAACACGATATGCGTGTGGCAGTCGATCAGCGCCGGCGTGATCCACCGCCCCGTCCCATCATGCACAACCGTTCGCGGCCCGATCAGCCCGGGCGGCAGCAGCGCACGCTCACCCGCCCAGGCGATCGTCCCGCCGCGCAGCGCCAGCGCGCCATCCTCGATGGCGCCATACGGCGCCCCGCCCGCCTGCATGGTGGCAATGCCGGCCCCCTGCCAGACGGCATCCGCGGGATCAGAAAGCTGCAAAATCAGGGCAATCCTTCGGTTTCTTAAGAAAATTGTTCTTTTCTGAAGAAAAGAACCAAAAGACTTTTAGGTCTGCGCCCGCGCAATGACCCGCGCCAGGGCCTCCCAATACGTAGCCTGCATCGCACTTGGGCGATGCAGGCTACGAATTGAACAACGATTGGAACGTCGGCACGCCACGCGCCTCCGCGCCATGCCGCAGGTCGGAATAACACATCACGCGGTCCCGCCCGGCATGTTTGGCGGCATATAGAGCCATGTCAGCGTGTTCCAGAAGCTCGGCCTCGTTATCCAGGTCGCGCACCGGCACGAAGGCCTCCACGCCGGCGCTGATCGTCACGATGCCATGATCGCTGCCGGCATGCGGGATCGCCAGGTCGTGCACCGCCTGCGCCACCCGCTCCGCCATGGCGCGCGCGCCGGCCAGCGCCGTGCCCGGCAGCAACAGCGCAAGCTCTTCGCCGCCATAGCGCGCCGCGATATCGCCCGGCCGGTTCACCAGCCTCGGTATGGTCGAGGCGATGGCACGCAAACAGGCATCGCCGGCCTGGTGACCATAGGTGTCGTTGTATTGCTTGAACTGATCCACATCGATCATGATCAGCCCAATCGGGGTGCCGGTGCGGATCGCCCGGCGGAATTCCTGGTCAAGGCCGCGGTCGAAATGCCGGCGGTTGGAAAGTCCGGTCAGCGAATCCTGCAATACCAGCGCCTGCAGCGCATGGTTGGCCGATGCCAGCGCGGCATTGGCCGCCGCCGCCTTGGCGTTGGCCGCCATCAGCGCCGCCTCGGCCTCGATCTGCTCCGTCACGTCCATGATCACGCCAAACACCGAGTGCGGCGTGCCACCAGAAGCGGCCTGAAAACAGCCGCGCGTCAGCAGATGGCGGATCGAACCGTCCGGCCACACCGCCCGCGCCACGGTTTCAAACGGGACGCCGGTGGCGATCGTCTGGCGCACCGAGTCGCGCATCTTGTTGCGGTCGTCCGGGTGATAGACGTTGATCACATGCTCGGCGGTCAGCTTGAAGCTCGCCTTGTCCACGCCGAGAAGCCGATACACCTCGTCCGACCAGGTCAGCGCATAGCCCTCCGTAAGGCTGAGCCGCCAATGGCCAACGCGCGCCACCTCCTCCGCCATCTCAAGCCAGCGATTGGCGCGCGCGGTCAGTGCCTCCGATTGCGCAAGCTGCGCATTGGTCCGCCGCAGTGCCACCGAGGAGCGTTCGCTTTCGCCGATGCTGGCGGCAAGGCGCAGGCTGAGGCTGGTCAGTCCCGCCAGCACCAAAGCCAGACCAATGCCATGGAAAATCGCCATCAACTGCCACCCGGCCAGTACATCCTCTTTGCAACGGCCTACGCGCAGCACCAGCGGCGCGTTCTTCACCCACACATCACTATCAAGATAGGCTTCGCCATTCAGCGTGCTGATGGAGGTGATTTTCTCATCCCGTCCCGCCACCATGGGCTTGCTCACCACCTGGCCGATATCCTGCGGATCACCTGGCCGGCGGGCGATCAGCACCCCATCCCCCCGCAACATGCTGATAACGCCGCGAGGGCCGACATCGAAGCCAGCGAACATGGCCTGAAGGTCCAGGATCGACACGCTGGCAACCACCACGCCGCCAAAGCCGCCATCCGGCGTGTCGATGCGCGCGGAGACGGTGAGTATCCAGCTGCCATCCGCCGCATCGCGCACCGGCCAGCCAACGAAAGCAGCCTGATCCCGCGTATCACGGTGATGAATGAAATACGGGAGGCTGGTGGTGTTGAGAGGAGACAGCAGGCCGGGGGCCTGCCGCACCAGCGGCCGCCCAGTGGCGTCCAGCACCTGCAACCCATGCAGCATCGGCAGCGCCTTCCTGGCGGTGGCGAGCATGTGGCTCAGCCGGGCGAGCGAGGGCGGCGTGGTGCCATCGTTCTCCACCTGGTCGCGCACCCCGGTCATCACCGTTTCCATCATCTGGAGAACGCCCGCCGTCTGGTCCGCCAGCGACCCGGCAAGATTGGAGGATTCGGCCCAGGCGCTGTTGATCGCGTCCTGCCGTGCGCTCCAGATACCCACCACATCCGCCGCGACAAGGGCGAAACCGGCAAGGATCATCACGACCGCGAGCCGGAATTGAAGCCTGTGGTGTGCTTTCACTGGCATAAGCCGGCGGAGCATGGAGCGGTGCTGCCTCCAGGTTGAGGGGGCGAATCGATACGCTACTTCAGGATGAGTTTTACCACCCTGACGGGACCATTACGTGCCTGAATACAACCAATCACGCAACTCCAGGTAATCAAATTTCTACTAACTGGTCAATAAACCCACACCGAACGTGAACAAAACAAGTCATTTCCTCACGAAATGGTGAGGTAGCGGCGTTTGGGCGACCGAGCGGCGGTGGGCCGAAGCCGACCCTAGGGTTGGCGCCTGTCCGGATCGTCCAGGCCGATCGCGCGCAGGCGGGCGCCTTCCTCATCCCAGCCCGAACGCTCCTTAACATTCAGGAAAAGATGCACCGGCCGCTCAAGAGGCTGCCCGAGATGGGCGCGCGCCTTGGCGCCTATTTCGCGCACCCGTGCACCGCCTTCACCGATCAGGATGGCTTTCTGCCCGGACCGCGCGACGTAGATGGTGGCATCGATTCGCACCGACCCATCCGGCCGCTCGGCAAAACTCTCCGTCTCCACCGTGGTGCCGTAGGGCACCTCCTCATGCGTCTGCAAAAAAATCTGCTCGCGTACGATCTCGGCCGCCAGCAGCCTGTCCGGCAAATCGGTGATCTCGTCATCCGGATACAGATGCGGGCCTTCCGGCAGTGCCGCCGCCACCGCATCCAGCAGGTCGGCGACACCATCGCCATTGGCGGCGCTGATCATGAAAACCTGTTCGAAGGCCACACGCTCGGTCAGGGAAGCGGTCAGCGGCAGCAGTTTTTCGCGTGCCAGCGTGTCGACCTTGTTCAAGGCCAGCCAGACCCGCCGGCCGGAATTTTGGAGCCTGTCGAGGATGACGCCCACCTGTTCAGTGAGCCCCGTGCGGGCATCGACCAATAGCAGCGTGAGGTCGGCATCCTCGGATCCGGTCCAGGCGGCGTTGACCATGGCGCGATCGAGTTTTCTGCGCGGCGCGAAGATGCCGGGCGTATCCACCAGCAGGATCTGCGCCGGGCCGCGCAGCAGAATGCCGAGCACGCGGAACCGCGTGGTCTGTGCCTTCGGGCTGACGATCGAAAGTTTAGCGCCGGCCATGCGGTTCAGCAGCGTCGATTTGCCGGCATTGGGCGCACCCACCAGCGCCACGAATCCGCAACGGCTAGCGGCGCCGCTCACGCCAGTTGCGCCAGCAGGTCGGCGGCCGCCAGGCGTTCCGCCATGCGTTTCGTACTCCCCTGCCCCGTCCCTGTCTTGTCCCGCGCCGTCACCTGGATGACGAACACCGGCGCGTGGGGCGGTCCGTGACTCGAAACGGTACGGTAGGCAGGAAGTTTTTCGCCGCGCGCCAGAAGAACCTCCTGCAGCGCGGTCTTGGCGTCCTTGGGCGGCAGGATTTGGGCGTGCATCATCGGCTCCCAGGCCGTGCGGATGAATTTGCGGGCCGCCTCCAGCCCGCCATCCAGGTAGAGCGCGCCGAGGGCGGCCTCCAGCGCATCCGCCAGCACCGTCGCCAGCCGCCCCACCCCCTCCTTCGCCTCATTGACGCCGAGCGAGAGCACACAAGCCAAGCCCACATGCTGCGCCACGCTACTCACCGCCTCGCGCGAGACCAGGTGGGCGAGCCGGGGGCCCAACTGGCCTTCCTCCTCGTGGGGGAATCGTTCCGAGAGCCATTCGGCCATCACCAGGCCCAGCACCCGGTCGCCGATAAATTCCAGCCTTTCGTTGGAGCCGCCGCCCGGCCGGTTCTTCCTGCGGCCACGCGCCCGGCCGGATGCCGCCGAGCGGTGGGTCAGCGCCTCGCGCAGCAGGGTTTTCCGCCTGAAATCATGGCCGAACAGCCGTTCCGCGGTGTCCAGCCGCGCTTCGTCAGTGGCGGCGAAGGCAGGTTGCGGCCAAGCTTGCGCCGCCTCGATCAATGAACGCCCTTCAACAGGCGGCTCCAGCGCACTTCCACCGGCCACATCCACACTTCCCACCAGGGATACTCGGCATCGAAGCTGAAGAAGATGAATTGCGCCCGCCCGATCACATTCTCCAGCGGCACGAAGCCGAGCACGCTCAGAAAGCGGCTGTCCTCAGAATTGTCGCGGTTATCGCCCATCATGAACAAATGACCGTCCGGCACCACGTATTCATCGGTGTTGTTGGCATCAACGTTTCCGGTGTCGGGGTTCCTCTCGTCGGAGAATTTGAGAATGTCGTGCGTCACGCCGCCGGGCAGGGTTTCCTTGTATTCCTGCGCCAGCAGATGGGTGCCGCCGCCATCGGTGGTTTCGTAATCCCCGATCGGCACGCGCGGCACTTCGGCACCGTTGACGTAGAGTTGCCCCTGCTTGACCTGGATGTGGTCGCCCGGCAGGCCGATCACCCGCTTGATCCAGTCGTCGCCGTTGGAATTGCGCGTATTGCGGAACACCACCACGTCGCCGCGATGCGGGTAGGAGCCAAAAATGCGCCCGGAGAAGATCGGCGGCGAGAACGGCATGGAGAAGTGCGAATAGCCGTAGCTGTATTTGCTGACGAAGACGAAATCGCCGATCAGCAGCGTGGGGATCATCGAGCCGGAGGGTATATTGAACGGTTCGAACGCCACGGTGCGGATGCCGAAGGCGATCAGCCCGGCATAGACCAGCGTCTTGATGGTCTCGACCACGCCTCCTTCCTCGGCTTTGCTTTCCTTATCGGCACGGGCGGGTTTCTGGGCGGTTGGCATTATGTGGGGTCCGGCTAGGGGCGGGTGGCGGATGAACACGCCGGGACCGCCTCGTGTCAAGAAATCTGCCCTGGCCCGCATCGCGCTATGCGCGCCGCGGGTTTCGAGAGATCGAGGCCATGGCCCGGATCGCTGTACAGCCCCAGCCATAAAAGTCTTTTGCTTCTTTTCTTCAGAAAAGAAGAGTCTTCCCTAATCTATTGACGTTTCTGCGTCACGACGCCCGGCGCCCGAATGAAATGACGTAGGCCCTGACCCTTGCGGTGATCAATGGATCGTCGGAGACCTCGATCCCTGGCGTCAGCGCATTCGGCAAGACGTGAAACGCCCTTTGGGCCGCTTCATTGTCCGGCACGGCCTTGGTGAGCGTGATCGTTCCCATATCCACAAGGCGTCGGCTGGCCGGCCAGGGTTGCGTCGGGTCTTTTGTCGGGTCGCCGGGCGCCGCGATTTGCGCCATAAGGTGGAACACGGCCGGGCCCTTCGCCAGCCGCGCCGGCAACTCGTCCACCAGGAAATCCGGCGGCAGTTTGGCCGCTTCGGCCGGCGCCAGATGATGTGTGCCGGCGTCCGGCACAATTTTGAAGCGGAAGGGCTGGCGCTTGCCCGCCGCATTGACGAATACGAAGGCATCCACCCCGTTATACGTCTCCTGGGCAAAGCTGACCGGCGTGCTGACGCTCCCAAAGGCTTTCGGCACGGCGGGGTGCGCCGCGATGAATTTATCGGCAGCTGTCGGCTTGGGCGCGCCGGGGCCGCTGACCGAGAGCGCCTGCAGCAGATCGCGAAAATCCTCGCCGGTCGCCACCGGGAAAAATGCGAGCGAGTTTGTCACCACATCCACATCCTTGCCGCCGGCCGGATGAAACTGGATGGCCATGCCATGCGGATTGGCGTTCGGGGCGCCATCCGGCAGCGTGGGCAATCCGGTTGAATCGGAAAACCGCACGGTCACCGGCACCTGGCTCTGCGCAAAGATATTTGCCTTGCTCAGGCTCGCGGCCTGTTTCGAGGGTGTAAAACCGCCCAGCACGACCACGCCCTTGGCGTGGTTGGCGCGCATGCCAGGGTGCCGTCCCCACAGCTTGTTCATTGCATCGATGGTCTGTGTCGCCGTACTCGGGGCCTGCGCCCAGCCCGCACTCATGCACAGCAGCGCGCCCGCCAGAACGCAGGCCGCAATCTTTGTCTTGACCATGAAATGCCTCCCGTAGCGTGGGCTGCTGTGCCGCCCAGCACCTCCACGCCGCTCAATTCCCGTAACAATGAACGGCGTGCGGCGCTAGTGGCGCGTGGTCGTGGCGGGCACAGCAGCCCGCCCGCCGAATGCGGCGACCGGCAACTGTCCACCCAAGGGCCAGCTTGACAGCGCCGCTTCCTCCAAAGAGGTTGGGTTTGTAACCAAGTCCAAGAAATTGCAAAGGAAACCCATGAACCGCCCGCTCATGCTCGCCGCCTGCGCCCTAATCGCCTTCTCCACGGCCGCGAACGCCGCCGAAGTCACCGAAACCGTGGATACGACGGCTTCCCCGAAAGCCGTTTGGAAACTGATCGGCAAATTTGACGGCATTGTGAACTGGCTGCCTGGCGTGGTGAGCAGCCCGGCCGATAAGGGCAACACAATCGGCTCCGTCCGCACCATCACCCTGAAATCGGCCGGCGGACCGACCGTGGTGGAGACTCTGACGGCCCGCAAAAGGCTTTCCTACAGCTACAAGATCGACACGGTGGACCCCAAGGTGCTGCCCGTGACGGGCTACACCTCGACCATCGCGGTCACCAAGACCCCCACTGGCAGCACGGTCACCTGGCACGGCGATTTTACGCCCGCCGGCGGTTTGGATGACGCGGCTTCCGAGAAAGCGGTCAGCGGCCTCTACCGGAGCGGCCTCGACAACATCAAGACGTTGGTCGAGAAATAGGATCGAGGGGTAGACGCAGTTCACCAACGCATCCGCGGGCTGCGTCCGCCCTACGATGAAGCCTTAACCAACTCCGCCACGCGGGCGACCACCGCTTCGAACATCTCGGTGGTCAGCCGCCTGGTCGAGGTATTGTAGCGCGACACGTGGTAGCTATCGGCCAGCACGAGCCCTGAGGGCAGCTTATACACCGCGCCATGCACGAATTTGGCGGTGGCCGCGCGCAGCCCCAGGGCTCGCAGCACGGCGCCATGCGCATCCCCGCCGATCGCCAGCACCACGCGCAGCGCCGGCGAGGCCAGTTCCTGCGCCAGAAACCGGTTGCAGGCGGCGATCTCGGCGCCGGTCAGCTTGTTGGCCGGCGGCACGCAGCGCGCCGCATTGGTGATCCGGCACGCCACCAGCTCCAGCCCATCCGCCGGATCCGCCAGATAGGTCCCGCGCGCAAACCCGAATTTTTGCAGCGTGCGATACAGCAGGATGCCCGCATGGTCGCCCGTAAAAGGCCGCCCCGTGCGGTTGGCGCCACCCACGCCCGGCGCCATCCCCACGAGCAGCAGCCTTGCCTCCGCCGGCCCAAAACTCGGCACCGGCGCGTTGAACCAGTCCGGATGCAGCGCCCGGTTGGCGGCGCGGTAGGCGACGAGCCGGGGGCAGAGCGGGCAGTCCGTGGATGGCCAGGTGACGTTCAAGAATGGCATTCCGCGCAACTGGCAAGGGTGTGCGCAAGAGCCGCGGGCAACGCCCTCATCTCGCCATGACGGACTGAAAAAGGCTTGAAACCGCAGATGAACGCAGATGACCGCAGATAGGGATTGGATGCCGGTCTGACCGTGAGCTGCTGAGCGATCGGTGCCATGATGATGGATGCGAGATAGCCTTGCTTCACACGAGGGTCAAAGCGCTACCATTTGCGTTGATCTGCGTTCATCCGAGGTTTCAGTTACTTAACTTCTCACGCAGTAAGTGGGACAAAACCCCGGGTAAAGTCGTTGTCATAACGCAAGTAAGGCCAAGGGCTCTGCCCCTGGACCCCGCTGGGGCCTAGAGGCCCCAGACCCCCACTATCTATATAAATCAAAGATATGGAGGTCTGGAGGCCCCGCCTCCAGCGGGGTGCAGGGGCAGAGCCCCTGGCC
>Ga0116231_10014405_pt1 | contig 10641 bp, 3 predicted proteins | sample S1TSphgellanicum_2_FD_89695 | JGI IMG/M metagenome (GOLD analysis project Ga0116231, IMG submission 89695) | Host-associated microbial communities from peat moss isolated from Minnesota, USA - S1T2_Fd - Sphagnum magellanicum MG | ecosystem: Host-associated > Plants > Peat moss > Unclassified... | reverse complement strand
CAACACAAAACACAACATCAAGAACTCTCCAAGGTTCTTGTCACATGAAATACACAAACTTGTGCAATGAAGAAAAGAAAAACAAACCATCAACACCAAGGTATTTAACTACAAGACCAAACCTCAAATAACCAAACTAAAATAAGTAACGAAGGTAATTCAACCTTGTGAAAGTAACCTAGTTACTTTCCTACTCCAGTAAGTAATGAAACCTAACTAATTGAGCTTGAATTCTCAACAATAATTTGCATGAAATAATCTTTTGTCCAACAAAAAATGAATGGGATGGTGTTAAATGTAAATGTGTGAATGAATTCCAAAAAGAAAGTTTTAATATTGGAAAGTAATTTACCAACAATAGTGTGAACCATTTTGTAAGAATTCAACTTGGGTAAGGTTATTTGGATTATGTGAGGATAAAGTTGAATGACTAAATGAATTTGGAATAAGAAATATATAAACTTTGAACATGTACCAAAAACTTGTAGGGCATAAATAAAATAATATGCTTATATGACAACAAATTACATCCATTTATTGATAATAGATTGTGCCTTGACATCCATTGGTGAATTGACAAATGATATGGAAAAAAATAGTACAACTAGTCTAATAAGGCAAACCGTGTTAATATAAAATGGGACCATAAAACATAAATTGCAATTACTTAAATTATAGTGAAATTTCTGCCATAAACCATCACATGGTAGTTTACGATCATATATATGACAAATAAGTTCAACCTTGAATCTTTTGTTGATATTTCTTCCTCTTTAGAAAAAAGTTTTAAAACCAATGTAAAGAAAAACTTCACATGCATCATATTCTTTTTGCTATTGGGTCTAACCCATGAATAGGGTGGGAAGAGGAGGGGGTCACTTAAGGTGGAAATTCTACATTTGGGCATTTGGGAAATGACTAAACATTTCTTTTAATTGCATGATTTAATGATGAGCATATCATCCAGTTTCTCACTTGATTGTTTTTATACTATACTTTCTTGTGAAAGTTTATTTTCTAAAAGTTTCCCATAGATTTCAAATATTGGAATTTATTGGATTTTTATTGTTACCAATGTGTACCCTGACATGTTTTCCAATAGCACCTCACTTTGTCATGTATGTTTTACCCAACGTTGTTTTCTTGGAACCTATATCAATGGACCAATATAAAGACTTTTTATGTCGCAACCCTAGCTTTGGGCTGGCGACCAAGGCAAAGGGGGTTGCAAGGTTATGGGCCAAGAGAGAGGAAACCTGGGAGTCAAGGCAAAGGCATTGCAAGGGTGCGAGCCAAGAGGAAGCCGAGGAGTCACATCACATACTCCCAGGAGTGTGAGAAGTGTGAGGGAGTGAACACTCACACTCCCAAAGCAACTCCCACTTTGGGAGATGGAGTCCCGATGGAGTCCCGAAACTTCAGAGAGCGATTGTAGGGGTCAAAACTCAATGAATTGTGACGTTCTTTATATCATTGGAAAGCTATTGAAACTTAGATGTCTAAAATGGGCTCGCATTGCTCATTCAAACATCTGAAACACAAGTTATGGCCAAAAGAAAGGCCGGGAGTCAAACTACCAATTTGACTCCCGACCACAAAAAGTCGGGAATCGACTTGATTTACTTAGCTTCAGGGGGCGTGCCACATATCGTTGGAAAGCTCTGGACGAGAGCTATAACTTTGCTTCAGACTACACCTCAATCGGAGGTCTGCTCGCAAAGTTATGGGGCTCCAAAGTCGTGAAAGTCCCAATTAGTGGGATTTCGGGACTCCCACTTGGGAGTCCCGGGAAAAAGAACCATTTGGATGTAGCCTCCGTGGAGAGCTATAGAGTATACTATGAGGGGGAAGGTGGTGGCTTCCCCCAAGTCCGGGCCGTGGTGAGTCTTGTGTGTCCGTGTTGCCCGGGGCTCGTCCTAGCACCAAGGGTGCTCCAACTATGCACTAACCACTTTGTGTGGGTTGTGTGTAGGCCCGTGTGAATGAGTGAAGCTTGTCAACTCTTCCTAATCCCATCCCGGAGCTCCAACATGCCCCTCTACCCCTCAAAGTGTTGTGAGCTAGGGAGCGTGCTCCGACTCCTCCCTCTTCCGCTGTTTTCTACTCGGGCTCACATTTGAGTCCTTTAAGGAGTTGAAAGTGTGTCATTTTATGTTTATATGTTTCAAGTGAATACTTTTATATTGGGAGTCTACAAAGTTTAAATCTTTTTTGTGATAGGTGTTAAGGGGTAAAAATCTTTTAACTAGTTAGAGCCATAAGCATCTTAGTAACTAGTAGTCATTAGTTGTAAACTTACTATCCCTTACCAAAGGGGTGAAGCTAATGGGATTAAATAGTTCATATTAATGAATGGTTGGGTGCAATCCACCCAATCACCTATGAGATTTTTAGGAAGGGATTAGGATAAAGACCCTATTTTCATGGGGACAATGTGGGCCTTATGTGATTTTGTGGAGGAGGAGGATTATAGGAGGATTTGGGGATTTTAGCATTCAATAAGTTTGTAGTTTGGAGTTGGAATGGAAAGCTCTCTCTTGGAGAGATGTGTGGTGCAACACTACAAAAGATGGAGTAGTTTGGAAATATATTTGTACTTATGTGTTATTTCAATGGAACATGGTTGAAGAACCTTCATGTGTTCTGTGTGAGTTTATTCTATTGAAAAATGAAGAAGGTAGCATAGTTTAAACTTGCACAATCTATTGTTACATTTTGTGTTGTAGTTTTACATTTCTTCTATAAAAACTGGTAAGAATGTATGCAAGACTTTGTCTATGGGGTAGGAAGTTACTTATTGCCACAAGAAGGCAATAGTTAATATATGATAGTAGGAAGAAAAAGTACTTAGAAGTTGAAGTCTATAGGGTACATGAAACTAATATAAACAATAAGCAATAATCAAGGGAGTTTGTAAAGGCAATGACAAGAAGGCTTTTTGGGGGACTGTAGACGGTAGGCAGCATCCCTAGGGTCTACAAGCACTAGGAAGGTTGGATAGTAGTCATGGAAGGCCTACATACCCATTGGACCCCGTTCTAATGCATTGAAGGTATTGTAGAAACTTGGAGGGTAATGACTACCCAAACCTTCATATTATGTTTGTTTGTTGTTTGTACTTTCTTCTTTTTACACTACTAAAATAGTTTATGTTCAAGATAGTAGGTTTGTCTTTAGATGACAGACCTTAAATTATATTTTTTTAACATGAACTATTAACTACTACTTGAGTAACTATAGAAATTCATTTTCATCCCTTTACAGAAGGCCAATCAAAGAGGCTCATTACAAAAAAAAAAACTTGGAATGCACCCACCAACTAATTTATATTGATCACAATAAATACACATTAATAAAAATGGCTTTTGTGTCATTGGCCCAAGTATTTAAAATCTCATGTAAGGTCATGAATCCTAATATTATTCCCATGTCAATTAAATAATAAGGATCATAATAATAACAATGGCCCCCATGTCATTGGCCCAAGTATTTTTAAACCTCATGTAATGTCATTCATCCCAATCTTATTATGGTCAAATTGGGTTTAACTTTATAGTTTTTATGAAAAAATCATTATAATTTTAAATATTATTTCTAAAACAAATCACTATAAATTCAATATTTTTTGTTATGTTGGTTTATAAATTGCAAAGCAACAAACATGCAAATTATTTCATCAAATGTTTTCCAAAGGTATTAAATGCATAACATGAGGAAAGGGGGGCACAATTTGGGAGTGTTATGACATGATCACATATGACAAACAAAACAATCAAACAAACACATGTCCAAATATATACATGTTACCATTCATTATTGATTGTTGTATGATGATAAAATTTCACACATCAATATTATTCCATAGATTCATGACATGTAATCGATTGAGGACAATAATATAACCCATACACATATTTTTCAAATAAATCCTATAGAGAGAATATTACCATGTTTCGTATTAGAAACATGTAACTACTTGTGATTGGAAATGGACTATTATGCAACTAACAAAATAATACTTTGCGATGAAATTACTCACTTGGAATATAAGTTGGAACTTTTCAACAAGAAAGGATTTGGCAATGGTAATATTTTGTAATTATAATGGAATTGGCCATGGATATATAATGTTTGTGGAATATAACTTTTGTAAAATTGTAATTACGTTATTTAATAACTTTGTAGGTATTATGATGCCATGACAATTCATTATTCACCATCATGTTCAATAGACCTTGCATGCACATTATAGTTGTTCAAATTGGGATACACAATGTAGAAATGCATTGCATCACTATTGATTAACAACAACAAATTGATTTAAAATTGTATGCATTGACATTCAAGTTTTGAAAATACATCATAATAACATTTAAAAAGATGTTCCTTCCTATTGAAATACAATTTGATGTAAATTTATATTGCCCGAGTTACCTATGGCAAAAAACTTCCTTTTCCCATACAAAGGGTCATCACAAAAATGATGAACCATAACAATTAAATATTTTCATCTAAACACTTAGATTGTATTTCCATGTTGTGAGATGTCTTTTTCTATCTTGCTAGAATGGAACAAGTCATGCTTTCTTCATTCCACTTTCTTTACTTTTCAAATGTCATATTCTAATATTCAATGTCAAATGTGAAATGATGTCAATAACATATAAATAACCTTGTAGTCCAAAAGAAATCTAAATGTTCATACTTTCCACATAAATAAAATAATTTTACGATGGTAATGTCACTAACATTGTTCTATCAAATAACATACATAGATTGTTGTAAAATGCATAAATGTTACTAAAATGCAACATACATAATACACTGTGATTTGATAAAACTAAATTACAACCTACACTCACACACAATAACAAACTTCAAAACAAAATGCATCACATAATTGGAATATTGAAAATAACATTATCATATTTGGTTTTTTGCTTCACCTTCATTTTTTTGGGGGCATTGTTTGCATGTTTTAATTTGGTTCATTATTACAAAAACATGTATTTTATGCCCTATCATTGTGACTACAATAACATATGCAATTGAATTATTTATCCAAAATGACTAAAGGGTGTAAATTTTGTTCATTTTGGCCACTGTTCCCACCCCCCTCAAAAGTATGTATGTTTGATGTGACTAACTTGTTTTTTTTATTAGTCACATCAAACATTACCATTTACACATGGCATGTGTGGTGTTTACATAATGTAAGTGCATACAATATAATGATTTATATAAGTTATTGTAAGTGTTATGTGGTTTGCAATCAGTCACATTTGTTAGATTTAAATCATTGCAGTGCTAAGTGGGTAGGTATGAAAGTAGGTAAATGTATCAAAATATTGACCATCTACCCATTTATAATTTATATATTGTCAAGGACAACAAAAAATCAACATGAAGAAAATTAAAAGATTTAACAAACAAGGAATTCAATAATGAATAATGACTATATAACTTTATTGTTTGAATAAGGCATGAAATGAATTAAAAGTAAAATGGTCACAACTTGCATTGGTGAAATTGAAGGGTGGGGCCTTATTGACTTTTTTTTATACTATCCCAATGGAACCTTGTGGAAGATCATCAATCTTTTAAAAAGTTTTGTTAACGAAGCTTTTTATAGGTTTATATTAAATGACCTTTTAAAAACTTGTGCTAATCACATCTTTTAGAAGCTTTCACCCATCATGTTTTTTAGAAATTTTTGTCAGCCATGATTTCTAGAAACTTCCACCAACTTCTAAAAATTTATTATATAAACTTCAATTGATTTTACATCTTTTACAAACTTTTAAGCCTATTTTTCATGAATTTTTTTTATTTAAAAAAAATCTTAAAAAATTCAAACATATTTTTTGAATAATATTTTTGGAAACTTCAAAAAAATTCTAAACATATTTTTCAAAAAAAAATGGAAATTTTTGAAAACTTTCTTAATAATTTGTTGTCCACAACATTTATTTACTTCTTTCCTATTCACCTACATAAACTTAATGTGAAAAAATGTGAAATAAACATGTTCATAATAATATGTTGACAATAATTGACATTTTTATGAAAATGTGGTGCATTGATTAAGGATTTGGTTTGTCTTTATAGGAGTGAGGGTTTAATTCCTCATATCTACAACCTATAAGTACATGCATAAGGGTTTAGGCTAGGTAGGTGAACTATTTGTAAGTTAGGCAAAAATATAGGTAGGCTAAACAATTATGTTAAGATAGGCTAGATATGCATGTGGTTAACTAGGCTAGGCATCTTAATTATTCCTACTTATTTGTTGGGTGCATTCATAATTGACCTACCACAATAGGAGCCATGACATAGTCCTATGATGTGTTATTGTGTTTTGAGGCAAAATGAATGTTTTGAATTATTAAACAACGAAAGGTGGATATAATTGTTTAGTCTTTCAACCCATAGATGTAAAAATAGTTGTTAAAAAATAATTGAACAAATTTTGAATGTCATGCTGAAGTATGAACCAATAAGGAATGCAAGAATAACACCTCTAGAATGATGGTCTTTCATTTGGAGTGCCAAAGATTTATTTAAAAATAAAATAATGTGATTTTAAAATATCCATGTCTCCCCAACTTCCTTCCAAACATTTGGAATGTAATTTAATAATAATAATAATAATAATATTTCCTTATTGAAATAACCTTTTTGATGAATGTTTTTGAGACTTTAAGATCAATTCCACAAAATCTAAAATTTTATAATACTAAAACTTTATGCCATCATGTTCAAAACATACTTTATTCTATTTGCAATTAGAATATGAAACAATTTGAATAAATAATTTTTTCTTCAATTGATTCACTTTGAATAAAGTAATGCAATTGGACATGGTTCTTAAATTGTGTTTAAGGACATTTAAAGACAACTTTTAATTGTCATATTGATCCAAATGTACACTTTTATTTAATGAAACAATAAAAATGATGTAAGTTATACTAATCATAATAATCAATCAAAGTTGAAATTTTGTATGATTTTTGAAGGTGGATAGTTTTTTTTTGTACTCATTTTTTTTTATAAAACTGTAAATGAATTGTATTGGTTATTTTTTAAACCAAAATAAACAAGTCACATCAACTAACACTTGCTAGTTTTTAATCAAAACAAACATGACAATATGCTTAGTTTGTTAGTGAAAACATACATGATAAGGTGGACACAACTAAACACTAAGTCATGTCTAAATGATTGAACTATTTGTACAAATGTATGATTTGCATATTGTAAACAATTGGTCATTTTTAAAATTGTAAAGTCAACTTGTCCAAAGGCTTGATTTGATTTTTAAAAATCATAAAATATAGCTTAAATGACACAATTTATAGCAGTGGTTTATTACACAACAAACAAAAACACATTTAATGAGATAGTTATTAATAACTTGCCAAATTATATAACATCACATACATTTTTCTTCTACAATTATATTTTTCAAACACAACCACCATTTTAATTTTGAAAAAGCCTTGCATTCTATGTACAATTTTGATTTTGATGTACTCAAACATTATTAACAAGGTTTTATTGCACAAGAACAATGAAAGTTATCATAAATATACAAAATAACGTACATATTTAAACAAATTAATTTTATTTCAACTCCACCTTTCACCCCAAATACACAAACAAAGGCCACAACATGTTTGGACATCATTGTCTATTTTTTCACCCTTTCCAAATCCTTCATTAACATAAATAACATCTTACAAATCTTCTAAACAAAATGAAGGATTTTTTGACACCATTTTTCTTTGATACAAATGAACAAAAGAACATTCATGACCTTCAAACCTTCATGTTTTCTAAATGAACAATAAGACTTGCAACTTATCTTGAGTTGAAATGGAAAGCCAAAATGGCAAAAGTAATCTCAATTATGTAACAAGGGATAGTTGCATCACCAAAAGTCCAAGAAGTGTTCAAAATGTTTGAAAAAAAAATCCCTTTCATTTTTAATTCATCTTGAAATTTTTGAAAACAAATATGAATGTAAGAAGTTTGTTAATGTAAAGGGAAAAATCTATTAACTTATTACCACATGTCATGTTTTGCCCAAAATTCAAATTCCAAGTTGAAATTTAACTACATATTAATTACATGCTCACAAATAATTATATAATTAAAAACAAGTTGTAAAATGTTGCTTGTGACAACATCATGAATGACATGGCAATGAATGTGCAAATTTACATTTGTCATGGTAGCAATACACAAACATGGCAAGACTAAACAATTCAAAATGGTATGCCTATTATACCATAGTTGTGTAATAGTTCCACATAACAACTTTTCTGTAACTTGCAAATAAAATCAAAATACATTGCATGTTACAAAACCATACGTGGTTAAAATGTAGTTAATTTAACATACTTTACCCTAGGGTCAATTTCGCCATTGAAATAATCCTTAAAATATTGAAACAATTTAAAATATATGAAAAAAGTCCAAGTATTGAAAACTATCATAATTATTTTGCAAGGTAAAATCTGAATAATTTCACTCCTCATAAGACAATATTATAGTAGATCATGAAAAAATAATAATTTCAAATTGATTGATGTGTATTAGGGTTAATTAGGGTTAATGGGTGTGGTCCTTCATCTTCCCCCTCAATACCCCTCGCCCCTCCTCCTCACCGGATCAACTTTGTTTTCTTCCTGGTTTTGGTAATCTATCCATGAAGCAAGGTAGTTTGTTTGTTTTGTTTTGTTTTGTTTTGTACCAATGAGATCCACTGAACCGGGATGCTTCAGATGTGTTCTTGGTCTCTTTGGAAAGCTCTCAAGGAGGAGGGGTGCATCAGCTTTGGTTTCATGGCGTTCGGACTTGCAGTGCAAAAGTTCTTGAATATTGAATGATTTCTTCACTGAAAATTAAATTAAATTAAATCGTAGCTGAAAATTTCGGAGGTATTGGAATGTGCCTTTTGGTGTTATTGGAAAGATCTTGATGAGCAGGATTTAATGGAATTTATTTTGGGTAAGATTTGGATTCAGAATGTGGGAGAAATTGATTTCAAAGTGATTACTGACGCTGAAAATTCAAATAGATTTCAAAAAACCAGATTTTGAAAGGAAAAATCAGTTGAGGATGTGGTAACACTTGGGCCAAGGGCAGAGGCCACACTAGTCTATATTATTCCTTCACCAGCTTTGCAACAGCCAGTTTAATACCAGGCTAAATGAAGAACCCCTGAGCGAGAACCGAAAATAACAATAGAATAAAATGTCAGAGACCCATCATCATCATCCATGGTTTGCACTTTTGTTGCAGGGAGCCCGAAATTCTGGCACAAAGAGTTAAAGTAGGTGAGCGAGCGAGAGAGAGAGAGAGAAGTTAATAGAGAGGCGTTGGTTGTTAGTTGAGCATAATCACACACACACACACGACTCCAATTGCCAAGAAAAAAAAAACAGGCTTAATTACAAGGGGGAAGGAACATGGCAGGATTTGGCACCAAAATCCACTACCCGTGTGCATATTTATGCCTCTGTTAAGACATTTAATTTCATGGATTACTACAGACCAGCCGCCGGCGGCGAAGAAATCTCTGAGCTCACATGAAAATCACCACTTGAAGTAAGCACACCATTTACTACCTTACAATTTAGTTCGGCTGCTTCGAATCTGCTTGAATTGGAGAGCGGGGTGAAGATCTGACGTCTCTCTCTCTCAGAGAGAGAGAGTATGTGATCACCTACACCAACATGTTGTTCACATTTCCCATTACAATTTCATTCCACTCAATTTCAATGAATTTTCACATTTCCAATTACAAAAATCATTGCAATGAGTTTTTCATGAATTTCACATTTCCCATTACCAATTTCATTTGCATTGAATTTCAATGAATATTTTTCACATCTCTTCTCTCATTGCAACGAATTCATTCCACTCAATTTCAATGACTATTCACATTTCTCATTACAAACTCATTTGCATTTGAATTTCCATGGATTTTCATGTTTCAAATTACAAATTCATTTGCATTGAATTTCCATGAATCTTCATATTTTCCCATTGTAGTGAATAATTCCATGAATCTTCACATCTTCCCATTACAAATTTATTGTAGTAAAAATTCCATGCATTCTCACATTTCCCATTAGAAATTTGTGGTAGTGTATTTCCATGAATGGTCACATTTCCCATTTCAAATTCATTTAAGTGAATTTTCACCAATTTTTCACATTTCTCATTACAAATTCATTGTAGTGAATTTCCGTGAATTTTGCTCCAAAGTGAGTGAAATTTTGAATGAAATGTGCCCATATCTCTTTGTAATGATTTGGATTTGTTTTTTCAATTTTGTGATTTCAAAAGTTAGACGATTTTTTTTCACTATTGTGCAATGTTTTTTGGATTTACAATTTTTAGAAGGAAAAAAATCCCAAAAAGAATTTTTTTCACAATGCAAAATTTCACCCCCCAACCCCCCCCCCCCTTTTTCTCAAAAAAAAAATAAAAAAAAATGGTCATAATTTATTTTTTATTATTCTACCAATGTTTTTTTTTTTTTTTTTTTTTTTTAAAAATTTTTTGATATAAAAAAAAAACCACAAAATAAAAAAAAATGTTTTAATAATGTGAGAATTTTATGTGTTTTTT
>Ga0116231_10014403_pt1 | contig 10645 bp, 8 predicted proteins | sample S1TSphgellanicum_2_FD_89695 | JGI IMG/M metagenome (GOLD analysis project Ga0116231, IMG submission 89695) | Host-associated microbial communities from peat moss isolated from Minnesota, USA - S1T2_Fd - Sphagnum magellanicum MG | ecosystem: Host-associated > Plants > Peat moss > Unclassified... | reverse complement strand
TGCCAGGAGGGGGTGTTCGACAAGGCCGTGGCGGCGATTCGCCTGGCCCGCGAGCGCGGTTTCCGCGTGACCGTCAATTGCACGCTGTTCAGCGGCGAGAAGCCCGAGGATGTGGCCGATTTCTTCGACGAGGCCATGACGCTCGGCATCGAGGGCATCACCGTGTCGCCGGGCTACAGCTATCATCACGCCCCGCGCCAGGACGTGTTCCTCGGCCGCACCCAGAGCAAACAGCTGTTCCGCGACATCTTCAAGCTGCGCCGCGCACCTGCACGGAGCAAGCGCAAGGCCTGGCAGTTCAACCATTCGTCCTTGTTCCTGGATTTCCTCGCCGGCAATCAGTCCTACCAGTGCACGCCCTGGAGCAACCCGACCTATAACTTGTTCGGCTGGCAGCGCCCCTGTTACCTCTTGTCCGACGAGGGCTACGCGCCGAGCTTCAAGTCCCTGATGGAAGACACCGAGTGGGAGAATTACGGCGTCGGCAAGAACCCGCGCTGCGACAATTGCATGGCCCACTGCGGTTTCGAGGGCACGGCGGTCGACGACGCCTTCAGTCACCCATTGAAGGCGCTGCGCGTGTCGCTGTTCGGCCAGCGCGTCGAGGGACCCATGCTGCCCGACCACCCGATCCTGTACGACCGCAACAAGCCCTATCAGCCGGCCGCCGCGCGGGCAACCGAGGTGGCGATACCGCTCGCCGACATCCAGCGCAGCGGCAAGCCAGCCGATGCGAGTCGTTCGGCCGTCGACGTGACTTGATCCCGTGGCGCGCGCTGCCGAACCTTCGCTCGTTCCGCCGCACTTAGACCGCCGCGCTGCTGCGACCGCCGCGACGGCAGCGACGGCAGCGACCGCCCATCCGGACGGCACCGATGCCGCCGCGTTCGAGGCGCTGCTCTTGGACTGGCAGACGCGCATGGAAGCGGCTCTCGCGGCGCGCCTTCCGGACGCGGCCGCGCGGCCGGAGCGGCTGCATGCGGCCATGCGCTACAGCGTGCTCGGCGGCGGCAAGCGCATGCGCCCTGCCCTGACGTTCGCGACCGCACGGACGCTGGGGCTCTCTCTGGACGAGGTGGAGGCCGCGGCCTGTGCGGTCGAGTTCATCCACGTCTACTCCCTCGTGCACGACGACCTGCCGGCGCTCGACGACGACGCCCTGCGCCGCGGCAGACCGACCTGCCACAAGGCTTTCGACGAGGCCACGGCGATCCTGGCCGGCGACGCACTCCAGCCGCTCGCATTTCGCGTGCTCGCCGAGGATGCGCGGCTGCCCGCGGATCCGAAGATCCGTCTGCGGCTCATCGATCTGCTCGCACACGCGAGCGGCAGCGGCGGCATGGTGGGCGGACAGGCGATCGACTTGAGCGCGCAGGGCAAGTCCTTGGGCATCCCGGAAGTCGAAGCCCTGCATGCCCTCAAGACCGGGGCGCTGATCCGCGCGAGCGTGCTGATGGCGGCGGAGTGCGTGCCGACGCTCGATCCCGCGCTCTATGCCGCGCTCGCCACGTTTGCGGCCGCCATCGGCCTCGCGTTCCAGATCCAGGACGACCTGCTCGACGTGACCGGCGATGCCGCCATGCTCGGCAAGGCCACCGGCGCGGACCGCGAGCGCGCGCTGCCCACGCATCCCGCGATCATCGGCATCGCGGCCTCGCGCGGGCGCGTGCACGACCTGCATGCGCAGGCCACGCTGGCGCTGGCGCCGTTCGGCGAGCGCGCCGCACCGCTGCGCTCGCTCGCCGCCTGGCTCCTGTCCCGCCGCCACTGAAGTCCACGGCCGCACAATCCGTCATGCCGGAGCGATCCTCACTCGGCACGGCGCGCAAGCCGCCGCTTCGCGCTGCGCTCACCCTCTGCCTGGCCCTCGCGCTCGCCGCGTCCGCGTGGCTGGCGGCGCCGCCCGCGGCCGCCTTGACCGCGGCGCCCGAGTGGCAGGACATCGAGATCGATGCACGCGCCGCGGGCACGCCGCTGCCGCACTTCTGGGAGCAGATGTTCGGTTCCGGGCGGGCCATCCTGTCGCTGCGCGAGAGTTATCGCGCGGACCTCTCCGCGGTCAAGGACGCGACGGCGTTCCGTTACGTGCGCTTCCACAATATTTTTCACGACGAGGTGGGCATCGTCGAGCGCGATGCTCGCGGCAGGGCCCGCTACAACTTCTCGTATGTCGATCAGATTTACGATGGTCTGCTGGCCCATGGCGTGCGCCCCTTCGTCGAAATCGGCTTCATGCCCACGGCGCTGTCCTCGAAACGCGGCGCCGTCATGGCATTCTGGTACCATCCGAATGTCGCGCCGCCGCGGAGCTGGCGCGCGTGGGACGATCTCGTGCGCCATTTCGCCGCGCATCTGGTCGAGCGCTACGGCATCGACGAAGTGTCCCAGTGGTACTTCGAGGTGTGGAACGAACCGAACCTCGATTTCTGGCGGGGACGGCCCCGGCAGCGCAGCTATTTCGAGCTCTATGCGCATACCGCACGCGACTTGAAGGCGAGCGGCGCGCGCCTGCGGGTCGGCGGCCCGGCCACGGCCCAGGCGGCCTGGGTCGCGGATTTCTTGCGCTATGCGGCCGCGCACGACCTTCCGGTGGATTTCGTCTCGAGCCATGTCTATGCCGATGATCCGCCGAGGGCCGTCTTCGGCACCGCCGCCGCGGTATCGCGCGACACGCTGGTCTGTCGGGCGGTCCACGATCTGCGCGCGCAGATCGCGAGCTCCGCGTATCCGCGGCTTCCGTTGATCGTGAGCGAATACAATGCGAGCTACAAGAACGACCCGGACGTGACCGATTCGGTCTTCATGGGTCCCTGGCTCGCCGACACGATTCGCCAGTGCGCGGGCGCCGTCGACATGATGAGCTACTGGACGTTTTCCGACGTGTTCGAGGAGAAGGGCGTGATCCGCACGCCCTTCTATGGCGGCTTTGGCCTGATCGCCGAACACGGGATCTTGAAGCCCGGCTTTCACGCGTTCGCGCTGCTGCACAAGCTCGGCGACGAGCAGCTCGCCAATGCGTCCCACTCCGCGCTGGTCACGCGCCGTGCCGACGGCACGCTGGTCATCGCCCTGTGGAATTACCATGACCCCGAGCCGTTCGACCCCGGGAATCCCACGATGCTCTCGCGCGAAGAGGTGGTGCGCGAGGCGCATTTGCCGCTGGCCGCTCAGACCATTCCGACCCCACCGCCGCCGAACCCGATCCGTCTGCGCATCGCCGGCCTGCCGCCATCCCCGCACTTCACGCTCTGGCGGCTCGATACCGAACACGGCGACGCGCGCGGCGCGTTTCAGGACATGGGCAGCCCGGCATCTCCGACCAGCGAGCAGATCGAGCACCTGCGCGCGGCGGCGCAACTGCCACCGCCGGTCGAGGGAGTCTTGGCGGGCGGGAGCCTCGAACTGACCGTCCCGAGACAGGGCTTGGTGTTGATCGAAGTGGCGCCTTCTCCGGCTCCGCCCGACAGCCCGCGCTGAGCGCGCCCGGCTACTGCGTGGCCGCCTCCGCGTCCTGGCGACGCCGGGTCTCGAGCGCCGCCGCGGCATCGAGTTGCTGCTTGACCCGCTCTTCGGTGGCGCGCGCGTCCTTGGCCTCCTGGGCCTGTGCCGCGCCACCCGCCGCGGCCGACACCGCCGTCTCGCCGAGGCCGCAGCCGCCCAAGGCCAGAGACGCCGCGCAGCCGAGCGTAAACCAGGGAATGAGCCGTTGCATGGCGTGACTCCTAGGCCCGAGAGCCTGTCTTCAGAGACTGCATGTCGATCACGAACCGGTAACGGACGTCGGCGCGCAGCAGCCGCTCGTAGACCTCGTTGATGTCCTGGATCGCCACGACTTCGACGTCGGAAACGATGCCATGCTTCGCGCAAAAATCCAGCATCTCCTGAGTCTCCGGCATCCCACCGATCGCGGATCCGGCGATCCGGCGGCGGTTCGCAATGACGCTGTAGCCCTGTAGCGGGGGTTCGAGCGCCGTGATGGCGCCGACCAGCACCATGGTCGCATCGAGCTTGAGCAGCGCAGCATACGGATTCAAATCGTGTCCGACCGGTACCGTGTTGAGCAGAAAATCGAAACTGCCGGCATGGCGCCGCATCGCCTCCGCATCCGTTGACAGCAGAACCTCGTCGGCGCCAAGGCGCTTCGCGTCCTCGGCCTTGCGCGCCGAGGTCGTGACCAGGACGACGTGCGCGCCGAAGGCCTTCGCAAACTTGATGCCCATGTGGCCAAGGCCGCCTAAGCCGATGATGCCGACTTTGTGGCCGGAACCCACCTGCCAATGGCGCAGCGGCGAATACGTCGTGATGCCCGCACACAGCAGCGGCGCCACGGCCTTCAAGTCGAGCCCGGCGTCGACGCGCACGACGAACCGTTCCTCGACGACGATGCGCTCCGAATACCCGCCCTGCGTGAGTCGGGCGCTGCCGCGTTCGTGGTCGTTGTACGTGAGGGTGGCGCCCTGTTCGCAGTATTGCTCGAGACCGCGCTGACAGGCAGCGCAGTGCCGGCAGGAGTCGACCATGCAGCCGACCCCCGCGATGTCGCCGACGGCAAGCTTGCCGACCTCGGCACCGACCGCAATGACGCGACCGACGATTTCATGCCCCGGCACCATTGGATAGACCGAGTTGCCCCAGTCGTTGCGCGCCTGGTGCAGATCGCTGTGGCAGACGCCGCAATAGAGGATATCGATGTGCACGTCGCGCGGGCCCGGCTCGCGGCGTTCGAACTGGAATGCCGCGAGCGGCGAGGCTGCGCTCGGGGTGCCAAATGCCTTGACGACTGCCATGAATGAGATCCTAGCACTCGACATTGAGGGGCACATCACGGTTTTCATCGCGGCGTACCGCAACAATATGTCACATAGAATTAGGTCGGGACCGCAGTGACCGCGGCAACACTCTTTCCGGGGATGAGAGCCACATGTCGGAGGTAAGGCGCATCGCGGCGATGTGGAGTACCGCGATCCTCGCCGCGTGCGGGGGCGGTGGCTCCGGCCCGGGCGTCGGGCCGCCCGTCGTGACGCTGTCCTTGAGCAGTCCGATCGTACCGCTGAACTCGAGCGCCACGCTGACCTGGACGGTCAGCCATGCCGAGAGCTGTACGGCGTCGTTCGACAGCTACACCGGCCAGACGACGGCCGATTGGAGCGGCACCGTGCCGACGAGCGGCACGCTGCGCGTGCCGACGGCGCTCGCCGACTACGACACCTATACGCTCGATTGCACCGGGCACGGCGCCTCGAGCGAAGCGTCGGCGGTGCTCACGGTCGCGGGGCCGACCCCGGCGTACACCAAGGTCGAAAACTCACTCAACGATCAATTCATCGGCGTCGGTTTTAACGTGCCGCCGCCGAATCAGATCGTCGGATTCAGCACGACGGTGACCGTACCGGCGGTATTCCCGACCTCCACCGCCGGCAATCCGCTGTTCATCTGGCCGGGCCTCGAGCCCGCGGGGGACAGCATCGACGACGCCGAGATCGGACTCGGCGTGCTGCAGCCCGTACTCGGTTTCGGACCGTCCTGCGGATATGCGACCGAACCTGCGCCATTCGAGTCCTGGTGGCTGCAGCCCTACTATGACAACGTCGACGACAATTCGCCGCTGTCGGGCTGCTCCTACGGCAAGGCGCTCGCGGTGGCGCCGGGCGATGTGCTCACCGAATCGATGACGCTCGATGCCGCGACGGGTCTGTGGACCGAAACTCTGACGGATTCGACCCGCCGGCAAACCGTGGTCTGGAGCATCAATCTGCGCGGCGAGGGACAGAACTATGCCGAGTTCCTGATCGAGGCGTATGGCGGAGACTTGCTCGGCTCCGCCGTGACCTTCACCGACACCACGATCACGTTTCAGAACCCGGATACGAGCGGTCTGTGCTCTTCGGCGCTCGGCGCCGGACAGAGCTTCGCGATGACGCCGCCGACCGCGGCCGCCGGCGGCAAGCAATGCGCGATCGCCGCGATCCTGCTCGACCAGCGGCAGGCGACGCCGGCGACGGCACCGAGCGCATTCCTCGGGACCGCGCTAAGCCGGCACGCGACGTTGCTGGCCCCGCCCTGACGGTAGCCCCGCGGTCAGGATCGCGGCGTGACGATCGCTCGCAGCAGATCGGGTTTCGAGAGGTCGCGCTCGAGCCGCGGATACTGGAGGCCCTCGCGGTAGACGAGCCGATGCAGGCCGGTCGAGTTGCCGTTCGCGACGCTGAGCACGAGCGGCGCGCCGGTCCGCGTGCGTTCCACCGCCCGCTCCAGGGTCGCGAGCGCGAACGGCTGGCCGTTCACGCGCACCACCCGCATGCCGGGGAGGACTCCGGCGACGTAGCCGCTCATGCCCGGCGCGGAATCGAGCACGCTGCCGTCATCCTGCAACAACAGGCCGATCGAGTAGCGCAGGTCCACGAAGCCGGCCTTCTGCCATTCCGGCCACAGCAGATCGACCTTGTGCACCGCCTCCATGTCGCGCGAGAGTTCGGTTTTTTGCGGTGTGTACACGAGCTTCCAGCCGCTCTGCTCGAGGCCGGCGAGCGGCGGTTCGGGGGACAGGGAATCGAGGTGGCTGCGCAGAAAGCCGGCCCAATCGTAGGCTTGCGCGTCGTTGAGCGCCTTGACGACATCGTCGAAGCCATATGGCTTCGGATCGGCGTTCGGTCCGAAGAACGCCGCGCAGAAGTCGTCGAGCGACCGCATCCCTTGGCTGCGCTGGCGGATGATCACGTCCGCCTCGAGCCACATGAGGCCGCTCTCCGCGTAGACGTCTGCATTGCGTCGTGCCGACACCCAGGCATTAGGCGAGGACAGCAGCATCTGCGCGCCGATCGCCGTGTCCTCGAGCGACCGCCAGGTGCGTCCCGTGTGGTAGCGCAGTTGCGCGGCGTCGATGGCGAGCGACTGCGTGAGCTGATCCTCGGTCCAGAACCCGCTGCGCACGGTCAGGATGTTGGACAGATAATCGGTGAGTCCCTCGTAGACCCAGATCAGCGAGGCCCGCATGGGGTCCTGATAGGTCTTGATGTCGAGTCCGGACGGCGTTCGATACTTGCCGTTCCACGAATGCAGGTACTCGTGGGGGATCATCGTGGCGGTCGTGAGCAGCACGCGCTCGTCCGACAGTGCATTCGCCGGGAGCCGGTTCTCGCTCGACTCCAGGTGTTCGAGCGTGTAGTGATCGATCGCATCGCCGAGCGACAACAGCACGGTGTAGTGCTCGTAGCGCGGGCCGTCGAACAGCGCCTCCGCCTCGCCCACCAGGTGCATGAAATGCTCGTGCTGCCGTGGGGTGAGCGCGAGGCCCGCCTGGGTTTCGGCCGTGATCGCGATCTCGACGGGCCGGCGGCCGCGAAGTGCCGCCGTGCGCAGGTAGCGTGCGGCGATGAGCGGCGAATCCACGAGGCTGCGCAACGACACGGTGTCGAACTCGACGCGATCGGCCGCCATGCGCGCCATGGGCAGGGAGGAGCGGTAGCGCCAGCCGGCCGGCAGCCGGATGCTCGCGGTGAAGGGATCTTGATCGTTCGGCACATCGGGCGGATACAGCAGCACCAGCCACCAATTCACGACGAGCTGGTCGAAGGAGCTGCAGATGTCGCTCTGAAACCCGACCTGGCCGAGCACACAGGCGAAATCGAGATCCGCCTGGACTTGAGTCACGCCGGCCGGTACGTCGACGTGAAACACGTAGATGTCGGTGTCGTCGCGGTGCCACGTGAGCGGCTTGCCGTCCGCAGCGAAGCTGAGCCTCACGACCTGGCTCAAGGGGCCGGACGGCGCGTGCTCACCGGGAATCCATTTCGGATACGCGAGCGTAAGGACGCCGGGCGTTGCCGGAATCGTGAGATGCGAATGCAGCACGCCCGTCGGCGCCTCCGTCGCGTCGAGCTCGAGTCGAATCGGCCGCGCGGCGGTCTCGGCCTGCGCGACGCCGAGCATGCCGGCCATCGCGCATAAGGCAAGCACTCCGCCGGCGAGCGCCCGGGATGGAAGCCGGGGCAGGGGTTGCAGCAGGGCGCGCAATCGGCGGACGGTCGCCCTCATCGCGACGCCGCGGCGGCGGTCGCCACTCCCTGCAGCAGCGCATCGAGCCGACGGCGGTCCAAGTAGCGGCCGTTCAGCACCACGGCGCGGATCTTCTTGGTGTTGGCGATGTCGTCGAGCGGATTCGCGTCGAGCAAGACCAGGTCCGCGACCTTGCCCTGTTCGATCGTCCCCTGGTCGCGCTCGGTGCCCAAGAATCGCGCCGGATTGAGGGTGGCCGTCTGCAGCGCCTGCATCGGCGTGAGTCCCGCCTGGACGAACAGGCCGAGTTCGTCGTGCAGGCTGAAACCCGGAAAAATGTGCACGCCGGCGGCCGTGTCGGTGCCGGCCATGAAGGGCACCCCGGCGCGAAACATCGCGAGCGTCATGTCGAGTTCCATTTTCACGAACTGCTGGCGCACGGGCAGCGGGTCCGTATCCATGGTCTTGAGGATGTCGCTGACGAACATCGGCCAGGTTCGGTCCTTCCAGGCCCGCGGCGCATAGATCGTGAGCGGATCATGGCTCAGGTCGATGTCGTCGACGAGCCATTGACCGCGCTCCCAGACCAACGTCGGCACCTGCCAGGTCTGGTTCTTCGCCATCAGCGCGATCAAGGTTTTCGCCCGCTCCGGATCGAAGGTCGCCACGTTGCGGCCGAGACTCTTCGGACCCACGATGAGCTGATCCTCGATGCTCGAGCAGCCCTCGAAAATGCCGGTGAAATGTTCGATGCTCTTTTGACCGGCGTTCGAGGCCTCGGAGGCGCGCACGGCATCGGGCACGTGGCCGACGAACACGATGCCGAGCTTCTTCGCCTCGTCGGCGGCGGCGAAATAGCCGTCGCGCGGAATCAGCGATTGAATCTTGATGAAGTCCACTCCCCGGGCCGTGAGTTCGTCGACCACGCGACGGCCATCCGCGGCGTTCGCGACCGGCGCGGAACTCGGAAATCGCGGGGTCGGCCCGTCGAGCATCGGGCCTGCGATGACCATGCGCGGACCCAACATCCGGCCGGCCGCGATGTCGGCGCGCCAGATCTTGAGCACGTCGAGATCCCCGCCCATGTCGCGCACCCCGGTGATGCCATTGGCGACGAACAGGACCGGCGCGATCTTCTCGTTGCGCGGCAGCCAGTCCCCGAACACCTCGTGGACGTGCATGTCCCAGAGCCCGGGGATCAGGTACTTGCCGTGCGCATCCACGACCAGGGCACGCGCCGGCAGCGGCACCGTGCCACTCCTCGAGATCGACTCGATGCGCCGCCCTGCCACGACGACGCTCATGTCCTGCTGGACCGGCGATCCCGTCGCATCGATCACGTTGACATGCGCGAACACCAGGGTCGCGGGTGGGCCGCCCGCACTCGCCGCGGTGGCGGCGCCGGACATAGCGGGCGCCGCGGTGAGGCCCGCGCCAAGCAGCGACCACAGGCACGCAAAACCGAGACACATCCGGCGCATTCGACACTCCAGGGGACCTGCAACGCAGTGTCGCCCGCACGGGGCGTGTTGTGCAATGATGATCGGCGTGCAAACCCACCGTTCACGCTAGCCGCGTCGCCGCTCCTTAAGATGCCTTTCCGCGAATTGCACGGTCGACCCCTGCATTATCTGACGCGCGGTGCGGGCGCGGAGACGGTCGTCCTCCTGCACGGTTTGGGTTCGAGCGGAGCGGATTGGGCATTTCAGGCGCCGGCGCTGCAGGCGAGCTTTCGCTTGATCGTGCCCGACTTGCCCGGCTGCGGACACAGCCCGGCGCCCGATCACCCGTACTCGGTCGCCGCCTGGGCCGCCTCGACCTGGGACCTGCTCGATGCGCTCGGCGTGGCGCGGGCAAATCTCGTCGGCTTTTCGATGGGCGGTGCCGTTGCGTTCGAGATGGCCTTGCAACGCCCGGCATCGGTGCCACGCTTGGGATTGATCAACAGTCTTGCGACCTATCGGGTCGACCACTGGACGAAGTGGTGCAAAGCGCGCATCGACGCATCGCTCGTGCGCCTCTTCGGCATCCACCGTACGGCGCGGCTCATCGCGGCACGCCTGTTCCCGCATCCCGCGCAAGGCCCGATGCGGGCGCGTGCCGCGGCCGTGATCGGCGCCGTGCCCGCGACGACCTATCTCGACATGGCGCGGGCGCTCGAGCGCTGGTCCGCCATGGACCGGCTCGCCGCGCTGCAGGCACAAACGCTGATCATCGCGGCCGAGCACGATTACACGCCGCTCGCGGAAAAGCGCTTGCTGGCCGAGCGGATCGGCGCACGGTTCGTCGTGGTGCGCGAGTCCCGCCATGGCACGCCATTCGACGCCATCGACATCACCAACGCGAGCCTGCTGGCGTTCCTGACCGATGCACCCCTGCCCGACGTCGCGCGCTGGGAACGCGACGACCCGGAGCAGCCGCTGCCGGTCTCGCTCGACGATAGCCTGGCCGACGAGCACGCGGCGGTGCGCAGCGAGCCGACCGTGCTATCGTCGGCGCTGGCGCTGCCACCCCGAGCCTGACCCATGGCCACCACATTGGATCCGACGGCCCCCTCGCCGCCCGCCGCACCCGCCGCGGGTACCGAAGCGCACGCCGCGGGTACCGAAGCGCACGCCTCGGGTACCGACGCGCACGCCTCGGGTGCCGA
>Ga0116231_10014402_pt1 | contig 10646 bp, 5 predicted proteins | sample S1TSphgellanicum_2_FD_89695 | JGI IMG/M metagenome (GOLD analysis project Ga0116231, IMG submission 89695) | Host-associated microbial communities from peat moss isolated from Minnesota, USA - S1T2_Fd - Sphagnum magellanicum MG | ecosystem: Host-associated > Plants > Peat moss > Unclassified... | reverse complement strand
CGGGCGGCACGGTGCGCGAGGGGATCATCGAAATACAGGGCGATCATCGCGACACCATCGTGGCCGAACTCATCAAAATGGGTTGGCAGGCGAAAAAGTCCGGAGGCTGACGGAGGCTGGCATCGGCCGATTCGCATACTTAGCACCGGCCGATTCGCATACAATGCGCCCGCCATGGAAAGAGACAAACCGATCGGCTTCAAGCGCCTGGTACGCGCCTTCGGCTATTCTTTTCAAGGCTTCCGCCATGCCTGGCGGGAGGAAGCAGCGTTCCGCCAGGAAGTCGGATTGAGCGTGGTGGTGATTCCATTGGGTACGCTCCTCGGCCGCTCGGGCATTGAACGCGCGCTGTTGGTGTCGCCCATGTTGCTCATTCTGGTGGTGGAAATACTCAACAGCGCCGTTGAGGCGGTCGTGGACCGATCCGGCACCGAACGCCACCCCTTGGCCGGCATGGCGAAGGACATGGGATCCGCCGCGGTGATGCTTGCATTCATACTGCTCGGAACCGTTTGGTTCTTAGTCTTGTCCGACCACGGACGTTGATCTCCCCTCATCTCACCCAGGACCGGCATGCCCCGTATCGCCCTCATCGTGTCTTTGAGTATTTTCTCCGGGGTGCCCGCGTGGAGCGTAAACGCACCAGCCCCGGTACCCACGAGTCCCCGTCCCGCGGCGGTGAGCACGGCGACCTGGGCGCAGACCCTGGAACGGATCGCAAGCAGCGTCGTGACCATTCAGATCGACAGCACACGCGCCTTCGACACCGCATGGAACACCTCGGCCCAGGCCACCGGCTTCGTCATCGACGCGGAGCATGGCTACATTCTCACCAACCGGCATGTCGTCACGCCGGGTCCGGTGACCGCTCAAGCGACCTTCCAGAATCGGGAGGAGGTGCAGCTCTATCCCGTTTATCGCGATCCGGTCCACGACTTCGGCATCTATCGGTATGACCCGGCAAAGCTCAAGTTCATCCAGCCGACGGCCTTGCCCCTCTATCCCGCCGGTGCCGTGATCGGCCGCGAGATCCGCGTCGTCGGCAACGATGCCGGTGAACAATTGTCGATTCTCGCCGGCACGCTGGCGCGCCTCGATCGGGAGGCCCCCGAATATGGTTACGGGAAGTACAACGACTTCAACACGTTTTATTACCAGGCCGCGTCGGGCACCTCCGGCGGCTCGTCCGGGTCGCCGGTGATCGACATCGAGGGTCGGGTGGTTGCGCTCAATGCGGGGGGCTCCTCCGGTTCGCAATCCAGCTTTTATTTGCCGTTGCCCGCCGTGGTGCGCGCTCTGAAGTACATCGAGGCGGGCAAGCCGGTGCCGCGCGGCACCTTGGAGACCGTTTTCAAATACACGCCGTACGATGAGCTCAGGCGGCTGGGACTCGATCCCGACGTTGAAGCTTCGATGCGCAAGCAGTATCCGAAGCTCACCGGCATGCTGGTGGTCGATGATGTGCAACCCGGCTCGCCCGCCGATACCATTCTCGCCCCCGGCGACATTCTCATTTCGATCGACGGCAGGCCCGTTCCGGAGTTTTTTGCGCTCGAGGATGTGCTCGACAACCACGTTGGAGAATCCATCCAAGTGGTCGTGCAGCGGGGCACGGAGACGCTGCATCATGCCATCGACGTAACGTCCTTGAACTCGATCACCGCCGATGAGTACCTGGAGTTCGGCGAGGCGGTGGTGCACACGCTGTCGTATCAACAGGCGCGCCACTACAATCTGCCGATCAGGGGCGTCTACGTCGCGAACCCCGGCTATGTGTTCGGCGCCGCCGGCATTCCACGCGGTGCGCTAATCAGCTCATTCGATGGCAAGAAGATCGAAAAACTCGCGGATTTCGAGGCGGCGCTCGCCGACCTCGCGGACGGCGCGCGGGCACCGGTGCGCTACGTCACGCTGGAGGATCCGCACGCGTCGCAGCTCAAGGTCGTGCGCATGGACCGGCGCTGGTTCCCGGCACGCAGGTGCAAGCGGGATGATTCGCTCGGAACGTGGCCGTGCGTGGCGATCGCGCCGGGACCTTTGCCTGTTCCGGTTGCGCCCGCGTCGACGGAATTCGCGAAGACCGGCGACCCGCGGATCGACCGACTGGCACCGTCATTGGTCATGGTGACCTTCGACATGCCGTACTCCGTCTCCGGCGTGACGGAGAAGAATTACCACGGCACCGGCCTCATCGTCGATGCCAGGCGCGGCCTGGTGGTGGTGGACCGCAACACGGTGCCGGTCGCCATGGGCGACGTGCGCATCACCTTCAACGGCACCGTCGAGGTGCCGGGCAAAGTGGAATTCATTCATCCTTTGCACAATCTCGCCGTGGTCTCGTACGATCCCAAGTCCATCGGCAAGACGCCGGTTCAATCGGCCACTTTGGTCAACAATGACCTGAAGCCGGGTGACGAGGTCTGGGTCGTGGGCCAGCGCGGCGATTCAAAAATCATGTCCGAGGAGACCCAGGTGGCCAGTGTCGATGCCGTGGGCTTTCCGCTGTCGCGCACCTTGAGATTCCGCGACAGCAATCTCGAGGCGGTGAGCCTCGTCAATCCGCCCACCGACTACGACGGCGTCCTCGCCAACGAGCGCGGAGAGGTGGTCGCGCTGTGGTCGAGCTTTGCATTCGAGTCGGCCCGCGACCTGGAACAGCTGAACCGCGGCGTGGCGGCCGATCTCGTCACGGAGATGGACAACGTGGTTGAGGATGGGCGGCCGCTCTATTCCTTCGAGGCCGAGTTCGACGTCGCGTCGTTGGCCGACGCACGCAAGCTGGGACTGCCCGACGTATGGGTGAAGCGCTTCGAGCAGCACAACGAGGAGCGCCGCCAGGTGCTGTCGATCGACCGGTTGGTCGCGGGATCGCCGGCAGCCACGCTGCTCGAACCCGGCGACTTGCTGCTCGCCATCGACGGCAAGGTGGTCAATCGCTTCCGCGAGGTGGAGCGTGCCGTGCAGAAGCCCGAAGTGTTGGTGAGCATTTTGCGGGAGGGTACCGAGAGAACCTTTCCGATGAAGACCGTGGCTTTGAACGGGCGCGGCATCGATCGCGTTCTGATATGGGCCGGAGCCACCCTGCAGGCGCCGCACCGACCGATGGAGGTCCAGCGCGGTATTCCGCCGGTGGGCGTGTTCGTGTCGTTCTTTTTCTACGGCTCGCCTGCCACGCATTACGGGTTGTATGCGGGTCGGCGCATCGTTCAAGTCGATGGGCAGCCGACACCGGACTTGGATGCGTTCATCAAGGTGGTGAGCGGCAAAGCCGATCGGGCGTCGTTGCGGCTCACCACCATCGCCTGGAATGGCCAGACCGATGTCATCACCTTGAAGCTGGACAAGCATTATTGGCCCGCTTACGAGCTCGACCGTCAGGGCGACGGCACCTGGAAGCGGACGATGCTGGATCCTCTGAATTAGGCCAGGGGCCCCGGATGGGCTCGCGATGTTATTTACTGTAAGTGTTAACCAGGTCCCCTTTTTTCCGAAACCTTTTCATTCTTGGGCGCTAATCATTGGAAAAGTGACGCCGAGAAAAAGAACATAGGTGGTGCAGCAAAGCTAAACAGGGATTTGCATTTGACCATGCGACATATGCCCGGTGACCTGCCGCGATGCGTACTCATCGTCGACGACGACCCGGTGTTCGTGCTTCTCGCCGCCGAAACTCTCGTCCAGGCCGGATTCTCGGCTCCGGTCGCCGACAGCCGCAAGACCGCGCTCGAACTGTTCGAACGGGAGCGGCCGGATCTGGTTCTGCTCGACGTCGAACTGCCCGATGCCAGCGGATTCGATGTCTGTGCCGCGATGCGGGCCGCGGCGCCGGGGCTCGACCTGCCCATCATCATGGTCACCGGCAACAATGACACTCACTCGATCGCCCGCGCCTACGAGGTGGGCGCAACCGATTTCATCAACAAACCCGTGCTTTGGCCGACGCTGCCGCAGCGGGTGGAATTCATGTTGCGGGCCCGGGACAACATCCGGGCTCTCAGAAGCAGCGAGCAGAAAAACCGTGCGCTGCTGCAAGCGCTGCCCGATACGCTTTACATCATCGATGCGGCCGGGATCATTCTTGCGCACATCACCAACGCCGATCAGCAGGGCACCGATACCCTGATCGGACAGGGGATCGAATGCGTGGTGCCGCCGGAAGTTGCCGAAACTGCCTGTCGATCGCTGAAGGAAGGCGGGGCCATCGGCAAGGTCATCACCCATGAGTTTGAGATCGAAGCCGATGCCGAGCGGCGGGCATTCGAGGTACGGGTACGGCCGCAGGTGGACGGCACCGGGCTGGTGATCGTGCGCGACGCGACGGAGCGGCGCCGGGCCGAGGAGAGGATCGAACACCTTGCCTACTACGACCCGCTGACCGGGCTGCCGAACCGGCAGCTGTTCGTGCGCGACGGCGGCCGCACATTGTCCTCTCCACCGCGTGGCAAGCGGCTGATCGCCTTGCTGTATATCGACCTCGACCGCTTCAAACGGATCAATGACAACCTGGGTCACGCCGTTGGAGATGGCCTGCTGCGTCTTGTCGCCCGGCGGATGGAGCGGAGTCTGCGCTCCTCTGATGTAGGCGGCGAACGCGAAGCTCCGCCGCAGGAGCGCCGGGTTGCAAGTTCAGGGCATATCGCGCGGCTCGGCGGCGACGAGTTCGTGGTGCTGCTCACGGATCTCGCCGATCAGGCGCAGGTCTCGCGCGTTGCAACGCGGATACAGCAGGCACTCGCCGAGCCCTTCGATTGCGAGGGTCATCATTTCGTGGTGACGCCGAGCATCGGCATCGCCTTGCATCCCCAGGATGGAACCGACATCGAAGATCTGCTGGTGAAGGCCGACATGGCCATGTACCAGGCCAAGGATCAGGGGCGCAACGGGCACGCCTACTACAGCGAAGCCCTTGCGGTACGCTCGCTCGGCCGGCTCGAGCTCGAGATCGATCTACGCCGGGCGTTCGAGACGGAGGAGTTCCAGCTCTACTACCAGCCGAAGATGGACACCGCCACCGGGAACGTCGTCGGGGTGGAGGCGCTAATGCGCTGGCACCACGCGGAACGCGGGTGGATTGCACCGGACAAGTTCATTCCCGTAGCCGAGGAGACCGGGATGATCGTCGCCATCGGTGACTGGGTGATCCGTGAGACGTGCAAACAGCTGAAGCGATGGGCCGGCATGGGGCTCGCCCATCTCACCATCGCGGTCAATGTCTCGGTGCAGCAGTTCGCGAGGGAGGATTTCGTCGACAGCGTGCTGCGTACGGTGTGGCAGTACGGCGTCAAGTCCCATCAACTCGAATTGGAAATCACCGAGAGTCTGCTGATGCGTAACGTCGACGGAACCACCGCCGCCCTGAAGCGCCTCGGCGCCGCGGGCCTCTCCCTGTCGATCGACGATTTCGGCACGGGCTTCTCATCCCTGGGCTATCTGCGCCAGTTTCCCGTCGACGCACTCAAGATCGACCGCTCCTTCGTCAAGGATCTGCCCACCAGCAGCGATGCCGCGGCGATCTGCGCGGCGATCATCGCCATGGCCCGGGAATTGAAGCTCAAGGTCATCGCCGAGGGGGTCGAGAACGCGACACAACTGGAATTTCTGCGTGCGCAGCGATGCGACCAGGCGCAGGGCTATTTCATCAGCAAGCCGCTTTGTGCCGCCGATCTGGAAAAACTGCTGTCCACCGGCAACGGGATGGATCTCGGCTGCCCGGTGGGCGGGGTGGGCGCGGGCTCGTGATCCGAAAGGTTGCGCAATGGTCGCTCGCCGCCAAAATCCGGCTGATCGTGGTGTGCGTGATTGCCACTGTCGTGCTCGGCGGCGGAGCGATCGACGCGTTCATCGACACGTTCCATTGGCCCTTGAGTGCCGCCGCACATCGCGTGATGCTCGGCGGCTCGCTTCTGATGGGCGGCGTACTCGCGTATTTGCTGTCGGTCAAGCTCGAACGGATGATCACCGAGCCGTTCCGTCAGCTCGTCAGTTTCGTCCGCGACGTGCGCGACTTGAAGGATTACGCGCTGCGCGGCGCCGTCCATTTCGAGGATGAAGTCGGCATGCTGACCGCCGGCATCAACGAGGTGCTGGCGGAGCTCGAGAGGCGCGAGATCAACCTGCGCGTGTATCAGAACGAGCTCGAAACGCGGGTGCGCGAGCGAACCGTGCGGCTCGATGCCGCCGTCGTGGACGCTCAGGAAACCCTGGAGCGTGCCGAGGCGGCCAGCCGCGCGAAGAGCGAATTCCTGGCCCGCATGAGTCATGAGATCCGGACGCCCATGAACGCGGTTCTCGGTATGACGGAGCTGCTGCGGCACGCCACGACGCTCGATGAGCGCCAGCGTCGCTATGCGGACACCATCCACCATTCCGGCAGCGCCTTGCTGGGTATCATCAATGACATCCTCGACTTCTCGAAGATCGAGGCCGGCAAGCTCGAACTCGACATCGCGCCGTTTTCGCTGCGCGAGGTGGTCGAGGATGCGGTGGAGATCCTTGCCGAAAAAGCCCATCGCAAGGGGCTAGAGCTGGTCTGCGACATTCCGGCGGACGTCGAGACCGCGGTTTGCGGCGACGGTCAGCGGCTGCGCCAGATCATCATCAATCTGGTCGGCAACGCGGTGAAGTTCACCGAGCGGGGCGAAGTGCGCGTGTTGGTGCGGCACACCGGCGTGGATCGCACCCATTCGACCTTTCGTTTCGACGTGATCGATACGGGCGTCGGCATCGATCCGAAGAACTGCGGCACAATCTTCGAGTCGTTCGCCCAGGAGGACAACTCAACCACCCGGAAATACGGCGGCACCGGGCTGGGACTCGCGATCTGCCGTCAGCTGGTGGAGTTGATGGGTGGTCAGATCGGAGTGACGAGCACGCCCGGTGCGGGATCGCAGTTCTTTTTCACGGCGGTTCTCACGAATGACCCGGCCACGGTGCGCGGTATGCGCCCAGCGGTGTTGAAACGCACGCGCGTGCTCGTGGTCGATGACAATGCGACCAACAGGGAAATCGTTGCCGGCCATCTGAAGAGCTGGGGCGTGACGGTGACCGTGGCCAGCTCGGGCGCGCAGGCGCTCGACATCCTGGGGCTCGAGGATGAAGGCGATTTTGACGCATTGGTCCTCGATGTGGTGATGCCCAAGATGGATGGTCTGGCGCTCGCGAAGATCATCCGCGGCCGTCGGGGATTTTCGGATATTCCCATTCTGATGATGAGTACTGTCGTGGCCGCACCCAGTCCGGATGAAGCGCTGGACGGCCTCACGGGTTGGCTCAGCAAGCCGGTGCGGCGCTCGCAGTTGCATTCCTCGCTCGCTTCGCTGATGGCGACCAAGCCGGCCGAAGTCACCACGACGACCAAGACGGTAAGCAAGAGACTGCCGGTCATCGAGGCGCCGCCGCGGGCGCGGTCGCGGATCCGCCGCGTGCTGCTGGTCGAGGACAACCCGGTGAATCAAGAGCTGGCGCAAGCCATGCTGGTGGAACTCGGCGTCCAGGTGGTTGCCGCCTGGAGCGGCGAGGAGGCGCTGGTCAAGCTCGCGGCAGATCAATTCGAGGTGGTGCTGATGGATTGCCAGATGCCGAAGCTCGACGGATACGCGACCACGCGCCGCTTGCGGGAGTGGGAGCGTCGTGCCGGCCGCGACCGTACACCGGTCGTGGCATTGACCGCGAATGCTCTGAACGGCGACGCTGCAAGGTGCTTCGATGCCGGCATGGACCGCTACTTGAGCAAACCCTTCACAATAGAGCAGTTGTTCCGCATTCTCGAGTCGTGCGTGCCCGATGACGAGGGCAAGAGCGACGCGGGACCCGAATCGCCATCGTCGTCTGCGGGTGCCCTTGAACCGGCAACCATCGCGGCGGCACCGGCGGTTGTGGCACCGGCGGTTGTGGCACCGACGGTCGCGGCACCGGCGGTTGTGTTGCCGGCGGTCGCGGTGCCGACTCTTGTGGCGCCGCCCCCGCCGCCCCCGCCGCCGCTGGCCGTCCCACCGGCGCCTGCGGTGGCAGCACCGCCGCCGCCGGCGGCGCAATCTGCGGCCGCCCGTCGGCAGGGCGAGACAGCCGCCGTGCTGGATGAGCAGACGCTGGATCGCATCCGTGAGCTGCATCGACACGGCGGTCCCAATTTGCTCGGCAAGATGGCTGAACTTTATGCGGCGAACTCGCGCCGCTTGCTCGACGATGCGCGCGAGGCTCTCGGCGGTGGGGATCTGCCCGGGGCCGCCAAGGCCGCGCATGCGCTCAAGTCGAGCAGCTCGAGCATCGGCGCGGTGGGGTTGGCCGGCTTATGCGAGATGCTGGAAACGGCGGACTCTGAGCAGCGCGGTGAGAGTGCCGAGATGCTGCTCGGCAAGATCATTACCGAACACGCCCGGGTGTTGCAGGCGCTCGATGCGGTCATCAGCGTGGCAGCCTGAGGAACCAGGAACCACGGAAAGAGAGGCCTAGTGGGCGTTGTGGCCGCGGATCACAATCAATGCCGTTCGCAGCAAAATCTTGGCATCGAGCCAGATCGACCAGTGGCGCAAATAGTCGACGTCGTACTGTGCCCGGAGCCGCATCTGTTCGACCGTGCTGGTCTCGCCGCGCAGGCCGTGCACCTGAGCCCAACCAGTCATGCCGGGTCGTACCTTGTGGCGGATCATGTAGCCGCTGATGAGTTTGCGGTAGAGTTCATTGTGCGCGACCGCGTGGGGGCGGGGCCCGACGAAGCTCATTTTGCCTTCCAGCACATTGAATAGCTGCGGCAATTCATCGAGCGAGGTGCGGCGGAGGAATCGTCCGACCGCGGTGACGCGGCGATCGCTGCGCTCGGCCTGCCTGACGTTCGGACCGTCTTCGCAGACCGTCATGCTGCGGAACTTGTAGACCAAGATTTGCTCGCCGTGCAACCCGTAGCGTCGTTGCTTGAAAAGCACCGGCCCCGGCGAGGAGAGCTTGACCGCGATGGCCACCGCGACCATCACCGGCCAGGCAAACAGGAGTACGAGGGAGACCAACAGCAGGTCCATGGCGCGCTTGTAGACGGCGTCCATGCCGTGAAACGGCGTGTCACACACCGAGAGCAAGGGAATCCCGTTGAATTCGACGCAGCGCGGTTGTACGAGATCGAAGGCGAACATGTCGGGCACGAAATAGATCGACGCGGTGGTGTCGCGAAATTCATGGACCAGGTCGACGATGCGCGCGGCATTGCTCATCGGGAGGGCAATATAAATCGCATTGACGGCATGCCGCTGCACGAAGGCGGCGACGTCCTTGCACGCGCCGAGAAATCGATCGCGTGTCTGGGCGGGCAATCGCTCCGGATTCCGGAAATCGAAGAATCCCAGGAAGTTGCTGCTGCCGCCCTCCTCGGCGCCGCGCCGCGCCAGTTCCATGCCCACTTCATTGGCGCCGATGATGATGTGCCTGTGCGGAATCGCAATTCGCGCAGCCACTCGCGCGCTCAACAAATCGCTGAGGAGGAGGATGGCCAGCGTGGTGCCGAACCAACTGATGATGACTTCGCGCGGAAAAAGCCGGCCGAGTCCGAAGGCTGCGCCCATGAAAACCAGGAGGAGGGTGACCAGCGCCCATTCGCCGATGAGTCGTGCGATGCGCCAAGGTGCTCGCAGCGGCGACTTCGTCGGGCGTAACCCTGTCGGCGTAAAGACGTGGCGTGACAGCAGAACGGCACCCACCCCCAAAGCCGCATAACCAACCGTGAGGCGCTGGCCGTGCGCCAGCATGCTCAGCATGAGGGCCAGCGCGCAGGCGGTGGGCTTCGACCAATACTTGAACAGTGCATGCAGCGGCGGGTCGATGGTGCCGAGTTGTACGGTTTTCTGGGCGTTGGGATGCCTCGCCAGGGCAGATACATCGGCGTGCGGAGCACGCATCACGGCGGGTTCATCCGGGATGTCGATGATTGAATTTGTGGTCTGCACGCGCGTTTGGATCACTCAACAATCCATGTCGGTATGCAAATCACTGTAAACCCGGCCTTTCGACAGTGCCATGGTGTTATGTCAAAGCGCAGAAATAAAATTTTCCAGTGTCGTCGTCGCTTTGCAACATTTGCCCTCGTTGTTTTCGCAAGGATAATATCAAGCTCTCGTACGAATGCGGGATCTTCGCGAAAAGAATTTCGTTGCCTGGCGGCAACGCGGGTTGTAACGAGGATGCAATGACAAGGCCGGTAACGCATGATAACGCCGGTAACGCATGACAACGCCGGCCGCCAATGACAACGTTGGTAGCGCAATGACGACGCCGTCGGTGGTGTGCGACGCGACCATCGGCGATCTGCCGGAAATCCTCGCCATCTATAATGAAGTGATCCGAAACTCCACCGCCGTCTACTCGGAGATCGAATTCACGCCGGAGCGCGGTCAGATCTGGCTTTCCGGGAAAGTGGATCAAGGCTTTCCGTTCATCGTGGTGCGCGATGCAAGCGGCGTGGTTGGATTCGGCACATTCGGCGAGTTTCGCGCGTGGCCTTGCTATCGGCACAGTGTGGAACACAGTCTCCACGTGCGTGCCGACTGCCGCGGCCGGGGCATCGGTCGGCTCCTCATCGGCACTCTGATCGCGCGGGCGCGCGCCCTCGGGAAGCATGTGATGATTGCGGGAATCGATGCGGACAACGCTGTGTCGATCCG
>Ga0116231_10014401_pt1 | contig 10646 bp, 4 predicted proteins | sample S1TSphgellanicum_2_FD_89695 | JGI IMG/M metagenome (GOLD analysis project Ga0116231, IMG submission 89695) | Host-associated microbial communities from peat moss isolated from Minnesota, USA - S1T2_Fd - Sphagnum magellanicum MG | ecosystem: Host-associated > Plants > Peat moss > Unclassified... | reverse complement strand
TTTTTTTTCTCATCTTACATTTTTTTTTTCCTGGGCCTTTTTGCCCATTTACATTTTTTCCCTTCTGGGACAGTTTTTTTTTTTTTTTTTTCTTTTTTTTTTGGGTTTGCCCGCTGCCCCGAATCTTTTTTTTGGGAACCTCCTACCTCCCCCCTCCAAACTACCTACCACCCTTCCTCCTACCAACCCACCTACCTCCCTCATGACACCCACCTCCTTCTCCACTCACCTACATTGTTAAAGCTTGAGAACAAGGGAGAGCTTTAGTAGTTTTGAGCTTTGATTAGGGTTCTAACACTTTAGACTCTCCACAGCTTGAGGAGTGTGGAGAGATGAGGAGCTTTAGGAGTGTGACAAGAAGAGGAACTTGAAGGTGTCAGAAGCGAGAGGTTAAGGTATTAAGCTTCCTTCTTTTTTTTCTTTTTAAAAAAATATTTTTTTTGGTTTTCAACTATGAAGAGGATGATGACACACACATCATTGTCATCCTCTTCCATTGTTTTATAGGTGTGAAAGAGGATGACAAGTTGGGCTTGTTGTCTTGTTCATGTTCTGGAGCAAGTACGAAATCACAACAAGTAGTTGCACTGCTTACTATCGTTTTGTTGTTTTTGCAAGTGTGAAGGAAGATGACGAGTTGGGCTCATCATCTTGTTCATGTTTAGGAATAGGTGTGAAATCATGATGATGAACAGTTGTGTTACTCGTTGTTGTGTTCTGATTTTTCCCAAGTTAGAAAAAAAGACGATGAACAACTGCATTGCTTGTCATCATTTATTGTTTTTGGAGGTGTGAAGCAAACACTAAAAAACAATGACGAGCAATGTAACTATTCGTCGTTGTTTTAATTTTGGTGTTTTGCAAGTTGGAAAAGGACGATGAGCCTAACTTGTTGTCCTCTTGTGATGTTGTAAAGGTGCAAAATGGACAACGAGCTAGGTTCATCATTTTCATTTGTTCTTAATGTTTGTTGTCGTCATTTTTTATAAAAAAAAAATTGTTGGTGGCTTGAAAGACAATTTAAGAAAATTCTTTCCTATTGTTTGTAGAAACGAACATTGCTACAATGTTTTTTTGTTTTTTTAGTTGTTGCCTCCACTGAATGCTAGTCTTGTGTTTTTTCCCTAGTCCTTTTCTTTGTTTTTACTATTGCACAATTGTGGTGGTCCTTTTTTTGTTTTTTACTACTAATGGTCCTTTTTTTAATTTGTGGTTTTTTGCTTTTGGTAGATGGAAATTCGGAAGAAAAGAGGGATTACTACCTCTGATTAACAAGCCTCAACTAAATCTGCATATGGCATGTTAGTTGCAATGAATGAAGAAGATTTGGAGACAAAGGTAATTGGATAGCAAGTGCAAGTTGATGTTGAAGATGTGCATGCATTGGCTTCAAATGGGAATATGGATGAACAAGTGCAAGCTAATGTTGATGTTGGGGAAACATTTACAATAGATATTAGTAGAATTGAGGTTGTTAGTATAATTAACATGATAGAGGAACAAGAAACTATAGTTTTTTAAAGTGCAATGCTAGAATAAGAGAATGTTAAACTTCATGTTGAAATTGATGAAAGTAACATCTTGAACTTTACTTCTTATAATTAATTGCCCCACACATCCTCTCAAGTAAAGAGGATGGGTGGGGTTTTTTTTATCAATTTTTTTTTTGCAATATATTCATTAATTGTGGTCCTCAAACCTTTGCCTCACCTTCCTTCTCCATGTGAAGGGGTCTGTGAGGCATGTTTTTTTGGAATAATTCTTTAGGCAATACCTCAAAGCTTTGTAAGTGATATATATTTTTTATGGGAAAGACTCCAAGTTGCCATGGGGGGACACACTTGAGGTTCCTAAGCTCGTTGTTATCAAGTTAACCTTTAGTGCCATCCTTGATCTTCTTGGCATGACTACATGGGGTGTGGGGTCCATCCCACTCAATGTGAAAGCCAAGGTGGAATGTGATGAGGACTTGGCAATTGTGATTCGAACAATTTGAGCCTTTAGTGCCATCCTTGACTTCTTGGCATGATTACATGGGGTGTGGGGTCCATCCCACTCAATGTGAAGGCCAAGGTGGAATGTGATGAAGATTTGGCAATTGTGATTCGAATGATTTGAGCTAGGTATGCAAAGGCATTAAAGGTGCCAAAGATGAACAGAACTAGACGAATGCGTCCAATAAAACAATGCAACAAAAGATATTGGCCTTCTTACGTAGTACCATGAATCATAAATGATCTATGGTCAATAAATTTTAATAATGCCATATTTTATTTTATTTTCATTTTAGGTTTTAGTCGCATATGCCATAATAATTATTTTTTGTTGGTTGTTTTAAGGTTCGAGGCACCATTAGGGAGGTGTTTGTGGCTAATGTTGTGCATGCAACATTGGCCAATTGAGGGGTATTTATGCATCAACACGCTTGGGATGCGCAGGTTGTCGCAACATGTTATAGGAGGGTAAATGAAATCCCATCCCCCTCAAGTAATGACCCATATAACTTATAGTTTATCCCCATTTTGGTTAAGTTATTGTTTTAAACTTCAAGATGTTAGGGCAACATTTTATGTTTGAAGTGATCACATATTACGACATTACGACATGTTCCCCGTTTTACTTAGGGTTTGTTTTTGACTTAAACATTTTTGTAACACATGTCAACCAAATTTTGTTATTTGAAGCATTATATTTATTTTTTGCATCATATTGTGTTAATGGTTATAAATATATTTCAACATATGAGAAAAAAATTCATATTTGATGAAATTATCAAATAAAATATTCTAATATCGCATTCAAACTAAAAAGCCTTTCTTTACTCCCAAAAACTAAAGTTCAAACCTAGAAAAAAAACAATACCTTCATTGGGGTATTCTAGAAACACCATGGGTTGAATTGTTTTTGTGTAGGCTATTGGAGGGGTATTATTCATTGCCTATAACTATTTAATGCATTTACAATACCTTTCTTGAGGTGTTTCAAATATCCTTTGGGTTCCTTAACATATATTTGAAACTTGGAAGGGTATTACATAAATGTACCAAAACCTAGAAAGAAAGTAATACCCTCATTGGTCTATTTTGTAAAAATCATGGGCTAAATTATTTTGGTTTAGATTATCAAATGGATATTATTCGTGCCCAAAACTATTCAATACATTTACAATTCCCTTTTTAAGGTATCCCAAAAATCCTTTGGGCTCCATAACATATATTTTGAAATTTGGAAGGGTATTGCATAACCCTACCAAAACCTAGAAGGAAATTAATACCCGCACCATATTGTGACAATAACTTAAACCATGATACAAATGAATATTTTAAAAAATACTTATTTCATGTTCAATATATCATGCCACATGTAGTGGTTAAAATAAATGGGGATATTGCAATGTTGGTCACATTAATGGTAGAAGGTATAATTTGAAGAAAATTAAAGAAAATTATGAAGTTTAAATGCAATACCCACATCTTATTGTGATAATTTCATTAAACATGAAACATAAGAAAAAAATTAAATACTTGATTCCCACCCAATATATAATGAAATTCATGTTTTCAAAATTATTTGTCCACTTTACAAGATGATTTAAAATGAAAGTAATGCAAAATTGATCATATTCATGGTAGAGGGGTTTAGGCTTTAAGGTTTAATGTGAAATTTATTATTTAATGTTAGAATCCAAATTTTGTCAAAATCAAAAAAATTATGTGAATTTTTAACATTTTTTCAATTATGTGCATATTTAGGCTTTTTCCCTCTTATAGTTGTAAATGCATTTTAAAATAATAATTTTATGCTAATTTAATTACTCACATAAATTTTTTAAAATATTTTTTATATAAATCTTATGTCTGATTAAAATGTTATTTTATAGTTTTTTGATATATAATAAATAATTTCTCACTTAAAATAATTACATAGTACATCATTAATATTTTATAAATATATAACATAAGTTCTTATGTACATTTCATTTTTTGTGATGTATATATAAACCCATGGTTATGTATAATGCAATTTGTTTATGGTGTATTTTATTTTCAAAGAGAATTAAAAATTTCCAAAAGATAAGTTATTAAAATTGTGTATTTTATTAATGCATGCAATAGAATATTATTTTTATGTATACTGAAATTTAGTTTATAACATATCAAATAATGCCATATCTTATCAATATTTTTTTGATACTTTAATGTCCATTCCCTTTTTTATTATAATATATTAAATTTGTAATTTTCTTAAAATTTTATTAAAACATATACATGTAAAGTTTCTTTGAATAAATGAATGGTTACTTATGATTCAAAAAATATAAATGTTGGATAAATATCAAGTCTTAATTAAGGTTTGAAATATAAGTAGCTAATATTATGTACATTTAGTCAATGTCATTTATTAATTTTATATAAAATTTAGTTTACAATATATCAAATAATGATATACTTAATTAATTAATGTATGGAATTATAATTTGTTTTTGCATTCCTATAAATTTACTATCTTAATAATTAATTTAAAATAAAAAATTACTTAAAAATTAAATATTGTTTAAATAGATTTTCAAATTCATAGAAAAGAGGATTTTTTAAAAAATATTTATTCTAGCCCAATATATCATGCTATACATATTGATTCAAATAAATGAAGGTATTTTCAAGTTGGTCACATTGATGGTAAAAGGTAACGAAATTATCAATAGAACGAGGGTATTATAGTTACATTTGAGTACTTTCATTTACATATATTAATGATTTTGCATTGAACAATTTTTATCATTTATGAGTTTGAAAATGTCTTTCAACTATATTGAGTTGTTACTTAAAGTTTTTAACATAAAACAATTATTAAAATATGTATAAAAATGCAAGAAATTTAATAATCCACACATTAATTAATTAAAGTATATCATTATTTGATATATGGTAAACACAATTTTACATAAATTTAATAATTACATTGACTAAACGTACATAATATTAGCAACTTATATTTCAATTTTCAATTTTCAATTAAATTTCTTTTTAAAATTAAAAATTGATATTTATGCAACATTTATACTTTTAAAGCATAAGTAGCCATTCATTTGTTTAAGAAAAAATTACATGTATTTTCTTTTTAATAAATAAAATAAAATAAAAATATTAAATATTTTATAATATAAACGCAAATAAACATTAAACTATCAAAATGCATTGATTATATATGCCATTATTTGATATGTCATAAATCAAATTTCATATTATTTTGAAATAATATTCAATTATATGCATTAATAAAATACACAATCTGAATAACTTATCTTTTGGAAATTTTTAATTCTCTTTGAAAATAGAAAATATCATAAATAAATTACAATATACATAATAATGGGTTTATATAGATTGAATTTACATTTAACATAAATTTAAATAAATTATTATCCTATTTTAAATCAATATAATAGTACAATAATATTATTAAATAAATAAATATTGCATTACTCGATATGTTTTGAACAACAATATATGTAGACCAATATTTAAGCTAATATTATGCATCCTAAAAAATAAAATTTACATAAGAACTTGTGTTATATATTTATAAAATATAAAATAAAATTTCAATCATACATATGATTAATATATGGGAAATATATCTTTTTTATTATTATGTCAACCTTTTGATACCCAAAGTGGGGTATTGCAAGTTTTTTTAATTTTTTTGGTCATGAACAATACCCCTCAGATAACATAGCCAGGGACCCGTAGTCGGTCCTTATTTACATATAGTCGTAGTTGTAACTATCTATCCTCTAGCCCATAGATAGATAGTCGACTATAGTTCATTAAATAGTCGACTATAGTCGACTACATAGTCGACTACTCTGGCCTTGAATTAGTTAATTGTAGACTGTTGTCGTTTATTCATTGTGAGCCCTCTTCTGAACGATGGCAGACCCATTCGCATCGTGTTGTTGTTGGATGTCACAAGCTGCTGTTGTTGGATGTCACGAGTAGCAAGTTACGTTTAGTTTGAGTTTTTATTGACCCGAAAACAACTGAGTAATAGTCGATTATGACCGTTGCTCGGTAGTCTAGTCAATTATGACCGTTGCTCTTTAGTCTAGTCTATTATGACCGTTACTTGGTAGTCTAGTCGACTATCTACGTTGCTCAGTAGTCTAGTCGATTATCTACGTAGATAGTTGGAGACTATAGTCAGTACATCGACTAAAAGCTGCATTGACTACGAGTCCCTGAACATAGCCCAAAATGATTCAGCCCAAGGCTTTTATGGATTACCCAGTGTGAGGTATTACAATTGAATTGGATATTTACAAGCAAGAAACTTTCATTGTTTTGTGTATTACTTGGACATTGAGATTTTTATATTAGCCACATATAATTGTGATTAAAAATTATCTATTAACACATATTAGTTACCTAAACATTTGGAAATTACTTTAACACATAAATTGGGCTTTCTTTTTGTAATGAAAATAGTGAATAATTCTTGATTTGAGTTGGTCAAAGGTGTAAGGGGTTAAGTATAAATGAATATGGAATCCAACATATATTAAGTTTGAAATACATGGGTATTTAAATGCTCCATCATTGTTTTCATGCCAATCTTTCATTTAGTTGATGGTGTTCTTGAACCCATCATACACTTGATGAAATACCATTCGCGGGTGCATGGATTTGTTGATTCAGGCCAAATGGATGGCTCGAATGTTTGATGCAACTCCTTGAAAAAACGATGTTCAATGGTCACACAATTTGGTGTTTGCACCCTCTCCACATCCAATAGTGATTTTGGCCATTGTTTCATGCAAGTGAACTAAGGCTTGATTCATGGGGTTAGACGAACCTTCGAGCACATTGACATTGTCACAATGACCATCCTCATCCATGGTTGCAAGCCCCCCAATGTTGACAATGCCAACCTCATCAACTTGATTTTTGTTGTAATCCGCATCATTGGACACACCATCATCAAATTGTAAATATGCTAGGTTAGTATGTTAGGTCAGCAAACATGGATTTGAAACCACCACAAGGAGTCCCATAATAGGTGTCACATTACTCAATGATATTTTGTGATATGTGATTAGTACAAGTCAATAGAATAATAATTTAACTATGCTTACAAAAGTTGCCTCACAATGCCCATTCATATATGTAATTATAGCCATGTAATATAAGTCCCCAACTTTTGAAAACCCATGAAATGCCTTCACTATTTATTGTAATAACCCTAATCAACAAAGCCATTAAACCCTGATCAACAAAACCTTTAAATCTTAGAAGTGAATTACCTTACCATAACACATAAATTAACAATAGTTTACAAATGATAAAAAAAACCACATGACTATCTTATGGCAATTTAAAATTGATGCAAAAAAAATATTCCTTATCCTTTTAGAGACAATCAGTTCAATATATGTAGGGTTTTCAATCAAAATGTGCAATACCCACATGCAACAATGATAACACATTGACCATGGGATTTTTTTGTCCAAATGTGGTATGTATTTGCAAATTGATACTTCCATGACCATCCATATGGACAAAGGGGAGCAAAAGTCCTTAAGTAAAAGCAAAAAAAAAAAAGAGATATGAAAGGAGTTTATTGAAAGAGGATTATTGTACAATTGATGTCAAAGGACAATGCCATTGATGCTCGATGAGGTTTTGGCCTTAAATGAAAACATATCCATCAATAAATCAATATGGATGTCAATAAACAAAATATAAAACCCTCAATAATTCCAATGGTGGATGCCACAAACCATGATAATTTTAAACAACCAACTACACATGACTTTAAAAATAAATACACAAGCCATTATTGAAGCCAAATCTCATAAATAAATTAAATGAAACTTTAAACTTAAATATATCAACATAAATACCATTAAACAAATAAACATTGAACCTTAAACCCTAAACAATTAATATGGTAAATACCAAACACCTTAATAAATATACAATCATTTACAAATGTCCAAAAATTATAACCATTAATTAAGCCCTAATTTAGATCCTTAACTAAGTGAAACAAACAAATGAATGGAAGCCATGTTGTGTCTTTTACATGTTTGTTTAGTCTATCAAAACGAGCCTTTTTCCATTCTCCTTGACAAAAGAAGAAAAAATATGAATGTGTTTTGTGCCATATATGTACAAATGCCAATTTTCCCCCAAAATCCATATTAGGTCAGATTTTAATTATGCTTAAAAGGTGCAAAAAGTTATAAATGTTTTTTTTTGTCTCCATAACCCAAATTTCTAAAACCTTAATGCTAAATAACATAAATAATTATAGGGACATAATATTGTTAAATTTAATCCACATTGTTTAAGTACACCATTAAAACAAGCAAATCAAAATTTTCAATCTAGGCTTAATTGATTGATGAACCTGAGTACAACATCCATTAGATGCACCTAAACGGAATTGGAGCTCCATATTCCTTGGACATATGTGTTGGGTTTGCAATACCCCCATTATATTGCAAATCACTCTTTGAGCACAACTTGCAATACCCTTGTTTGAGGGGTTCACATACTTTGAGTTTTCAAAAGTTTCTGCAATACCTTTAGAACATATTAAAACATCATGTTTGAAGCCAATGTCTATTTCCAGTACCTTTATACAAGTGGTGAAAAATACTTAATTGTGCCCTTAGTTAGTTATTTGAGTGAACAAAACAAAGTTCCATGGAATACTTCAATTTAGTCTTTTCTCATCATTTTCAACCATTAGGGGTCTATTGGAGTGGCAACTAGGTAGGTATGTGTAGCCATGTAAGTGGGGTTTGGTAAGTACTTACTTAAAGTGTTGGTAGGTAGGTAGGTAGATAATTAGATGGGTGAGTAGGTGGGTGGGTAGGTGGGTGAGGATGAGAGTAGCACATTTTAAATTTATAGGTGAGTAGGTAGGGAAGAGTCTACTTTCGATTTAAATATTCTTTGTGTAGGACTACTGCCTGTGGAATGGTCAAGCCCCTGCCTCTATGTTGGGTAAAGTGCTAGTGACCCCATTAGAGTGAGCCAGACCATGCATGCACCCAACACAATGGCCAAGGGTGAGGTCATTCCATGACATTAGGTATATATGGGGTCACAGATTCACCCATTCAGAGAAAAAAATGATGTTGAAAGACACATTTTGGTCACTATTACATGTGTATGATCATCATCGGAATATTGTGATATATAATGTGGTCAAGAAAATGTCATAATCTGCCACTGAAGACTTTAATGTGGTCAAGAATGGGGTTGCCCATGGCAGACTTATGCTTGGCATGCCTGGCTCTAGTGAGCCTGTTAGGGTGGTGGGTCTTCAGCAGATGCACCGATGGGCATAAATCCTTCATGAGAGGTTGACTGGAACAAAATGTGAGATCATGATATACACTGAGAGCAAGCTTTTGGGGTTAGAGAGTGTTTCAGTTGAGGATAAACTCAGGCTGTCACCACAATAGGGTTTTGTGGCAAACAGATGTGTTCATTTCTGAAGTAAGTTTTGATTAAAAACTCAATATTCTGCAGTAAATACTGGATAGATTGTACAAACCAGTGTTGGGCTGTTCTTTAATTTTGTTGTAAGCTCTAATCCTGGGTTTTCAAAAAAAATTCAAAATCAAAGAATCCTTGGTTCCCAGTTTTCACAAAATAGAATAACCCACCCATTTTGGGGTTTTGAAAATTTTCAATAACCTAACAGGTTTCCTAAATGAATAGGCAAATAACTGATGGATGGTTCAATGTAGGTTCTTTGACAAGACCTTCAATTTTTTGAGAACCATGATTTCCACAACTGAGTATTAGCGGGCATCCAGTGGATGGTGTGCTGGTTTACTGTGGCCCAAACCTGGCTACTATTGGCAAAGCCACCTACTTGAAATCTTCATTGAAAAGGGAACAACAATAGAGTTTTCCATAAAGTGCTGAAAACACATCACAGAAAGGCTGCCTTTCCTAAACCCGGGCACTAATGCCATACACATGATTAAAAAAAATAGAGTGCCCCCAATGATGTGAAATTTTTTATATATATATAATTTTTTTGGCACAAATGAAGAAATTCATTGCCAAGAAAAAGGAACCACAAAGGACCAAAAACTGGATTTTGCATCACAACTCCTATTGTAAACCCTCACACATGTGAAGCTTGCTATCATGTCCCTTTGCTCATTTCTCTTCATAACCTTGTTCTTTGTTTTTATGAACAAGCTTCTTGTATTGGAACTAGCTTTCAAGCTTCAAGCTTTTGCATTAGGGATTTTCCTTTACAAAGTTCCATTTTCAAGCAAGTTTGTGACAAATTATTGGATCAAACTTTTTGTGAAGTTTGTGAACACTAGGTAATGTGGGGCTGGACTTGGTGTGGAGTGTTTGGAGTGCAAGTGTTTGGAGTTGAGCAAATAAGGCTACAAAGGTTTTCTTTTGGGAGTTTTGAAGTTGGAAGGGGTCACCCCTTTAATGTGATTCACTCTTTCTAGCAAATAAGCAAGTTTTTTGAGGTGAGGTTTAGCCTTTTCATTTCAAGAGATGGTGTTCATATCCACCATGTCAAGTGAGGAAAAAGAGATGTTTTATGATTGTTGTGCCAAAGACATCACCTTTTGCCAATGTTTTATCTTGTCATTG
>Ga0116231_10014400_pt1 | contig 10646 bp, 7 predicted proteins | sample S1TSphgellanicum_2_FD_89695 | JGI IMG/M metagenome (GOLD analysis project Ga0116231, IMG submission 89695) | Host-associated microbial communities from peat moss isolated from Minnesota, USA - S1T2_Fd - Sphagnum magellanicum MG | ecosystem: Host-associated > Plants > Peat moss > Unclassified... | reverse complement strand
TTCCCCTCTTACCCTTCTTTCATTTTCTTCCTTCCCCCCCCCCCCCCCCCCCCCCACCCCCCAACCCCACCTTCACCAAATTCCAACTTAACCTTATACATGCCAAAATTATCTAGATGTTCATTTAGTAGGTGCCTTTGCATGGATGTATTTCCATGATTAGGGTTGTTTTGCATGTGTTGTATTCAAATAGGGTGAAAGCAAGCTAAGGTGAACCAAAAGTGGCACGATAGAAGTCCATTTTTGCACAATTTTTAGTGTTATCAAAACTTTCACAATAAATATGTAAACCAAAATTCATTCTTTTACAAGAATTATTTTTTGCCCTCCTTTCCTAATACATTATTGAATACTTTGAAGGTGAAATTTTTTTAAGGTGTACCAAAATCTTGTTATAATGTCACCCTTTTTTGTCCTTTAATCCTAGTCCTTTTTTACCATGTAAAGACACATTTATGAATGATTATGGTGGAATCTAAAATTGTAATGGTCTAAAATATCGTCCTTTTGAAAATTTTGATAACTTTTGATTCATTATTTTTTATGAGGATCAAAATATAAGGTAAAAAAATACTACAATAAGGACTAGGCCATTTTCATCCTATGTGGTACACCTTAAAGAATTTTCACCCTTGAATGAAAATATTTCCATCAAATTCAAATTTTTGGCATTTAAAATGGGAAAATTAATTATGGGCCTTTCAAAAGTACCTAAATGTTTATTCCCATTTGTAATGACATCCCTAATAAGTCCAAATAAGAATTTTTTTTTCATTTTCATCATACAACTTATGATAGAATACCATAACATATTTCATTTAACATTCCAAGAATTATGAGTCCATTTTAAAATGTTTATGGACTATGACACAAAATGAAACACAAATTTAAAAGTCCCCAAAGACCAAAAGATGGTCATTTGGTTTTTATTATTTTGTTATTAGCTAGTATAACAATGTATATTATAAATATGAGTCGCTTTTTATAAATTTCCTTATTAATTGGAGTTAGAAGACATTGCCATAATAAGAGGTATTGGATATTTGTTTTGCGATGTGCAAAAATGGAAAATGTAGTCTATTTTTGCTCGAAATTGTCACACTTTGGGAGCTTTACAATGGTTCAACTTTAGGAAAATAACTAGTGTGACAAATGATGCACTCCATCATTTACATTATTTGCATGTCAACTTCAAAAGTTTGGTCATGAAGGAGGAAGAACACCCAAATAACATTGATACAATGGAACGACATTCAAAAATGTTAGGTTTATGCAAGATATGCATACCAAACCCTCCACAAAGAAATTGTTCTCTTGCTTGCACTTCATACCAACTCTCAATAAATTCATTTCACACATTGCATGCTTGATACATTGCAAGTTGTCTTTTGTGGTTTAGCTATGACCCTTTTGTCATTTGCTTGATCCCCAATGCATGTTTCAAATTTAAAAAATGACATTTGACCTATTTCCATCATAAAAATTCGGAATGAAAGTCAACACCTGGGTCAAAATGAGATCAAAGGAGCCACAAACGTTACTTTATATTAATTCTGCATGTCTTTTTTCCCCAAAATAATTTTTTCATACGAATGAATTTTGAATGATTTTTTTTGCAACTTGTTATGAGAAATGATTATAATTTCCCCAATAATTCATCAAAAAAAATCCAATCATTTTTTAATAAATATGAATTTGTACAAAATGTACAGAATCCTTGTAGATTTTATGTTTCATATTGAAAAATGATGATAATTTGAAATCATACCAAAAAATGTTAAATTTTTAAAGCTGAATTTAATGTAATATAATCTATAATTTTGTTTAATGCATTATGTACATCATACCCCATTTATATGTGGTAAAACACCCTTGTCGAAGTTTTAAAATTTTGAATTTTCAAATGTACATACTTTTGAATTTTCAAAGTTTTAAAATTTCACATTTTGGAACTTGTGAATGTTTTTTTAGTGTGTCTAATAGGTTATTATCATCTCATATGTTTTACCATCAACTTATTTATATTATATGAATCCTTTGAAAGTCCTTTGTAAAAATTTATGTTTTTAATGACATAATTTTTCACTTTCAAAAGTCCTTAACTAAACCAAAGCTTAAAATTGGATCAAATGGATTTTAAATTTGAGTTTCTTGATATTCATGTGTGTTAAAAAGGAATGATTACTATGGTTTCACTCCTTTGACTATGTTTTGACCCACCACTACAATTAGTTATTACTTTAGTTGTACCTTTAAAGGTCATTGTTCCTATAATGAGGGTTGCAAAAAAAATCACAACATACACGTGAGCCACCAAATTAACATGATAATGATCACACAATAAGGAATTTTATATTCTTTGTTCTATCTTGGGTTCCAAAGCAAGAATAGACGAGTCTATCAATGATCATGATCCTATGTTGTACACATTGCATGTTATATGCACAATGTTTTATTGATGCAACATGTACAACAATGCCATTATAAGACCCAATAAAAAATGTTCAAGTGAAATTTGGAAAAAACAATTGATGAAAAAAAATGTCTACCGAATGAACTTTGAGGTCACTAATTGTTTTTTTTATGAGAAAAATGCTACAAAGGTAATAAAGGCCATGTGAGGTTTCTAAAGTTCCATAATTTCAAACATAAATTTTGTAGCCTAAACTTAATCAATTTTTTTACAAAATCTATTTTGACAAGTTGTGATAAACATTCATGAATTTTGAAAAAACACCCTTGAGTTCGATTTTCCTTTTCTTACAAAAATATTTCATCCTTCTTTCATTCCCTTAGATTTACATTAGTAAGTCTAAATAAGTGATGAAGAAAAATAAGAATATAAGAAATCAAGATCAAATAAACATCCTATACAACTTCCTTGTATTGTTGATGTAAAAAAAGGATTACTTATTTTCCTAAAGCTACATTGAAAAGTCTCTATGTATATATGATCAATTGGTCATATTTACCATTGATATTTTGTGCCAACATTGTTCCCACAACAAAATTGGAGGAGTTGGAATGCACATGGAATTCTAAATCTCAATAAGATGCAATCAAAATTGGTGCATCCGTGTTGATCATTTCCCAAGCTTCCTAGCAGACCATGATAAATTCTTGATGAAGCATTAATAGAATTGCATTCCATGCCATTGAACACTTGGATGTTTTAAGGATTCTTGGGTGATGACATCTCTACTATTGTCATAATCTTCTTAAGGTCTAGTAGTTTCCCTTCTTTGGAGATAATGTAACCTAAAATTTCCTTAAAGTATATCAAAAACATGCATTTCTTTAAATTTAAATCAATACCAAACTCTTGACATTTACAGAAACAAAGTTGTAGTTTTGATAAATCAATTTCAATGTCATTAAAGAGACTAAAATCAATCAAAAACAATTTCATGAAACTACTTAGGTATTCCTTGAAAGTTGTATTGATGATTTTTTAATATTTTAGTGGAATGTCGTTCAAACCAAATGGCATGACAATCCAGACAATAGTTCCCCAATCAATAATGAAGGTTTAAATTATGTACCTATATTAAAGGTAATCATAATTCAATCATATCCTAAAAATTCATGGTCCATAAAGGAATAAATTTCATAGCATTGGTAAGGATCCTTCTTCATTGGCACATTAAGTTTTCAAAAGTCAATGCAAATTTTTAGCTTCATGTTTTTCTTCAATAGCATGACAATTGGGGATAACTAAGTAGCTTGGTTTACTAGTTGAATGAATCATGCAATCAAAATTTTGTTCAAAATTTACTTAACAATAACTGAAATAATGAAGAATAATGTTTTAATCAGATGCTAGCTATTCTATTATATATTGGGAGAGAATTTCAAAAGAACATACTTTTTGAGGTCTACAACAAGATTGAAAAGTTATCTCAGAATTTGAATGAATTTGTTTTCCAAAAGTTGTTATGTAATCTCTTGGACTAATACATCTCTTCTAATTGTTCCTTCACTAGGTAAGTGGTTTAGTAGTTTGCAAATTACCAAAGTTAGGTTATGGGTTGTGACTTTATTGGAACTTAATCAAAGGGCCCTACTTTTTGCAAATCATGAATTGTAATTTCAAAGTATTTTTCAATTTGTTATTCTTCAAACCATTTAGTAATTGATTTGGTCTTCAAGGGCTACTTGTCCTTGAATGCCACATTTTCAAGGACCTTGTTCCTAGTGGTGATAATTGTCAACACCATGTTTGCAAAAGATTTGTCTTTCTTTGGAATGCCATCCACTACCAAATGAATTCCTTTGTCCTTGAACATTGCATGAGTTGTTACCTTATTTGGTAATCATAAATCCTAGATGGTCTTGTTTGTCACAAATGTAACATTGATAAATTGGAGAAAATTTTGGTTTAGGACCAAAATTTTGATTCCCTCTTTTGAAATTCAATTGGCATTTGTTATGTTGTATTGAAATTTCATGTATTAAAGGCGATTTCTTCTCCTTTGATTTTTTATTAGGACTATCTAGATTCTAGTGTCATTTTTCCTTCAAATATCTTTTATTTTCTCTAATGTGCACATACCATGTTTTTAATAAAATGATTGGCTTTCTAAAGTGTCAAAATGGCTCTAACAATTTTCAATAGTCATCTGCAACTCCAATGTTTTCTTCATAGGTGATTATCACTTCTTTATGTTGCAAAAGTGTGTCTTGTTTCATTCTTGCAATAAAAATTCAAATATATAAATATTAATCCCATTTTCTAAAAACCATCAACAATTTGTCATTTGCCTTATGTTGCATACAATTTGCTAATTTTAGAATTCATTCATACTAGACCTCAACTTTTTCATCAACTTTTTGCTTGATGACATGAAGTGCACCATGTAAACTTGTTTGTTTTTTTGAACCTTTCAATAGTGTTTGCAAAAAATAACTTCCAATTCATCAAAAACACAATTTGGGTGACTTTGCATGAAATTTTCCCCCCATTCAAAAATGTCATCACAATTAGTTAAATAAAACAAGTTGATGATATCCACATTTTTTCATTTTCCACTTGCATTAATCGCCTTTCTAAAAACCCAAATATGCACATCAAGGTCAAATCCAATAACATATCTTGGGTATAGTAACACCCTTTTTGTTAGTGGAGGTGTTATTAAAGTTAGTGCTAAAATTGCTACTAAAGTTGGAAGTGGGTAGCATAGATTGCAAGGAAATCTTCTTTTTAGAGGTCCACCAGGTGGCCCACTTGGTGGACCTCCTCATGGGGGGCCCACTTGGTGATCCACCTTTAGGGGGTTCACTTCATGGTCCATTTGATGTTCCATTGGGGTCTGCCAAACTTTGTCCAACACTGCCCTTCCTATGGCTCCTAAAATATGATCTCCTCCCCTTAAAGGACCATATGTTGTTCTTTAAAAGGCCACTACCTCCCCTTGGAAGTCCACTACCACCTCCTAAAGGTGCCATTGGAGTTATGTGCACTAAACTTGCATTTGACATCGGTCCCACATTACTTCTTGGGGGCCAATAATAGTAACATGTTCCTTTAGAGTAGGGGAAAGATCAAACAAATGGAAAACCATTAGGCATATCAACAACTATCAAAACAAAAAGAATTCTTTGTGTTGAAACAAATGTAATCCCATAGTCGAATTACCAAAAACTTGGACTCAACTACCAAAGTCATTGAAACTTCTATTATCTAAGTAGCTACCATAGTACTTGTAACAAACATGATTGGGATATCTACCAAAATAATTGTGGTTTGAAATTGGAATGGTATTCTAAACACAAAGGGCCATGGTAATGAGAAAAAAAACATTCAGCATAGTCATGGCTAAACCCTAAACCCTAAACCCTAAATCAAAATCAATGTAATTTTGGTTATTGTAGTCACAATTGCTTCATCCTTTGGTTCAACATTCATATGTGAAAAAACCATAAGAACTTGCAATTGATTACGTAATTCTTGCAAACAATTGAATCTTTTTTGAAGTTGTGTGATTTTTTCAACAAAATTCAAAATAGGAGGTGTTTGTGGTGAGTTTGGTAGTGGATACAACCAAGTAACATTTGGCTCATTCCATTCCTATCATATATTACATCATGTGCTATTGGAATTATCACACATTCATTTTATGGCTTTTCCTTCTTGATCTTTTCCTTGTGCATGGGCTCCATTGCCTCACTTCTTTCCTCTAGATGTTAGTCGTATTATAGCAAAACTTCCTCACATTTTGTTTGACTTTGAATAAAAATACCTAGTAAATATTAATTTCTATTTTGAATACAACACAAATATGTAATCATAGAATAAATCCATACTTCCAACAAATACATACTTCTATTCACACAATCTACAAAAACACAACAATTTCAACTATGTAAAGCCAATAATTATGCCATACAAGATTAATATATATGGACATAACAAAAGCAAACACATTCAAATTTGTACTTCTAGCAACTAGATTTGCACATTGAAAATCGTAATGTAAAACATAAACAAAATTGTAAATTGTTTCTTCCTCTTTCTATTTCCAATTCCTTTATTCTTGCTTTACAAGTATTCTTAAACTCCAAAAATGTAAATACAATCCAAATCCACACAAGAGAGGAAATAGTTCCAAATTTCCCTCCAAAACCTAATTCAAATTAATAATAAGTTCTACTTTCAACCTTTCCTCCTCCTTGTTACTACCTATTATAATGCCTTAACAATACACAATGACATATTGTAAATTACTAATCACAAATCATTTTATATAAATTATAATGTTTAAGTTTCTAAAAACATATAAAACTTTGTTTCCTACAAGTGAAATAATTCCTTTACCAAATCTAATTGATGTTTTTGACAGGGTAACCAAATGTAAAACCACTAAAAAGTGTCCAAGTGGAATCTGGAAAATAAAATTAATAATAGGAAACTATCTACCAAATGGATTTTGAGGTCATGAAAAATGTTGTAGAGGTCAAAAAGGTGAAAGGCTATGAGAAATATCCATGAACTTTGAATTCATTTCTCCCTTTGTTACAAAAATCTTTCCTTTTGTTCTCTCATTCCCTCAAATTTACAACATTAAAGTCTATTCAAATCATGAAGACAATGTACGAATATAAGAAAATCAAGATCAAACAAACATTCTATGCAACTTCACTATATTGTTGAAAAGCTCACACAATGCATAAGGAAAACATTTCTTCTTTGCTTGAGGCTACAAATTAAGAAATAAACCTACAATGTCCTTAAAAAATCTACTTCCCATCATGAATTTTTTTAGGACTTTATCCTTGGAATAAAATTGTGCCATCCACGGTTCCACCTTGTAGTGCCATTGGGAAAATTTTGATAAAGGTACTGTTGACCAATAAGCTAGTTAATACCCTCTATTGATCTCTTAGTGACTTTTAGAGGGGTCACTAACCTAAAAATTACTTCTTTGAACCAAAAGTTAACTTTCTATTTTTTCCTAAAGATTTAATTATTTTTTTGTTGATTAACATGTACCATGAAAAAAATTCACAAAACTTTCAAGCATCTTTAATAATCCATGATGAACCACATTCATAAGAATTAGATGCCCAAGGAAATCGCCACAAGCTTGCATGATTTAATCGTTGAAGGAGCTGCAAAGTAAAACATAGATGCACAAATCTAATGGGTTGCCCATGATATTCATAACTAGCTCCGTTTGCACCTTCACTATCTAGTATAATTGGCATAGATTGTTGTTTTGCAAAAGGTTTCCAAGACTCATACTAATGTGATGAAAACATACATGATGAAACCCTAAAGTGAATAAAATAGTGCCGTCGAACTCCTAAAAGTAGAAACGACATACTTTTTGGTGGTTGATGGTGATGTGAAGATAAGGTTTTTGTTGTTGTGGCTATTTTCTACGCAATTTGTTTGTTTGGAGGTTATCTACACTATGAACTTTTATTTTCGATAGCACCTAATGTGTCACTATGTTTTTGTTGGATGCATTTTTTGTGGTGTGATTTTATTTGTGTGCATCCCTTAATTAACGTTGACCAAGGAGTTGGAGATGAAGATAAGAAAAAAAGTTGCTGAAGGGGAAGGGACCTTCTTCTTCAACAAGTTTCGGCAATTTGTTGGGAGATAAATTATATTATGGTTTTCTCATGTGTGCCATTATAGGAGTGTGTTTTTTCGTACAATTACTTTTTGTTTAAAGGCAATAAAGTATCTACTATGCCATGTGCCTTAGTAGATAGAAGTTATTGTAGAAATAAACTTAGGGGTTGATGACTAGGGAATGGTGATGAACTTTAAGGATATTGAAAGTGATCTTTCTAGCTTCTCAATTTGTATGTGTGGGTGTTTTTGTGTTTAGTTTGTGTGTAGTAGTTCTTTGTCTCTTAAGAAAGCACCTTCTTCGAACTTTGAACCTTTACCCACCTTAGTATATATGAGTATCACTTGGGTAGCTAGAAGAATTGATACTTGGTCGGTTGGAATGGACCTCTGTTGGATGAATATTACCTTTTTGTGATACCCTTCAAATAAGGATATCCAATTAGGACTTTCTTTGAATATTGAATATCAATTGTTTTTATATTCAAATATCTTGATTAGATATCATATTTGAATTTTTTTATTTGACCCAAATATCAATGTGTTGAATATCAATCATTATTTATTAATCGAATATCATTATCAGATATCATATACTCCAATTGCACATATTTTATGAAAAAATATCATTTCAACTAAAATAACCAAAAAAAATTTGAAAATTAAAAATTTTAAAAATGCAATCAATAGTACACAATATAGAAAGTTGTTTACATGTCCTTAATCTCATCTCTATCAAAACAAATTTCATCTCAACACTTTATATTGTCTCCCTCCATTCCTAGCTGTTAGGTTTAGGGTTGCACAACTAAAACTACAGCAAACTTACTAACATAAAACTTTATCCAGTCCCTAACCTAAACTAACACCTAAACCCTAAAAACCCAACTTGATATTTGTATCTGGGCTGGATTTGATATCCAGCCTGGATATCAGAAATCCGGATATTTAAGATGGCTCCTGAATATCAGAAATGCAAATATCACAAAAGTTACATCCGAAAGTCTGGATATCATCTAAGGCAGGGCGGATATCCAGATTTTCCGGATATCTGCCCGAAACTGGTAACTGGCAAGAGTACACCAGCTATTGGATATAGTCTCGGTGCTCCCGCGCCGAGACTATATCCAATCACCAGTGGCCTCAAGCCAATTACAGGACATAATCAACAGGGAAGGCAAATCGAGCTGATGGTTATCTCTCATAACCAACCCTCTTCACAGACAGAAAAGGGCTCTTCATGGATGAAAACTAGATTACTTCATGTACATTCAAGACTTCATTGAAGATATAAGGTTATGAGAAAATAACACTCATCTTTTTAAGGACGAATCAGAATGAAACACGTCAGCAAGATTCACCTTCCCGTTGATTATGTTCTTCAATACCAGTATATATATATATATATATATATATATATATATATGGACGAATCAGAATGGAACATGTCAGCAAGATTCGCCTTCGGTTATTTGACGATATTCTTGTTTTGAACAATACCAATATATATATATATATATATATACATGTACTATGTACCCAAGTTTCAGACTATATATACTGGGTACTTACAACACTGGTCCAGACACTACTAGTGTTGTTGTTGTTGCTGCTGTGTTGTTGTTATCCTTGTTGCAAGCTGCTCCCCCCTGGCCTGCTTCCTCATCAGACTCCATCTTTCAGACAAGAACTGTTTTTTGCCTGAAAAACAAAAGCTTTGCTTTCTGAGATTATATAGTTCATTCCTCTTCCAGTCTTAGACTGATTTTGCTGACAATTTAGCTGAAGCTGGGAGATTTTTCTGCTTCCACAAGACTTATATAAAAATCCTGATCGACAAAGAATAAAAGTCCTTCCGAGAAGATTTTGTGTGTGTGTGTATTTTTTTGTGGGTTCCTAGTCTTGAAACTTGTGTCCAGAGTCTGACCTCATGTGTGACCTTGGTGGGTTTGGTCTGAACTTTCAGCAGCAGCAGTAGTAGCATCCTTCTCGCATGCATGCAGGAATGAAGTCAGCAGATGACAACAACAACACCACCACCCACAAAGGGATTTGAACACTCATCAAAGGGATTTGAACACCCATCATCATCCACTGAAATTATGTCTTTACAAGTGTTGAGCATGTTGAATTTTATTTTTCTTACTAGTAGTAGTGGTGGTCCAGATCTGGGAGATCCGTCTTACTCGTGATGGGCTTTGCAAGCTCTCTGGAATCTTGTTTTTGGGGGTCCCAGGATTATAGACTATAGTCTTATGTTGCAGGCGGCACAGACAGAAAGTCCTCCAATTCTGCAGAGAATTCTAGTGGTTCAGTAGATGCTGCAATGCTGGAGGGATTCGCGAAAGAGAATCCCAAAGGGACGCTAGGAAAGCGTATCACAATCCTGAGTATTGATGGCGGTGGTGTGCGAGGCCTCGTCCCTCTCGTCATTCTCATTGAGCTCGAAGGCATACTACAGGCAAGCAATTTTGCATAAAGCAAATCCTGACCTTGTCAAGCTCAGATCTACGCTGAGCAGACTGTAAGCTTCCCCACAAGTCTAGCTGCAGCTGTTCTAAGTTGT
>Ga0116231_10014399_pt1 | contig 10646 bp, 8 predicted proteins | sample S1TSphgellanicum_2_FD_89695 | JGI IMG/M metagenome (GOLD analysis project Ga0116231, IMG submission 89695) | Host-associated microbial communities from peat moss isolated from Minnesota, USA - S1T2_Fd - Sphagnum magellanicum MG | ecosystem: Host-associated > Plants > Peat moss > Unclassified... | reverse complement strand
TGAGGAATCTCGGGCTCAATAGTGTGGCAACAGAAGTTGGTGCTGGAATGCACATCATGGCTTGGTCCGAAGATCATGTCATCGAATCCAGAAGCATCACTGCTGAAGGTGAAGTGGCATCTTCCGTACCTGTCGAGATCGATGACGAAGAAACGCAACTTGAGGTTGACGATGCTGAGTGTGGAAACATCGTGGCAGTTCGGATCAAAAAACTTCATCAACGCTGGCATTTTCCTAGCTATCATCAAGGGCGCTTGAGTATTTAGTAATCATTTAATATACATTGATTTTCTATACACATGTACATAATAATATATTGTGACATTTCATTACGTCATAAGAATTTGTTGAAAAGTTAAAAATGGGTTGCCAAACCCATTTGGTGAAAAAATTTATTACTAAATGACAAAAATTGTTGAATGTCAAAGGGTATGATACATGTTAAAGGAGGTTGTGGCATACGTTCAATGGAATATTTTGGGGTCATATTTTTTTCCTTTCATCTATTTATTTCTCTTAGTTCATTGCTTTTAACTAATATTTTAAAATCATTGAATAAGAGCCATTTTGGGGGTTAAAGGAAAATAAATTGCATTTTTATCTTAGTGTGTCAAAAGCAATTTTGCAATGGATTGTTCATACGTGCTTATTTAGATATGTGATTTGAAATTTTTTTCATCACAATTCATTAATTGATTGGTGTTTGGGCTGGTAACATTGATGGAACATTTCTTTCTTCATAATCCTTAGTTGATTCATCAATACAACAAAGCTTTGAAGAAAAAAATGCATTGTTGACCAAGTTGCTCTGGTAAAGTGAAGACTAAATGTACCTCTTTGCCTTCACCATTTGGTTATACTTGAGCCAAAACAAAGTGTAGCTATTTTGTGACAGTTTTGTATGCTTTTGTTTACAAATGGGTATGTCGATTTTGCTAATTAGTTAATAACATGCATACAAGATGAGGACTGTCTTAAAGGTGTGAAACACATATACAAAATGAAACAGGAATTGGAAGATTTGTTGAATCAATACAAGAAGAGAGGTGCATGAGACTAAGATGGTGCACCTTTGACAAAAAAAAAATTTTACTCTGTGAAGTAGAAGGAACAATATTTGTGCCATGAAAGCATATTAAAAAAATAGAAAAAAGTGGCAAAATCTACTCAACCTACTAAATTTTTAATGTAAAAATAAGGACTTTTAAAAAATTAATCCATCACACAAAGACATGGAAGTGGACATGACATTAAAGTGAATTTTTTAAATATTTGTATAAAGCAACCTTCAACTTGTAGACAAAGGAATCTTCTTAGACAATATCAACAAGTTACACAATAAAACTTTGGTACCAACAAAATTGTTCAAAACGTCCCCCACCCAAGATTTTTACTTTCACACCAATTGTAATTTGTCAACCTTTTAAGTGTTGAACATTTCATACCTATCTTCTATTTGCAATTATCTTTAGAAGTGTTAAGATTGTTTATTGTTTGTGAACTCCTTCATCATAATATGATATGTTCAAACAAACATGACAAGGCAAAATTCATACATTTTGGATCATGTCAACACTGTGTCAAACTATTGGTCAAAATAAATGAGAATTTGACTTTGACTGTAATATATAATAGTTTTTTATTTTATTGTATACATTCTATTAGTACTATATAGGGTAATTTTGCGCAATTTATGAAAATAACTACAAAATTCGACCAAATAAATACATAATTAAAAGAAAAACATTTATTGGTTAATGTTCTACAAATTAAAATGAATATCTTAATTTATTGTGTGATAGGAAAATCAATACTTGCATTCAGAAATAAAATGAAGTAAATAATCTTATTCAAATTTCAATTTGTGATCAAAAACATAATGCATGCAACCAAAGGTCAATAAACATAAAATTAAATCTAATTTGGTGTTCAAGCAAAAACCTAATATAAGATTTTATTTTATTTTTTGATTTTAACACATGATGACTAATAACTACAGGAACAACATTAAAATCATCCATGAAAAATTCAAAGATAATATTTAATGAACTTGGGACCACCATCAGGAACATTATTGGGAACAAGTGGGGGCACAAAATCCCCAAGCCCAAGGAATATTCAGGTTTCTTTTCCATGTGTTTATTAATTAAGTATTTTACTTTCAATTGCACAAATAAATCCGTGATGTATTAAAGTTTTTGTAGATGTAAAAGATATTTTTTTATACATTTTCATTTAAATCAGGAATTTAAATTATTTTTATTTGAAATTCATTTTCAATCACATGTATTATGCTATCAGTTGCATATTACAATTACATTTGTTTCATTCTTGTCAATTTCATGGATTATTGATTGCATGTGATAAAATCAAGTTCTTTTCCAAAAGAAATTGGTTGTTTGAAATAATAGCATTTAAAATTGGTATTTCGTTTTAGTGGCATGCAATAAAATTTTGGTCACAAGTTAAAATTATTATTTTGATTTCATGTATTGAGGTTTTGGTTGTGTGTTTAAATTATTATTTGTCCTTTTCAATTCAGTTGCATGTAATAATATTTTGGTGGTATTTCAAAATTAAATGTTCATTCATATTTTTATATTTTCATATATTAGTGTTTTGGTTTCATGTTTGATAAAATCATCTTCCTTTTTTTGATGGCATGTTAAAATTAAGGATCACACATATTAATGTCTCAATAAAATGTTAACATTTGTTCTTTTAATTCCTTCTCTTAGTCCCATGGGGGTTTACACTTGAATGCTTGGGTCATGGCCTCTCAAACTTCATGGAGTACCTCATTTTTTAGATGAGACCATGAAAAGCCCCTGAGCCTTTGTTCTGAGTGTAAACCTAAAATGGACCGAAGAAAAGTTGATAGAAAACCTCATAATCACAACCGTAGTAATTTTGGAGGTGGGGAGAGGGGGGCAGCCACCAACAGTTCCTTCCAACTTAAACTTTCAAAATCAAAATCAAAATAAAATACTATGAATGATTCATTCTAAATTTTTTGTTGCTGTAGACTATCACTAATTCCATAAGTTCACCTCTCAAATGCAGGTACACCTAAAAACAATTTTGCTAAACAGTATCCTCCCCCGAAATTTGAGAGTCTATTAGTATTTAGTATATTCAAGGTGTTGGTTCCTCTTGTATACCCACTCATAAACCATAAAAAGTGAACTGAACAAGTTGATAAACCATTTAAATTTTATCACTGAGGTCAATCAATATATTTGGCCAAATTTAATCATTTTTTTTACTGACCTTATAAAAGGGTGCTCCTTCTTACATGGGCACATTTACCAACTGAAAGTAGTTTTACAGTCTTTATTACAATATTTCATCCAAAATACACTAGAAAGGCCATACTATGTTATTAATAGCATTCAACATCATGCATTCAACAATCACACGTAGCGTGTAAACTTGCAAATTAAAATTGGATGAAAAAAAGTGAAAACATGCTGATTTGACGCATCGTAAAACACTGCCTGGATTTTTCCTTTGCATTTGCACCTCCGTACTTGCCTAAACAAACCTGTTTTCAGCAAGCGGGATCTGCTACGTGGAAGGTACCAGCTAGGTTGTATTAGGATCTTCTGACTAGCGGAAGGTACTAGCCAGCTGGTCACTATTTCTAAAAAGTGAAAAAATCCCAGCTTGACTTGTTCCCTTGGCGTACCGGCCTTGGGCACAGATCTCAAATCAGGGAAGGGCCTATGTTCAGGCGCTTCTCCTGTACAAAATGGTTTTGGCCTAGGATTTTTGCACATGTTACTGAGGTTGTTAAAATGCACAACAAATCCTGACACCTATCGTTTGTTGGCTAGATAGTTTGATTGGTCCAGGTAAGTTGCTATTAGCAGTCTTTCACCTATTTGCAATCCCAATTTTAGTTTTATGGATGGGGTTGGGAAAAAGTAAATAACTCAACTTTGATGTGAGAATATTTTTTTAGGGCCAATATTTAGCACCACTTGATATGCATAATGAAATCAGCACAAACATTGTACACATAATTGTGTATTAGCATGAGTAAAAAAGTTTGCATTTATCCATGAAAGTGTCATCAACAACATTGGTGAATTGAAACAAGTCCATCTTATCTTCCAATGTAAGTAACAATGTTTTTTTTATATATTTTTAATGTTGCACCCAAAGTGGTTACCCACCACAAGAGGATTTAGTTAAATTTAACTACAAAAAAAATACTGTTTAAAAAAAATAGGAATCTTGCTGTATTTTGATGACTTATTAGAGCCTACTACCTAAATCTAGCAATCTTATTGAAAGAAAGCTAAGCATATATTAAAATCAGCCAATTTTTTGATAATTTCATAAATTCTTTCCTAAAAATATGGTGTTATTTTTTATTTCAAAAAAAAACCTTTTACCATATTGTTACATTCTTTTTTTTTTGCAAAATGGCAAAAACTCGACATGAAAAAAACACTGATATTATGTACTATTGTTTAAAAAGTCCGGTTGGGTACAAAGAGTGTCATCATTAAAGTATCCCAACACAGTGGTTAGTATGTGAGCATGCAAAATAAAATTATGACATCTGAGTTTATTATTTACTTCTGAACCCCACTCATAAAACTAAAATTGGGACTGCAAATAGGTGGGACACTACTAATAACAAATAACCTAGACCTATCATTATGATTGACCAATAAAAAACAAGGAACATTAGTCAGGTCATATTTATTATCTTTGCTATGCCTTTTACCATCCTCAACATCATGTGAAAAAATGGTAGGCCGAAACCATTTTGCTGAGCCAAAACAACATGTTTTGACTTTTATTTTTTCATTTTTATTTTGGTAGGGACATTTTGAGTAGTTGTGGGCTATCTTAAGGCCTGTTTACACTAAAGATCGTGTGGGCCTAGGCCCATTGCAATCTCTAATCCCTGATTGGTCCAAAGTGATTTGGGGTGGGCCCTTTGGGTTTACATTGAGGTGTTTTGGATGAAAAGTCATGTTAAAATTTCACATGGCATGCTTTGGATAATGTCACTTGGGACTTTGTTCTATTTTTTTCAGGCCATTCTTTTGAAAGTGGGCCTAGTGAAAATAGTGAGGGTCCAATGGTTCCAAAAAAAAATCAACTGTTCATTTATGATTTTTATTTCAAAAGAGATTTTGTGCACCCCCCAAAAACCCATTTTTAACATAATTGCTTTTTTTCCCTTCTACTTAACTTTTGAAAAAAGTGTTCATCTATGATTTTTTTTTTGAAAGAGATTTGTGTCCCCTGAAAACCCCTTTATGACAATTATTTTCCCCCTCTACTTAACTTTTGAAAAAAGTGCTCATCTATGGTTTTTTTTGTTTTTTTTTTTGTGCACCTCTGTCTACAAACCCCTGTTTAACATAAGATTTTTTTTCTCCCTCTATTTAGCTTTTGAAAAAATTTGTTCATCTATGATTTTTAATGTTTTGAAAAAAAAAAATTTGCACCCCTGTCTACAAACCCTCTTTTAACATAATAATTTTTTTCCCCCTCTACTTAACTTTGAAAAAGTGCTTATCTATAAAAAAAAAATTCAAAAAAGATTTTGTGCATGCCCTCTCTACAAACCCCCTTTTAACATAAGAATTTTTTCCTCCTCTACTTAACTTTTGAAAAAAGTGTTCATGTGCCCCTTTAAAAATCCCTTTTTAACATAAGAAAAATATTCCCCCTTTAGTTAACTTTTGAAAGAAGTGTTCCAGACCTTCTACCACTACAAAGTTAACTATTTTAACTATTTTTTTTCATATTCGGGTTGCGACAACCTCTAAGTTAACTATTTTTTTTCATCCTCAGGTTGTGACAACCTCCAAGTTAACTATTTTTTTTCATCCTCAGGTTGTGACAACTTCTAAGTTAACTATTTTTTTTCATCCTCGGGTTGTGACAACCTTTAAGTTAACTATTTTTTTCATCCTCAGGTTGTGACAACCTCTAAGTTAACTATTTTTTTTCATCCTCAGGTTGTGACAACCTTTAAGTTAACTATTTTTTTTCATCTTCAGGTTGTCACCATCTATTTTGTGCAATTGCAGTCTTATCAAGATGTTGAACTTTTTCCATACTTCACCCAAAAAAAGGGCTTTGTTAGCATGCATAACTCAGCAATCATGCTTCAAAGTTGGGCTCCTGATCCATCCTAATCCATGCAGTGATAAAAGGTTTTTCACTATTGTAGTACCTTTTATACTGCAATTTTGATACATATTTGTCAAGTAATTAATTAATTTTATTATTTTCATTTCAACAAATAGAAAATTCTTAAAGATTCAATATTTCCCTTCAAAAATGTTTGTTATTTGAATTCTTATTTGGAAAATTAAACATTTTTGAAAATAGTATAATTAGTGTTGAAGCTGCTAAAGTACTGGTTGGTACTTGTTAATTCAGCATCCAGCTTAAATGTTCTCTCTCTTCTCTTTGATAGTTGTTCCAGTGTAGCTTTATCATGCTCACCTCCCATTCACCCAGCCACAGTCTCAGCAGCCTCCATGATGCTCATCTCAAATTATACGCCCAATGCAATACTTTGAAGGAGAAAAAGTATGCAATACGAACTAGATCATAAGTGAGATAGACTGCATTAAGCTGCCTTCAATTCTCTTGGCATCTTCCACCTGTGGATTTTAGATGTAACTTCACGTCACAACTCACACTAAATTCATATGTCCATCCATGCTGATTAAACCACTCAATATTTAGCTTGCACATGATGATTTGATGGAACCCATTTTCTTCCCCTTGTCACTTAGACAAATCTATAAATAATCTGTCTACTTATCCTTGTAGATGAAAGCAAGAAGCATCAAGGAATTCCAAATTAATATTTAGATTCTAGACTTGAAACTTTCTCTATTGTAAACTTAGGTACAAGTACTTTCAGATGTTGGTCTAGTATATACGAGCTTGCTCCTGTTATCAACCTTGGTATAGCAAGGACCTTACCAGTCTGGTATCAGCTGAAGCAATATCAGGCTTTCTATACCAGTACCAGCCTGGTAGGACTAAAAGAGTCAAGAACCTGAGGTAATACCAACCTTAACCTTTGTAGCTTGTAGATTTAGAAACGATGCAATGACTCATGGCATCAATGACAGCCGTACTAGAATAGCAGAACTTTGGATTCACAATGAAAAGCTGGTCCAAAGTCCAGTCTGTTAATCATGATTCTTCTTTAGAGGAGGAGGAGGATCTAATCAATCAAGATGATGTAAACTTTATGCAGTACAATTTCTTGTTGAAGATCATGAGAGGAGGAAATAGTCAATTACCAATGGCTACTACTAGCATGATCCTGAACACGAATGCATCTAGTTCCAAAATTCATGAAACCATAATGGCTTCCACAGGTGCTTTAGGATCTGCAGTAGGGTTCAAAGAGCCCAAATTCTCCTCCAAGAGATGCAATCCACGGTTCTGCAGAAACCTCAACCTTGTCATAAAGGAGTAGGAACAGAATACAGATCAAAGTGAGGGTATAGTTCACTACCAAGTTGGAGCTCAAACAAAGTGTGAAGATTTTGCAACTGGAATGGAATTTCAAATGGAACGCATGATGACTAAAAACAAAAGCTCATCTTCGTGTGAACGCACCTTGACTAGGAAGTGGTCATCTTCCACAGACCAAATTGACGTTTGCATGGCTACTGTAGCATCTGCTGAAGTGTTGAGTTCTAAGGAAGCGATTGCTACTGGCTTCCCACAACATTTTGCACATGAAGTATCCATCCCTCCATGCGTGAAGATGCCTATGGCTGCAGACATAGAAGTCAAAGATTTTACAAAGGAGTTAGAAGTTTAAAAACCTGCTACTATAGCCATCTCAAGTGAGGCTGGGACAGTGTTCATGAACAAGGGTTGCCAGCAAAAATTATTCTTCACGACATTGACAGCAGTTGAACAAAGCCAATTTCTGGTAGTGAGCAAGAAAGACAAGAGAATTGATGTGACATCCACAACCCCTAACATCTCTTCAGACAGGAGATTGTCATTGTCATCGTGAGTGTCTTCTTCTTCCTTTTCATCTTCTTCGCCTGCATCATATAGTGCCATTATTGGCCGCTTTGGAATGTTATTTTCCCAACTCAAATTCATTTTCTTGTCAAGCAGGACCACATCAGTTGGGTTTGTTGGGATGAGGTGCTTGTTGTCTTGAGGAACATATTGATCTCTACCAAGCCAGCACGCAGCGACGATCATTTTGGAGCCAGGACATTTGACAGGTTGCCCAGGTTGCATTCGAGTCCACCCGAGGATGGCTTGTTGGCCAGGATCGCCAGAGCAGCTTGCATGAGACATGGCATGCTTGTTTGACGAGCCCACCACTTGCATAGCTCGGCTGATTCCGACCACAACTCGATATTGGTTTCATCACCAATTCCTTTGAGGATTTGAATTTCGGCGTTCACCATTTGTGCTGCCGTCTCGAAACACTCGCCACTCCCATTAGCGTCCTTCTTGTCATCATCAACCACAATATCAAGAACTGCTGATAGCAACTCTAATGTCTTGACTCGCTTTGCCGGTCTCTCAAGTCGCCCAGTTGGGGTACTCCTTGCCATTTGCTGCTTCTTGAACACAATGGCGCTGCAACGGTCTCCGCTAAACATCTGATTTTGTTCCATATGAATTGGTTCACGAACACAAATTGCTGCTTTTGTAGGCTCTCTTGTGTCCAGCCAACAGGAATATCAAGCCTATCAATGTTAGTCGCATTGATCAACTTCACTAAGATCTTTCTAGACGTCATTGGCGGATATAGCATACTCTGTGCATCGATTAAGTATAAGAACTTGAAATCGATTTCTTCCAAGACATTCTTCTATAGCATGGGCCGCCCAAGGTTATTGCCGTAGATCTTCTTGGGTTGATGAAGCGCCAATATCGAATGGTACCGTTTGACATAGCGTTCAGACATTGCCTTGCCAAGAAACTTCCGTGCTTCATGAGTGGCCAGTTGTAGTACGTCATGTGATCGCGACATTGGATAAGGGTCTTCAGAGCCAAGTTGACGACGTACCAGTATTATCAACTCGAGCGGCTTGCTTACATCGAGGACAGTAGTGTACAAAGAGTATAACATGACATACACATTGACAATGACAAATGCTTGCATGCCCTGTGCCTTGATCTGAACGGCCCGAACTGGCTCAATTAGTGAATAAAACTCGATGCACAATGTGCGGTCCATGTTGACCAGTGGAATTGGTCGATTGAGTTTGCGATACGCCTGCAAAAGAGGTTCCCAAGCTATTAGAATTCGCTCTAGTACAAGCGCTATGGATGACCATCAGTGTTGCGGCGAATTAAGTAATTTAAGGTACGTTTCCAAGAGTTCAAGCATGGCTTCCTTGAAGGCTCCCTGTAGGTACTCAGACTTGTTCACAGCTTCAATGACCTTCTTGATCCTCTAGAAGAAGCAGCGCGCGTCCACATTCTTACTATTCTTAGGGTCGATCGAGGTGCCAAACGCTTCCGTGAGTGCCAGGTGGATTAGATTTGATATACACCATTCCCACCAAGCATCAATCAGAATGTCTAAGGTACGCTTTACATCGGATCCTGAATTTGAAGTGCTTGTCAACACATCGAGCATCACTTTAATGCCGAACTCCTCGAGGACACCTAAAGACCATTCGTGCAAGATTGTAGACAATTGTTCCGCTTGACGCTCATCAGTAGTCGGTGCAAATCGGCAGATGGCGAGATTGTAGCCAATATTGAACCTAGTTAACGTATTGAAGCACATTCGCAACGCCAAGTACTTCTGGTTGCTCATCTTGCTCTTTATCAGGTCCAGGTACAATGACAAGTACTTGATCGTAAAGAATGAGCGCGCCTCAGTGAATGACATAATGATGATCTTTTTGCACGTGGTGTACAGCTCGACGTGAAGCTTGCGAATGTTGATTGACTTCATTCCACCTTCCCCGACAAGTAGCTGACGACCGATTAGTTGCCATCTACAGGTCATGAACGCGTTGTACAAGATTGAGTGCTTGGCGGACCAGGCTCCCAATTGCACTTCAAACCAGCGCTTTGGGTCTTTTTTGAAAGCCGGGTCGGATAGATCGAGCTGCTTCTTGATATGTGCTAGCTTCTTGTTAGTTGCCATGGTCTTGGATGAGGTTATGCAATGTTTCTTGTCGAGGTGGGTGCAAGCGTTCGACGCTCCCGTCTTTGTGCACTTAATGACAACTGGCTTCTTGACATTGAAGCACGAGTCTAGCAAGTAGATGAACCACTTGACCGTATCCTTGTCAATCAGGCGCACGTCGCATTGATGAAGGAAAGACGTCGTCTTTTTGAGATCCTTGATTCCTCCCATAAACTAGCGACTTGTTGGAGCTTATTGTCTAAATGTGGCAATTCCACGCTTTTAAGGTTTGTCTGTTCCAATTACCGTTGGTCTAGCATCCCTAGCAAGTTGTCATGGTCGGTTGTCATGACCAAAAAACAAAGTTTTTCTTAATATTAAAATTATCATATGTATATTGCACATATCCATATGTGCATTGTTGGATTCATGACACGGAGCAAAGGGTGGGTGGGAAATATTGGTGGAAGAACCCTGGGTACAATTGAGTAATTGGGGGCATTGAAAACCGGCAGCCATTATTTGA
>Ga0116231_10014398_pt1 | contig 10647 bp, 3 predicted proteins | sample S1TSphgellanicum_2_FD_89695 | JGI IMG/M metagenome (GOLD analysis project Ga0116231, IMG submission 89695) | Host-associated microbial communities from peat moss isolated from Minnesota, USA - S1T2_Fd - Sphagnum magellanicum MG | ecosystem: Host-associated > Plants > Peat moss > Unclassified... | reverse complement strand
CCCCCCGTTTTTTTTTCTGTCACCAGGTTGTGAAAATTCGCCACCAAAAAAAAGACACTGCGGCCCCCAAGGGTTGCAAATTGGCTTCCCAAATTTCTTTGGTATCCTTTAATTTTTAAAATATCAGCAGGGCCTGGGTTTTTGAAAAAAAATAAAATTAAGAGAATTGCATGGGTCTGGTTGTTTAAAAATTGAAAATTGATGAGGGTATGGCCTGGGGGCAAGGATTTCAGATTATTTAAGGCAGTTATCTTGGATGGTTCCTATCAAAATACCCAGTCTCAACTAACATGCCTTGTTCACTGAATTTGAACCCAAATGAAACAAAATTTATTAAAATATTTACACATTTGCATATTTTAATCTTTAAAAAATTTGATGTTTATGTATAGCATTTACATTGTAAGCACTAGAACAAAGATGAACAAGAAAGGTGTGGTTCATAAAATGGGTCCACATTCCAAACTCATTGCGCAATAAGGCCATCATTAAAATATATATTCTAGAATTTCATATTGCATACAACTTTATTGCAACATCCACAAAACGTACAAAAGTAAGAAATACTCAAAATACATCTCTACTAAAGGGAAAGGTGGAGTAATCATAAATCACAAGTTTTGACAATCCGTCAAGTATGGTTACACCCTAACAGTTGTAGATTTCATCATTTTCAAGTCACTTTAGGAAATTTGCCCATGGCAAACGTAACTAAGAAGCACAATATCAATCTCCTAAACAATAACAATGCCAAAAATTGATTATCAATTACATGATCTACCATGGGCGATATGTGAGATAGCACATAACACAACTCGAGATTTCATGGGTGGTATCATTGCTACTCAATAACAAGCCAAAATGTCAAAAGTATTTCTTTCTAGGAAACTCATCAAACCATTGTTGGGTTTCCATACAATAGTTAACCCCAAAAAACACATATTTGTGAACAATTTTAGATCACCATCATGTCCCACAACTGTAGAATCATCTACACATTTAAAACTATTTGGAAAAGACAAAGACTTAACTTGCAATGAGAATTATTTTTTTATGAATAAAAAATCTTCTTCTATAGTTCCAAAATGAAGCAACCAAACCTCACATATTATATGGAATACTCATACATTACATTGTTTGTATATATATATCAATATCTAACACTCCCATAATTGTATTAGTAACCTATTTATATTTGAAGTCTAAAAGGATTTTTCTTCTAAGTTTTATGAGAGAACTTCTAATCTTTCATCAATTGAGATTTTTGTCTCTTCTTATGAGAACTAATCATAATGTTAAAATCCATGCTCTAGTAGCAATCGCCAATTCTATCTTCTAGTTTTAGATTTTGGATTTGCTCCCACATAAGATGATGACTTTTGATAGCACATTTGACCATTTGTTTGTTACACCAAGGTTTAGGTTTATAATTGTTCATTTTTGCATGAGTCTTCATTGCAACTTTCTTGGAATTGTTTTTTAGTTGTTTTTTGTAATAAAAGGTGAAATCATGTTCATGCATTAAAAATCTTTCCCTCCAAATCTTACCAAGAAAAAGGTGATAGGAATCATGCCTTTGGTGAATTGGTGTATGCCACGCTCAACATCAAAATGATTAGGAAAAGTAAATGTTGAAGCACATGCAAAAGAAAGTCAATGTTATAGACGGCCACAAAATCTCCAACAAAACATAAGATTACACGAAATCTTGGACTTGAGTTGGATAGTAGGATTCAAGAGCCCCCCATGTAAGGTTATTGTGCTAATGCACAAGGTTGACATAGGCAACAATAAGGACTATAATGTTTGAAAAGGTGAAGGTGGGGATCATTGTTTAACAATAAATTGTTGACTTCCACACGAATCACCAAGGCTTGGATAAGGACTAATGGGTTGTCATGTTTGATAGTTTGAACTAAGGAAAACAAACCCAAGTCCAACATACAATTGTAATGTTTAGTTTTAGGTAAAATTTTAGTCAAAACTAAGGTTGTCATCGCATTCATGTGTGCGTCCCAACATGACAAACATATTTGGATGTAGATGCACCCCCGCATCACATCAATATAAGATTAACTTAGGTCAATCTAGGGTCAACCTAGGTCAAAATGAGGTTGGGGTACCCAAAAAAAATTAGAAAAAAAATATATATATAACGTCATTTAGTCATTGTAAACCCTATGGTGACTAAAATAAAAAAATTCAGTTGTTAACTTTTGGTCGTTGTAAACCTTGTGGTGACTGCAACAAAAAAAATTGATGATCAGTTTTTGGTTGTCATAGTCAACAATCAAAAAAAATTGATCACTTAGTTTGATGAACAAAAACAACTGAATTTTTTTTGATTGGCTAAAATGGCGACTAAAAATTAGCGACCAAATTTTGGGCAACTACCAATTTTTTTTGGGTAGTGACAAAAAAAAATGTTGAATCAATGGCCAATGTCAATCAAATGACCAAAAAGATGGTGGATGTGATGATCAAGTGAGATACTTAACAAATCAATTAAATTTTCTTTATAAAATGTTTCATGTGCCTTTGTCATCAACTAATGTAGCATAGTGTGTGGACATTAGTGAACATAAATGGACATGAATGGACATGACCTATCTGAGTAATATGCCAACATGACTTACGGAGGCTTCTTCTATGCTCTTGGTGTCATTCTAGTAGGCTTTTAACTTGTTGCAAGTCACTAAATCACAACATCTAGGAGGCTCACAATCAAGATTTTTTCCCCACTATCATTTCAATTGGCATCACTTCTACTTCATGAAGGATGCAAGTTTCTTTTTTAAGGCATGGAAAAACAATAGAAGCACATTGTCCTCAAATTCTTCATTCAATTTTTTTCAATATTCGAGTGTCATTGGGAGTTTATATCAATTATGATGGAGTAGTCCAAGTATCTTTCACTCAATACGCGAATCCAATCATCCCATGCATCCTTGCATTCAGAAGCTCCAGATATAAAGCCCCCCTTTTTAGTAATCACCATTGAAGCCTTGAACCCTTTGCTTTTCTTCACCTCCTCCTCCTTTATGGCCTTTTTGGCCTTCCTTCACAACATGTAGTTCTTAGTGCTCTCTTTTTGTTTCCTCTTCTCTTTGGAGTTTGGTGATTGTCTAAATTGGATTGCCCCCCTGTGGCACCAACATGAACCTAGCAGGCACATGAAAGGTCCCATTTTCTTGCCTATCTTTATTTTTCCCCTTTGATGATGCATGCCACTTCCTCTTCTTGTTCTACAATGCCACATTGACACACATAGCAATTCAAGAAGCAAAAAAATGAGCCCACATCTTTTGTTGGCTTAAATCCTAAATGCTTGAATGGTAGCAATAGTTTACTAGAACACAACACATCTTTGAAACGATAAGCGACATACCTATCTTTTGTCTAGGTGCAATTCTAATTGTTTTTTTTTTTGCACCAACCTCCACTACATGGTTGTTTGCATGTGGATGTCCATTGCTTTTAGTTGATGAAAAGGATGTGTTTGCATCTATTGGCACATATGTTGAGGTATCTATATACTTCAGCATCGATGAAAAACTTTGGTTGCTAAAACTCACATGGGTCTTCATTCTTAGACCTTGCAAATCGAGATATAGCTCACCATTATGTCCTAATAAACACAAATGCAATGGCAAATTAGGTCAAGTAAAACATCACAATACTTGATGTTGTCAATTACAATTGCATGTGGCATGAAAGTGGCAATATAGTTGTACAAAAGTTGTATGGCTATGTCATGATAGTGGCAATTTAGTTGTACAAAGTTGTGTGGCTTTGTCATGAGAGTGGCAATATAGTTATAGAAAAGTTGTATTGCTTTGTCATTAGAGTGGTTGTTGCACAAAAGTTGTATGACTCTATCATGAGGTGGCAATGTAATTGTAGAAAAGTTTTATGCACGTGCATTGATAGTGGCATTATAGTTGCGTAAAAGTTGCACAAAAATGAAAACAACAATTATCACTCCCATTACATATGCCAAATTTTCTAATGGTGAATAACTTATAGTCTGCATGAACTAGTTTTTTGGGTTATCCAAATGAAGTTCATGTTTAATGTGTAGCAAATATGAAAAGGAGAAGCATAATGCAATAGAAAGGGGATTGGAAGAAGAAATGACCTACCCCACATTCACAAAATGGGTGTTATGTGCTATACAAGAGGTTCAACATGAAGGACTCCCCATGGAGGATCCTGATGTGCGTGCATTATGTTGCCCACCAACGATAACAATATTGAGATGCCAATAGCTAAAAACATATGGTAATCACTATCAAGTTAGTTCATGTTCCACCCATGGAATGGTGAATTATGATTGTGGGGTGGCATCTATTTTCAACCAATGGCACATGCAAGTGCATGATGAAGATGTTAACGTACAATATGTTAATGTCTTAAAGGACATATACCTCTTAGACTATGATCCAATGTCAAGTCCAATAGTTCTTATGCAATGTGAGTGGGTGCAAAATGGGATTGAGATAAGGGGCAATTTGACCTATCAATGAGATGAGGCCGGGTTTTTACGTGCCAACTTTCATTATATCATGGTAGACCGTGAGGAACCATTTATTTTCCCATCCCAAACCCAAGAAGTGTTTTTGTGGATGATGACCAAAATCCACAATGGAAAATCATGATGCATAAAGAAGTTCAATCAATTTGCTACACAATGGATTCGGTTATTAAGTCAAATAACATTGATGATGATGCCCCATGGTTAAACATTGTCTTATTGACACCACCCACACATGAAGGTGCATGCCTTGTGGGTGCCAAAGAATTATCAACAAAAGAATTAGCAATTGTAAATGAGTTAATCTGAAAAAAAAAAATGAAAAACAAGGTTGATTGTTTTAATGTGTTCATTGAGTGTGTGTAAGGCATTTTGGTGGTTGAAATATAAGGTGACACCCTTTGAAATGTAGCTTGCATCATTAGAGCATGATTTGTTGCATATTTGTTTTTTGACATGCAACTAATGTGCAACTTTGATTGGAACTCTTGGAATTTTTTTTCTAGATTTTCTTATTTAATTTGCTGACATTATATAGTAGAATGAATGCCATCTAACCTATTATTGGTCTTTTAGTGGTAGGCCAGTCCTATTACGACGAACAAGATCTTCACATCAATCACAAACAAGTTGTAAAAATAGTTAAATGAGTTGCAAAAAAATTGCACAAAAGTTACAACAAAGTTGCAAGATAATGTTAGAAGAGTTGTAATCCTTTTATGTACTTTCTATGATTGATGTGCAGTACAATGTTGCAATGATGACGTGTCATGGTCATACAATTTGACATGTCATTATTGTTGTAGGGTAGTTGCAATTAACAACTAGTATGCAACTAGAGGAAAAAGTCAACGCACATTGACCAAAAGTGTATATACATAACATATGACAAATGTATATGCAAACCTTGTACAATTACCCTACAACTACCATATAACCCAAATAATTTATTTTGAATTATTTAGTTTAATATTGCATGTATTTCCATTGCTTGGTTGAAGCATAGTTACATAACAATTGTACCAGACATTGAGTTGCAAAGTAGTTTGGTTTCCATGGACAAGATTTTTCATAGTGAAGGTGCATCCATGTAATTAAGAGCCAAAAGTGCCCGAAAGACAATCCTTATAAGGAGTGAATTAACTTATCAAGTTGATGTGGCATAATATGACTGGTCATTTGGGGAGAAATTTTTTGAAACCATGATTTACAAGTCGCCAAAACTTTTTATTTTATTCTTATGACCCAAAATATGTTACATTATACTTAGTATAAGGGAGAAACATAAAGAAAACACTACTTGACCACATAAATAGATTATAAAAACTATTTTAAAAACCTACTTAAAAGCAAATTTGTAGTATCCTAGGAGATGATGGCAATATAATATGCATTAGGAGATTATCTACAAATTGATTTAATGATATTTCCACTAAGAAGGATAATAAAATACCAATACATAAAACAAAACAACAAAGATGGGGGGGAGGGATCATGATTAGGTGAAAAGCCTGACAATAGAACCAAGCTAAGTGTCAAAACTATTGAATTACAACTACTAATATTATTACAAATACAAATATTTTAAAAATGTACGAAAACCTCCAAAGAACCAAGTTCCAAAATAAATTTAAATCACACGAATGGTAATTATTCTATTTTTCACATTCAAAGATAATGAAGTATGAGATATAAAGCATTTCCATTATATGGTCATATGTTATAGTTTTCATTACACTCAAAATTTGAAGTTGTTTAATATTATAATGTTCAAGATTTAGTGATGAAAATGTGGAATTAATGATGGTTTACATTTTAATTTGTCATTATGTTGTGAAATTAACACATATAGAAAAATCCTTTAGAGTACACTTTTGATGTGGATTCTATATCAAAATGTAGATTGACACAAAAATGATTAAGAAGTATTTCTTAAAATATGAATATTTCAATGGAACTTTTCAAATACATTTATCAAAGGGTAAAAAACATATTTTCAAGTTATTCCCATAATTTGTTGAAGTATTTGGAAATTCACTAACATTGAAGCTAATTTTTTTACTAGTACATTTAGATGGTATAAGGATCCATTTATTAGATTTTTTGTTTGGACCCATCTTTATAGTTGATCTATACTTGGATTAGGTGGCATTTTGAATAAATGATTTAGATGTGTTAGGTTCCAAAATACCTAACATAGCAATTATTTTGTTGTACTTTGTAGTAGTAACATATTATATGTACTAGACTATGCCAACACAACAATACTTAATCATGTCATCTCCAAGATGAATGGACAAGATAAATGTTCAAGATTTAAGTTGAACATTGATGGTCTAGAGGGGGTTTTTGACCTAAATGAATGGGATTAATACTTTTGGGAACAAACAAGATTGCAAAGTGATGTAGGTGAGACAAGGTGCAATTCTTGCACAAGCCCAATTCCAAGTGAGAATTAACTTGTTGGTTGGAAGGATAAAGTGACATGAGGTGAGAGGGATGGAAATTAATTCAAGTGGGGACAAGGTTCAATTGTTATGGAAACTTTGAACAAGATGGGTGTTAGTTAAAAGGAGCACACCAATGGATTGTCTATTTTGATTAGTGAAGGGATTTTGAACTTTCCAATTTTGAAGGTATGTTATTCTGGGAAAAAGGTTCAAACTTTTACTTTTTGAATTTTTTACAATTAGGACTTAAGTTCAAGATATTTGTGAATTGATTTCATTGTCCAAGTGCTTTCAAAGTTTGTAAATTTGTGTGCATATTATGAACTTTGGGGGGAATTCCAATAACGAACAAAAAAAGTTTGGGGCTCTCATTTTGCATTTTGAGTTGTGAGGTAAGAATTATGGCCAAAATAACGGCCAAGAGTCAAATTGACAATGTGATATCTATATATATATATATATTGGACATGTGATACAACATTTGGAAAGGTTTCTTATAAGGCTACAACTTTTCCTTTGAAACTACCTCAATCAAAACTTGTATGCAAAATTTATGAGCTTATAAAAGGTGAACGCACATTAAGGTGTTTACTTTTAGCAAATGAAGGACCCTTTTGAGAATCCATTTCTAGTGTATTTGAAAATTGGATTAAATTATGAATATTTTATATGTAAATGAATTAACATCATTTCCCATTTCTAATTTCAATTCATGATGTCATATGGCATTTTTTAAAGTTCCTAAAAGATATTTCAAGAAAATAATCATTTTTAATCTTTAAAATAACTTTTTAAATACTTACAATTTTGGGGATGGAATACACTATTATATTTGGAGTTGCAATTAACTTGCCATTTGGATGCAACCATTGCCACTAATCACAGAATATAATGTAAAAGAAGAGGTGATGGTTCTTTTCCAAGTCATAACGTGCTTTGTAAGTTTTACTTGTTTATGATTTGTTTATGCAACTTGATCTTACCTTGAACACCATTTGTGAATTCATTTTAATCCCATACTGCAACTCCCATCTCAAAGTTCATACCCATGTTTCTTTATTGGGAACCCATGATTATACCTTAAGTCAACGTTCTATCGCAAACTTAGGCATTGGTAAGCTTTTGTTACCCTCACAAAAAGAAATCTTGTCATTTTCCATCCCCACACATTGTGACTATTGTCCGATTCGATTACATTTCAATTACATTTGACTATTTTACGTTTGCAAGTGGCTTGTTGCACTAATTAACAATTAATATTATTCATAATTGTTACGTTCACTATGTTATTCACTTATGAATATAATTTGGACCTTATTTAATTATTTAATAATTTCAAGTTATTGATGTGAAAATTGAAGTAGCCTTTAACTTTATTTACACAATGCATTATAATGGGTTAGTGATTGTTTTGGACATTTAAAAAACTATCAACATGGTATATGAGTTGAACTATCAATTTTTAACATGTTGAAACCATTACTCAGGAGTTGCATTTTACATTTACCATAATTTATTAAAACACATGTCACAATTTTAATCCCCAGATTTATATTGGAATGAATTAATGTTTTTTTCACATCTATTTAATTATCAAAGTTGAACCATTCACTTTTAACCTGTTAAAACCATTATTCAAAAGTTATATTTTGCATTTATCATAATATACTGAAACACATGCAATTTAATATTTTGTAATTATACTTAAATGGTTTAGTGATTTTTTCACATTTATTGAACTATCAACATTTTTACATGAGTCGAATCATTCACTTTGAAATTATTGAAACCATTATTCAAGCATTGCATATTGCATTTATTAGTACATTTTGAGATACACACAACAACTTAATACCTCACATTTATATTTGAATGGGTTAGTGATTAGGTCAAAATGTTCATGCATGCAAAGTCTGGAATGCATGTAGACCTCTAAATTACAAGATTTTCATATCATAAATTCTTATACATTTATGTGAATTAAAATGTACCTTTTTCCCCTAGTTTGTTTTAGGCATCATGGACAAGTTTATTATTATGAATGTTCATGATGCCATATGTTAAGGGTTTTTTATATCTTTCTTAAATTAAAGATTTATTCTCTTCTTGGTTTTCTAATTATAGTTTTAAATGAAATCAACAAGTGAATTTTTTTCAAATATGTACATTATGGAAATCAAAGACACAAAGATATACATTTTCCTTACAAATGCAAAACAAAATTGAAATCAATCTTCTATGGCAAGTTGAAAATAAAATCACAAAGTCCAAAGTAGGCCTATTCATAAACCATAAATAAAAAAGTGATCTCAAAGATTAAAAAAGAAATAAATTCCAAAAATAAGTTTTTTTATTGTCCTCCAATCTTCCTATTTAGACCAAACATGACATTGTTTCCAGTCAAACAATCGCTACTTGATAGAACAACCATAAAACTCAAATTTAAACTATAACAACTATTGGCCACAGGTTCAAAACAACTTGTTATTGTCAACAACTGGTTATTGTAACAAACCCATCACCAATTCATTTAATCCATCGGTTACCCTAACGCTTGTTACCGATTATTTAACATATCGGTTAACTTAAGGTCATGTTATCTAATAATAATTGAACTAAGTTTCCAAATCATATTGTTTCACCAATTACCAATTGGTAACAATTGGATACAATGTACATACTAAAAAATTGGGTTAACACCAAACCAAAAAACCCCCCAAAAAAATCCTTATTTTTTTCCCAATGTTCTTTTGATGTATGAAAAAACACCATGTTAAAAAGAATGGATTAAATTTCTAAATATCTAAATAATAATAATAATAATAATAATAATAATAATAATAATAATAATCAATATTTTATGATTTTTATTTTTATTTAAACATGGTTTATCAAATTTTTAAATTTTGTTTTTTTACAAGTTTATGTTTAAATATTTAGAGATGAATTTAAAAAATTAACTTAAAAATAAATTAGTTTAAATTAATTATAAATGATGATAATAATAATGACATCAATGATTTTTTTAAATCTTTTCATTTTTTCAATTTTGTAATATTTTTAAAAATCATCCATAAGAAAATTTAACCATGTTTTGGTTATAAGCCATATATGGAAATACAAATTTGTTAAAATATTTTTATATTTTTGTTACAAGTCTTAGCACCCATTGTAAGATTATATCATTTTTAAAAATATAAAATTCTTGATGGCCTTTTTATGTTTGCAAAATGGTGGAAATTCATCACAAAAAAAACTCAATTACATCATTAATATTTATTTTAAATTTTCAAAAAAATTGGATAAGGTTTATAATGATATCAAAGATTGAATTTAAAAGTTTTCAAGTAAACTTGATGTTGGAATTGTTTGTGTGTAATATTAGAATTATTAAAATTATTTTAAGCCTTTTTTCTTTGAAATTTGTGATTTCAGTTTTTTGAATTTTTTTTTGTTTACTTTTTTTTTCTTGAATTTGCACTGTTTTTTTTCTTTTTTTCCAACAAAAATTGCCAAGTTAAGAAAATTAAAAACCAAAAAAATATGTTAGTTGCGGAAAAAAAAAGAAAAAGGGGGGGGGGGGGGGGAATAGTAAAAAAATAAAAAAAAAAAAATGTAAAAAAATATAATATTCAACGTTTAAAAAATATTATATTATATAAT
>Ga0116231_10014395_pt1 | contig 10650 bp, 8 predicted proteins | sample S1TSphgellanicum_2_FD_89695 | JGI IMG/M metagenome (GOLD analysis project Ga0116231, IMG submission 89695) | Host-associated microbial communities from peat moss isolated from Minnesota, USA - S1T2_Fd - Sphagnum magellanicum MG | ecosystem: Host-associated > Plants > Peat moss > Unclassified... | reverse complement strand
GCAAAAATATACCCACCCCCACCCACAAAAAAAAACACTGATATATATATATATATATATATATATATATATATATATATATATATATATATATAATTTTATTTATTTTGTTTTTTTCTTTTGTCAATTTTGTAATGTAGCCCACCATGGTGATCATCCTTTTATATTTTTTGGCTACAAAATGAAAACCATGTATATAAATTTGGCGATTTGCTTTTTTCCTCTCACTTCACTTCTGGCAATTGAAAACCTCCAAAATCATGTCATTTTCAATTTTTTGATTTTAAATTTCTCTTTTGGGCAAAATTTCGGGAATTCAAGAAAGGCTAATGTTAATTATACACTGATGGGTTTTTGGGTTGATTTTTCTTATTAGCCAAAGTGGCGATGACATATAAAAAGATTTAGCCAAATCTGGCCACAAGCTAATCTTGAGTTTCAGCATTTTATACTCATATTTAATAAAATCTCATTAATTTGTGGATAACAATGTTTAGAGGTTGAAAAATGGCTTGTGGGGGGGGGAGGGGGATGAAAGAAGGACCCCCAAAGACAAGGGCCACTTTAAGATATCTCTAATAAATAACAAAAATGTCCCACCTAAAGTTCTTCATGCCATGTGATGCCCTATTGCCAAGGCATTACCTTACACATAACATCCTCAGGTCCTACCCTAAGTTCCCATGCATGTAAGGGGTTTTGGTGTCTAAAACTAAGGAAGGAAAAAATGCCCTAGCATATTTGGAGGGCACCTTATATCCATGAATATACCTCCTAGAGAAGAGTAGGGATCTTACACCTACTCTCTCTAAGAGGGGGAGAGAGATTGTGCCTAGTGGTAGGCCTAAGTTCCCTCCCGCTTCTCCTAAATGTGCTTGGGTCAATAACAATTGGTGAGTACCTAGAAACAAAGAAAGAAAGAGAAAAAGAAAAAGGAAAAAAATATGCACCTTTAAAAGTTTGAGTAATCCAAAATGAGAAGAAAAAAAACTTTTCATACTACACACGGGCAGCCCATAAAACTTTACTTTGCCACTTAAAATTAAATAATCATATGCTGACTAATGGACTCTATCTACTCTTATCATTGGGATTGGGATTGGGATTGGGATGGATGAAAAAAGTAAAAATTCAATGTTCTCAAAGTATAGTTGTTTGTTCTTGTACATCCAGTAGAGATCTAGTCTAGTTTAGGGTTTGGAAAATCAATGGTACTAACGAGTGTGTGAGATCATCTCGAATGCCAAAACCTTATTATTAATGTTGGTAGATATCCATCCACCCACCCATATTGAAATCTAGCATTAGATTAAGATTTTTTTTAAAAATATCATTACAACAAGATATTAGGGGTGAAAAAAATATTAAAATTAATAAATAATTGAAATTGGTTTGGATAGCAAATTTGTGAATAACCCGAACGGATGAATATTGAAAAATCTAATATTTATTTGCCCAATTACACTAGTAAAAACCAATGTTGCCCCCATATATACAAAAGTGAATCATGGGATACCAACATGCATGATGGTCGGATACATATACAAGTGCATATCCGAATGTTGCATATTCGTTTGTATATATCATGATGATGGGATTCTAAATATGTATATTTTTATGTATGCATAAGTGTCATATAGTAGTTAAGGGTATGGATATGAACATGCATATGCATATATCCAAGTTAGGGTTAGAGTTTAGATATTAGGGTTAGGGTTCAGATATTAGGCTTAGGGCTACTTGTTACTCCTAAGCATTGGATAGGATTCTTTAAAGAACTAAGGTTCAACTCCCCCCAACCCCACAAGTTATTAGTTTTGCAAGTTTTTTTCTCGCCTGCTCTCGCCGGTTACATAGTCCATACCCGTCTATATACCCGGCATACAATTGTGATACACCCGCCCAACATCAGTAGGTATTGAGCCTAATAATTTAAAAACCAGTGCAAGGCGGGTATCAAAATAAGTTGATACCCGAACAACACTGGTTTTTACCATGGCTGGTACCTACCATTGTGGGCCCCACACTTTGCACATGCTTTGAAATTCTCTAGAGTCTTTTATTGCGACTTCTTTTTCTTTTTTTTTTTGCCCCTTTCTTTCTCCAATTGTGTTCTATTTCACTAGTAACTTACCAATTGTGGAAGTTTCTCAGAAGGAAGCGACTTGCAAGTCACTTGCGAAGAGAGAGAACGAGAGAAGAGGAAGACGCACGTTTTGCATTGCTCTTCTCTTCTGTCGCTGCTGCCGCGGACGACGATGAGTGCAAGAGGACGGGAAGAGAAATCTCCTTCGCATCGAATTCGTCCAGCGTTTCTGAAACAAAGAATAAAGAAGAAGCTATAGTGTTTCTTGCTGTTAAGGACGCAAGGAAAAAAGGAAGGCGGAGAGAGGGATTGTTTGTATCGGTGCGAATTCTATTGAGCCAACAAACCCTAGTCCAACAACGACAACGACAACGACACATGTGAGGATCTGTTGATGGTCACTAGTCTCGGTCTCCAGCTCTCTTGCGTGCGAGTCCTCTCCAGCCGTTCTCTACGCTTTTTTTTTTTTAAAACCGCAAATCAAGGTATGTTGTTATTAGTATTGAAATATAGAATGGAGTCAGTTCCGTCCATAGGCATCTCTTCTTTGTAAGTGAGTTTGTTTGAGCATGGTGGAAAAAGCTTTCGGGGATGAGTTAGCTGTGTGCGTGCGTGGTTCGGCGCTTCACGTAATAATAATAATAGAATCGAAAGCTATGTTTTGTTTTGACGAAAGCCATGAATCAACATCTATCGGAACTTTCTAGGGTAATAAATTCAATGGTTTCCTGATAGTAGACGGGCAGGTTGATGATGTTCTTCCACAATTAGAAGCAGGAATTTTCTTCGGAATGGCTTTGGAGAGATCCCTAGAAAGCTTTTGCTGGTCGATGAACACAGAATCCTTGTTATTGTCGGTGTTTGCCGTATTCACTCCTGGATTTTTGTCTTGTGTAGCGCTTTTCTGTATGAGGTTCTGGCATTTGGGCCAAGATTTACAGGGTTTTGTCTCCCTTTATGATGATTTCTGCACCTGCTGAAGCTGTGGTATCGTTTTGTGAGATTTGTGATTTTGGAAGGGCTTATAAGCCCATTGTTAGGTCAACCATTTTGCCTGCTATTAGGCTTGAGGAAGGTTTTTCTATTACGGTGAATGTAGTGGAATTTCCACATGTGGCACCATTTGAGAAAGCTAAAAAGATTTCTCTTTGCCACATCTTGGTTGCTGCAGCTTCTTGTTTCAGTATTGGTGGTATTTGAAGAAGCTGTGGCATGTGACTCCATGCAAGTTTCATCTTATTGTGCAGTAGCACATTGTTAGGTCAACAATTTTGCCTGCTATTAGGCCTGAGGATTGGTTTTTCTATGTAGTGGAATTTGTGCATGAAACATCATTTGATAAAGGTAAAGAGATTTCTCACACTGAAGATTCAACACATCTTGGTTGCTGAAGCTTCTGGTTACAGTATTGACGGTATTTTAAAGAAGCTGTGGCATGTGACACCATGCAAGTTTCATCTTATTGAGATGCAATAGTTAATTTTTCACATTTGAATTTTGTTGCACGCAAAAGGTTCATGTATCCCATAAGTCCATTTAGGGTTTCTATTCTTATCATTTTGCTGGTGTTGTACAGGGTGTGCTGATCAGTGTGATACAAAAGGCACAGACTGTACATGTGATCTGTTGGAGTTTTTCAAAGACCTTCACTAAGGAATTTTTGTTTCCCTGAAAAAGAAAAGATGGCACATGATCAAGGCATAGATGCGTTTGGGCAGGAGCCACAGCGGAGATCTGAGATCTACACCTATGAAGCACCGTGGCTCATCTATGGTATGAACTGGAGTGTCCGCAAAGATAAAAACATGCGCCTTGCAATTGGTTCCTTTATTGAAGATTACCGCAATAAAGTGGAAATTGTGCAGCTTGATGATGAGACTTGTGAATTTAAAGCAGATCCCAAGCTTTCCTTTGAGCACCCATACCCCACCACAAAGATCATGTTCATACCTGACAAAGAGTGCCAGAAACCAGATTTGCTGGCAACAACTGGTGATTTTTTGCGTGTATGGCAGGTTAAGCTCCAGTCTTATCCTGCTATTCTTCCAATTCACCTGTAAAAATATGACTTTCTTTGATCTCCTTAGATAGTCAAGCCACCATTGCTCTAATTGATTGTTTGGAGTCTTGGTCTTGTATCAGTTGGCAAAGGTATTGTATAGTTATAGAAAAAGATTTCCAGGCCAATTATCATCTCACATCATGCCTCTTACTGTGCATGGCATCAGGGATAGTGTGTGCTCTTAGCACAAGTGAGTTTGCTAGAAAAAAAAGAACATCCTATTACATTGGGTATGGAAGAGAGAGATTTGTGATGTATGCTGGTTTGGCCTGAAGCTTGTCTCATTTACTCTGCTCTAGGTTCCATGAGGATTGCAAGGCCATCAAACATGTTACCAAAGGTGGCTTAAGAAGAGCAGCTTTGAAATGGTCTGAAACATGGCTCGAAGTTAAGGATGCTTAATGACATGGGTTGTTTACAGGTACATGATGACCAGGTGGAGCTCAAGAGCCTTCTTAACAACAACAAGCATAGTGAATATTGTGCCCCGCTGACGTCATTTGATTGGAATGAAGTGGAGCCAAAGCGGCTTGGAACATCCAGCATTGACACAACATGCACAATTTGGGACATTGAGAAGGAAATGGTGGACACCCAACTTATTGCTCATGACAAAGAAGTTTATGACATTGCATGGGGTGGTGCAGGGGTTTTTGCTTCTGTTTCAGCTGATGGTTCTGTCCGAGTTTTTGACTTGAGGGATAAAGAACACTCAACAATCATTTATGAAAGCACAAAACCAGATACACCTCTCTTGCGATTGGGTTGGAACAAGCAAGACCCCCGTTACATGGCCACTATTCTGATGGACAGTTCAAAAGTAGTGGTTCTGGATATTCGGGTTCCAACAGTTCCAGTTGCAGAGCTTCAGCGGCACCAAGCTTGTGTGAATTCTGTGGCTTGGGCCCCTCACAGCCCTTGCCATATTTGCACGGCTGGTGATGACTCCCAGGTACCTTCTCTCTTTTTGTGTATTTTGAACTATATCGCTGGAGTGCTAGCCAATATCATGACAAAGTCTTCGCATTGCTTCCAGAAATGTGAAAGAAATTTAGGTCACAGATTTTGAATAATGGCTTGCCCAAATTTGGGCGGATTATTAAATGGTTATCTGCACCCACTGTTATGAGTGTATAAAGTCCATGTGGGTAGTCACAGCAGCTAGTAACTGCTATTTGTAGTCAAGGTAATGGTTGAACACTTTGTGAGTGACTGAATGTGCTCATTGTTGTGTTACCTTCAAAGTGTTGTGGAGATTTCTCTGGAATCTCAGACATTTATTTGAACTAAGGGCAAGCAAAAGTGAAATGAAGCGTAGCCTCACAAGCTTGAATGAGGATACTGATGATTTTTTCGGTTGGCTCTGCCTCTGGAGTGCTAGTCAACATCATGACCAAGCCCTCTCATTGTTTCTGGGAATGTGGCAGAAACTTAGGACATAGGTCTTGTAGAATTATGTTCCCTTAGTTTTTAGCAGATTATTGCAAACAGGTGCACACCAACTGTTGGGAGCTAATGAAGTCAGTGCAGACTGATGTCAGCCAGTCGCTGCCATTCATGATCAGGGTGAAGGTCTGATATCTTGAGAGTGATACTCACAAGGTTATGACTGCACTCATTCTTGTGTTTGTTTGGGTTGGGCAACATGTATATGACAGTTACCTTGAAAGTATATTTTGTGATGTTTTCCCCACAATCTTAATTTATATGCACAAGTCAAGTTGTGGACTCAGCTACACAACACACAATGGATGAGTATTCTCTTGAACTGTGGTTTCTTGTGGTCATCGTGCTAACATGAAAGGCCTTTTGTTGTTTGTGGGGAATTTGAACTGCAGGCTCTAATTTGGGACTTGTCTTCAATTAGTCAACCCATGGAAGCCAATTTAGACCCAATTCTAGCTTATACTGCAGGTGCAGAAATCAACCAACTCCAATGGTCTTCAACTCAGCCTGACTGGGTTGCCATTGCATTCTCGAGCAAGCTCCAAATTTTGCGTGTTTGAGCTCCTTATTTATGCCACAGTGTAATTACAGGTTTTCATTCATGGATTACAGCTAAGGCTTTGAAAGTTTGTGGGCTCGGTGCTTTGGCATCTGCAAGATCACAGAGTTCAGGATTTGCCATGTTTAAGTTCAGAGAGGACTTTGAGTTGAGGGCTCAGCAAGTTATATAAAAGGAACTGGTTGCTAGTTTCTACCCCTGGATGTCCTCGGATGTTGAGGCAAACCAGGTAATGGGATTAATTGCAGAGAAGGCATGGATTCTTTTCTTGCAGTGGGGGAAATCTTTGTACTGGTTGAGGATCTTCAGAATATTGCCTGGAGTGAGTGATCCGATTGGCCAGTATTGGGCAGTCTAGCAGCCTTGACACAGCCTCTGGACTCGCTCTTTTCTGTAGCCGTGTATTGGTTCCCCTTGCCTGCTGGTCTGATTTTGTGCCTTGTTCATCTTGGAGCTTTGAGTTGGTAAGCTGTAAGGCAAGGTGATGGTTAAGCCAGGAAATAATATATCTTGGTTCCAGAATTGTTCACATGTCAGGAAGCTCATTGTACACTCTGGTCTGCATATAGTTGACGGAATAAGAACTTTCATGGATTTGTGACTAATCCAGGTTTGCTATCTGCATGGTATTGTGAAGAAATAAGGTAACTGCAGATAAAATGTATTATCAAATGATTTATTGGTGTTATCTTTGGTTGATTTCCTTGATTGTGAACCAGCATATTTTTATATGTACAAACCCAAAATTAAATGAATAAGAAAAATAAAGACTTTGGTAATGACAAATTTTTCACTCAAGATTTTGTCTGTTTAGTGTTATTGCAAAGGATGTGTCCATTGGGTGTTTGGTGTTGCAACATGAAGAGGTATGAAGTATGAACAGTTTTTATCACCTCTCAAGAATTGTTTTTGAAAATCTGATGACTTTGTCTTCTTCCTCACTGCCTGTATTGATCTAATCCTGTACATAATACGAGATACTGATCAAATCAGTCTTATGCTTCAAGATTTTAATCAGAAGCTGTGAAGATCTGAAAAGGCAAAATTCCAATCTCATGATCTTTGGGTGCAAATTTTTTTAGCAGAAGCTTGCAAAAATCAGTCTAAGCTTTGAAGATTTTCATCAGACACTAAAAAGATCTGAAAGGCATAATTTCAATCTCATGCTCTTTGGGTGCAAAGATCTTAAGCAGCAAAAACTTGAGTTTTGCAGTCAAATTGGCAAATGCATGAGAGAAGGTTTTGAGAGCAAGTTGCAGATGCTTTTTGAGTACAGCTCATGCAGCAAGCATGCTTGTTCACAACAGCAATTGAGCTAGTTCTAGGTTACAAAGCTGGTAAGCAGGAAATTTTTGTCCAGTACACAAATTTGCAAGCAAACAAGCAAGCTCATGACCATGGCCTAGTTCCATGAACTGGAAAGAAGTTGAAGACTTGCAGCAGCATTTGTGGGATTTGAAAGACTTACAGAAATTGTGGAATTCGTATTTGTTGGCCCGGACAGCTTTGGAGTAGTTTTAGATTTGCAACAGCAGCTCAATTTTTTGTAGAAGCTGTTATGCAAGGAGGTAACTTCCTTTTACCTGATGACATGAATGCTGAGATGAATGGCACACGAATCACCATGCGAGCTTCACCCATTGCAGGTTCGCTGCTGCTGATCTGAAATTGTGATGATTCCTGATGTGATGAATCCTCTTTGCATGAGACACATTGCAAGTTTGCTGCTGCTGATCTGATATTGTGATAATTCCTGATGTGATGAATCCTCTTTGCATTAGACCCATAGCAGGTTCTCTGCTGCTGATCTTAAGCTGTGATGATTTTTGATGTGATGAATCCTCTTGCATTAGACCCATTGCAGGTTTGCTGCTTTGTTGCTGCTGGTCTGAAGTTGTGCTTCATCCTGAAGTGATGATTCCTCTTCACTTTAGACTTCGCTTACTTTCTGATTGCTGAAAACAAAAATGTCAGCAGATGTGGTCACCAGCAGATGATGAACTCCTGACCTAAATTGATTGATTTGAGTGCATGACAACCTGTGCAGTTGAACCGATTCCGGAAGAAGAGTTTGTGGAGGATGTACAATGGTCAAGATGGTTGAAAGCTGCATTGGACAAAGTGATGGCACATGTGGGGCGTGTGTTTGTATGTGACACTTCCAATCCTCAACAAGTCACAGCACCCACAGCAGACCTAACAAGATGTGCAGGAACAGTGGGACTCATGAACTCAAGAGGGGATTCAGTGGGAGCTCTCCACTGCATCTTCAAGGCGATTGAGCAACCATGGCGTTACAGCATTCACGTGGTGTACCCCAACTACCACAGCGGCAAATTGACATTCGAAGCCAAAGTGAAAACCCTAGACGAGGACATCGATGTATGCGTGTTGGAACCCATCCGTCCTTTCTCCAAGAAGGAGACAACTCCTGTCACTTCCTACTTGGATCTCGCCACAGATGCTCGAGAAGGCGACTCCGTCTACTGTTTCTTCTATCCCAAGGAAGCACACAAACAAATGATCGAAACCCCACAAATCTTCCAGAAATTGCTCAAACAGGCGGCGGCCGAGAAAACAGCAGGAAACAAACTCATGTGGTCATCATCATCATCATCGGCAGCAGCAGCCGCAGCAATGATGATGTCCGATCTTCCCACCATCATCAACGGCAACATCTGTCATTCCGAATGGATGCAAGGAGTGGTAAGCTACGAGCAACAGCTTCCAGACTACTGCGACGGCGCTCTTCTAGTTTCTCGCAGCGGCCGTGTGAAGGGAATCCATGTGAAAGCTTCCACTTGTGCAGAGTTGAAGGAGCTTCTCAACTCCCCTAACCCTGATGAACTCCGGATTGCCAAGAAGCTTTGCAAGCAAATGAGCAACATGAGCGATCCGTCTGCGATGGTTCCTGTCTTCGTTCCGCCGCATGGCTTGGTCAGATTGCTTGGGCTTGAAGGTGGTTCCGAGCTCCTGGAAGCAGCCGTCCAGCAAAACAAGGTGCAGATGAAGGAGGAGAAGCGCAGAGAATCGCAACAACAGAAGCGCAAAAACAACAGCAGGAGACACCAAACCCTAACCAACCCCAACAACAAACGCAAGAAGATGAAGAAATGAGCATTGTGATTAGTACTAATCACCAGCCTTGATTAGTACTAATCACATTCTTCTTAATCCACCTCTACTTAATGTGATTTGTTCCAGATCGAGTAAACCCACAACCGCCAACAACAGGAAACACCAAACCCTAATCAAACAACAACAAACGCCAAGAAGATGAGGAGGAAATGAGCATTGTGATTAGTGCTAATCACCAGCCTTGATTAGTACTAATCATTTTCTTCGTAATTCAACAATAATTAAGTGATTCTTTGGGTATTCATGATTGAGTAAAACCCACAACCCAACAACAACAACAACAACAAACACCAAACCCTAATCAAACAACAACAACAATCAACAACAAACGCAAAGAAAGATGAGGACCACAACCCAACAACAACAACAACAAACACCAAACCCTAATCAAACAACAACAACAATCAACAACAGAACGCAAAGAAAGATGAGGAGGAAAATGAGCATTGTGAATCGATTAGCACTAATCACGAGACTTTATTATTAGTACTACTAATCAACTAATCACCATTCTTCTTAATTCAACACTAATTTGCATGATTCTTTTGGTGTTCATGATGAGATTAAACTAAAAAAAACAACAACAACAACAATTAGGTAATGCAAGAGATTAGGTGGAAAATAAGCCAAAGATTTAGACACTAATCAATCACATGATTCTTCAAAAGTGTTCATGATCAAATGCAAAAATCCAATACTAACATTATTCTTTTTTAACATTACTTATCTTCTTTTGTTTGAACACTAGTTTATTATACAATCCTTGTTGAGTGAGTGTTCATGACAAATGTTCTTGTTTTTTTTACATAATTAACAAAACACTTTGGTTCTTCTTTGGTTTTCTTTTGGAGGTTTTTTTTTTTTGGGAAGATTAACATGTTTTTGCATGGTGAAATATAATTGAGTTTCCATAATTCTTCTTCTTTTTTTTGCCTTAAGATACGGTTTTAATGTAAAATGGGCAAGGCCACAATGATGCGACACACCTCCTTTGTTAATTTGTGTGATTCAACATGATTATGGAATGCTAGGCTTATAATACGATTCCTTATATTGCAATTCATGGTTCCTTATATGCTTGGAAAACCATTATGATTCTTATACCTTGCGTTCATAATCGAACATGATTGATTGATTGATGGTATATGACATGATATTTCATATTATTTATGAGTGAACATGAAGAATACACTAGGTCTTTTAGTGCATGAAGAGTGAAGAGTTCTTCTTAAGCATGGGTTTTTTTTTTTTTTTTTTGGGGTGGTTTTTTTTTTTGTTTGGAAAAAAAAAATTGGGTCATTTTGTCGAATTTTTTTAAATTCAAAATATATGGCTTTTGCTTTTGAAATATATGGAGGT
>Ga0116231_10014394_pt1 | contig 10650 bp, 9 predicted proteins | sample S1TSphgellanicum_2_FD_89695 | JGI IMG/M metagenome (GOLD analysis project Ga0116231, IMG submission 89695) | Host-associated microbial communities from peat moss isolated from Minnesota, USA - S1T2_Fd - Sphagnum magellanicum MG | ecosystem: Host-associated > Plants > Peat moss > Unclassified... | reverse complement strand
TTTTTTTTTTTTTTATTAATGTGTGTTTTTTTTTATTTTTTTTTTTTTTTACCGGTTTTAGTGGTTTTTTTTTTTTTTTTCCTTTTAAATTTTTTTTTCTTCTGTGTTTACGTTCTATACCATAACCATGTTTAGCATTTTTTGGATTGATAACCTACCTGGATGATAACTAGGTCATTTCGGGTAGGTTATTAAAATTGGGAAAATTCAATACCAAACAATTAGGTTATTAATCGACGATCAAAATCCAATAACTGACTAGTAAATTATCAATACCTGGGTTGATAACCGGGTCAAAACTCAATAACTGGCCAGCCCTGGTTCTAAGTTCTAACACACAACTACAATAGTAAATTATTGTATGTGATTGCCAATTGCCATTCAGTTTTAGGAGCACAGAAATGCAATTGTTGGCACTTGGGGATGGCCGGTTTTGGCTTTCCTTTCAAAGAGGTGGGATATTGTGCCTATGATGAGCTCAAAGTGACATAGTGTTATCAATTAGAGAAAGAAGATCATAGAACTTGTTCATGAGGAAGTATGGTGTTGGGTCTTGCCTCTTGCCGTAATGCTTGTTTGTTTCTTTTCCTTGCAATGAAAAATGTCTTCCCAAAACAATGAGCACAAGTAAAGATATGCCAAAACCCTGTGTATAGTATACAGAGTCAAGGTTGCAAGGTCGAAGATGTGTACAAAATTCTTAGGGTTTATGCACTCCTCATGAGAAATGTAGAGAAAGATGTGTAAAGTTAAAAGCCCCAAATTCCTATTAAAAGCTCGATGCACTTTGCATGTCTTTAGCATGGGCCACATACATGCAAATGGCATTTAAGTACTAGTTTGGTACCACAACTCATCAAAATAATAATTCAAAGCACCACCACCAATTCACACAATTTCATTCGCCACAATTTCGTTACACAAGCCCCATGAGGCTATATTGAAGGCTCCCATTCTAACAATCTCATTGCTCAAATAGGCTTTGTTTTTTGTTTTTTTTTGGGTTGGGTTCAAACATAGGCAGGCACAAACAAGCTTATTCCACATACTCTGTGAATTTGTGTGTATTTTTTTAACACTCATGCTGTAACACATTATCTGTATAGAAAGATAGGATTGGAAAAACTTTGAAAAAACAAAGAGGTGGGAGGAGTTTGTACAGCTTCTGTGGAGAGGGGAAAATGGCCTCTGTGCCCAGGACCCCACCATCAAGGATCCAAAGCTTATGGAAGAAACATGATCTTCAGTACCAATTTTCCCCTGATTTGATGAACATCAGCATCTTTCAAAGCTTTGTCACTCCTTTTGTCTGTATGTCTGTATAATTGATATGTTATAAGATCCATTAAAATGAAATAATACAACAACTTGGGTATAATTGATATGTTATAAGATCCATTAAAATGAAATATTACAACAACTTGGGATCTGAATGAAAGGGAAAAAAGGAATTTATGTGTGTGAATATCAATATTACATTTTGATTTTGTTTATGGAAATCCCATGGTACCTATTTGACAAATTACCTAGTGATGAGACCAAGGCAGGGTGTTCTTAGGAAGGGCAATTAGTCCAGGCCAAAGGGGAGGAACTCTGTACTTCAAAATAGAACCTTCTATTTGGGGAGCCTCCATAGTTTCAACTTTTTTTTTGGAGTGATGGGTCAATCAAATTGGCTCATTGCAACAAAAAAAAAATTAAAAATTAAACAGAGGAAGCACCTCCTCTAATTAGAGAGATGAATAGTGAATAGGTGTGAATAAATCAAAAGGTGAACTTCACAATCAGTTTGCCCACACTCAATCATGAAATCAAAACAAAAAGATGTATTGGCACCATGTCCAAAAGCTCCAGTGGGATCCAATGTTTGGAGCTTGCACCCATAATTTGCTTTATTACATTGTGTTCTAGTGAGTTGAGGAAATAGGTATATTAAGCTTCTTCTTAGGGCCAAGAAGCTGCTCCAATAATTTTGCAGATCATTTTTATGCTAGTGGGGATTGAGTTAAGGCTCTCCTCATTGCTTTATCCAATGCCAATTTGAAGGGACAAATTATTGCAAAGATTGATCAACTATAAGTTGCTATTGGTGGTGGGGTAGTTATGATTTATAGGGCTAATGTGGTTTAACTGCTGAAAGATGAACGGGCAGCCTAAAAAACACGGTCAGCTCAGAAAACTTAGATTCCTCTTGCTCTTTTTATTTCTTGTTCGGACATTTATTTTAGGTGACATTTTATCTTGACTCTATGAAGCTGTGCTGACCCTGAAAACTTTTTTTTTGTTTGGGTTGTTTTTTTTGGGTTGTTATACAGCTTTTGAACTTGGCATAATAATAATAATAATAATGTCAGGCCTTTAGCCAATGAACTGAACATGATTTGTAACCTTGTCCTTCATGCGTAGTAGTCTTCAGTCTTCACATGGAGTGTTCAATGGAGTGTGCTTTGCAAAATAGACCCAAAATTACAGCCTTCTTGTGGTTGTGTCAGTACCTAAATTTTTTTTTTAAAAAAATTTTGTTTATTTTTTCCAGTACATAAATTTTCATTGCAAAACATGTACTATTTATTATAATTGACTCTTCCCATCTTCCCTCTGAACACATGCATGTGCAATTTTTTTTTTTTCTTTATTTTTTTTTCCTTTTTTTTATGTGCAATTCTACCTTTATTAGTTTTTGAATGTGTAGTGTAGACACTAGAAACCTCAGGAATGAATGAATGAATGTGCATTGTGTACCTACTCATGGCTTTGCTTTTTGTTTTTGAAAAGGAAAAGGGAACAGACAAAAAGTCACAAAAAAGCTGAAATCAAAGAGTCACAAAACTCAACCATTTTTTTATTAAAAGAAAACCTTGGAGTATCTCCATTTGAGCTTTTTTTTTTTTCCCCCAAAGAGTCTCCAACTTATGGCTTGAAATTCAAACTTTATTGTCTTTCAAAGAGAGGCTTGAATCCTTCAAACTCATTGCAAAAGAAGGTTTGGAATCCTTTAATTTGAACTATCACACTATTGATTCAAATGGTATTTCAAATTAGGTTTCTCTCAAAGATCAACTTATATTGTATGGATATTCTAGGGACTCTATTATATGCCACATGAAGTTGAAGGAGGCTACTAGGTATCATTTTATTTGGTTTTGGCAAAGCCCGAGGTTGTGCATTTTATTAGATTAGCAGATTTTTACACACATTGTATGATTCTTAAAAATGAGGGACATATATACATGTCAATTATCAACCTAGGAATATACCCACTTACCTGCCAATCCTCAAAATTTCAAAGAATTTATTTTTTTATATAACCATAATTATCATAAATAAATAAATAAATAAAAAGAACTGGCCAGAGAACCACCAGTTTTTTTTGTCAATTCTTTGATGAAAACCATATGTCCTTTAAAGTTTTTGAAATAATCAAAACCAACAATTCTTTAAAAATTCAAAGGATTTTGTGAATGTTCCCCCACCCATGCAAGTGTATGGACAAGAGACCTCTTATTAGCCTTTTTGTTTTTGGCAAAATTTTGCAATGGGTGTTATAGTGAAATTTTGGAATTTTTATGCTAAAAAATCAACTTTTTTAATAAAGAAGTCTCAAAAAGTCATTGTATTTCTATACATGGTTCAAGTATGTAACACAAAATATATATAAGGATGTTTACTGTTTTTTCCTTTCATTTTTAATATTCAAATTTGGCTACATCAACTTATGGAATGATTGCCACCTTGATTAAATCACAAATTTTAAAAATTAAATTTAAAAAATTGCCTCTTGTCAGTGTAAGGAGCCTCTTCATTTTATTGCTCACAAATATAATGATTGTACAAATCACATCTAATTAAAAACCTACCATCCCAAATTAACTACATTGATTACAATAATAAGTGTGGATACAAAAATAGTGTGGTCCACACTAAAATGTGAGTACATGATTAAAATGGAGGTTCATTACCCTAATGTTGGGTTTCTCCAATTCTATTAAATTATGCATATCAGTTCCTTGTCCATGGAATAAGTCACACCATTTACAATTGGAATATTTGGACCACACTAATTTTCCATGTACATATTTCTAGTGTGCTCCACACTAATATTTTGTGTAGGAAATTCAAAACGCATGTAAACAAAAGGAAAAATAAATAGATGTTATAAATTAATAAATATTGTATGACTACTTTGACTAAGCCCCACTCATTGCCATAAAAACATAAGGAACCACAATTTTTTCCTCTTCATTACAAGAGCATTAAGGAGTCAACTATTTGAGCAAATCAACATGTCCCGTAATTATCCTCTTTCAGTGTTGATTGGAGACATAGGAATATACAATGGTGTTATAATTTGAAGTAGAATGTCATTTTCTAAACATCTATAAATACGATTACATTTTGTCTAAAACACCAAACATGAAGACAAATTCTATTATGACCATTCATATGCCAATTGGAAAGGTTTCACAAAGTAGAATGATGATGAAAGTGGGCACAACAATAACCAACCCCAATACACAAATGTTGGAGATTACATCTTCTCCCATGCCAATTCCCTCCAAATTTTGGCTTCTTTCATAAAAGTGTCCACAATCTTTGGTCTAAACAAGTGTACAATGCGACAAATCCTAGTTCTTTTTCACCCAAAGCAAATTGATGCAATTGTAATGAGGAATATGGGCATAAGCTCTATAAGTAAAATTCAATCCAAGTAGGATTTGCAAAGATGTTTCAACATCTCCAATTCCAATGGCTTCCTCACAACAATTGAGAAGTAGAATTTGACAACTCACCTTTTTTGGATTTGCTGAAACTAGGTCTTTCGACACAATAATTCACTCTACTTATGACTCCTACTCCATATTGACTTGTAAATGTACTATTCCACAATTCAATTCACTACATTATGCATGAAAAAGAATTGAAAATATAGATAATTCTATTGGAGGTCAAAACCTAAATCATGGTAATAAAAAATCTTTGTTCATATATATATTCATTTCAACTTAGTTGGATTGCTTAGAAACTTGCCTTTCTAAATTACAAAATCTTAGCTGTTGAATCAAATCCAGCCCCTAGAATTGTTCCTGCACGATACAAAATATAAAGTTAAAGCCTAATCCACATGTTACACAAGTTGAAGACAACTAAAATTGAATAGTAGGTATACCTCCTCTTGACCATCCCTGGAAGGCAATTCCACAACTCTCTCTTCAATGATGAGTGCTTCCTATTTATTCAAGAACATTTCTTCCCCATCAAGCTTTCACCTTTTAATGCAATTAACTATATTTTGGTTTTTCTCTCCACTATAGAAAAGAAATCATATCATGAATGCAGAAATTAGAAACCATAACTCAAATTTTAATATTCTTTAGATTGACGATACATTTTCAAGTTCATAATTTAGACAAAATAGAGGTTGTAGAACATTTCACTTTTCTCACCTCTGCCTTTAAATTTTCATCAACATCCAGAATGTGGTCATGAGGTGTCCTATCACCCTACATAACAGGAACCATCTTGCTCAGAAGAATGACGATGGAGAACCTTAAGAATATGTATGTTCGAAACACATGAAAAATTTCCCAAGACTTGACGTTCTCCCTTAAGAATTAGGGACACCAAATTGAGATTTTTTCTTTTTAAAGAGGGTAGGTGTGAAAAAGAGTTTCTTGGGATGGAACTTTGCCATTGCCAAGAGCTTTTTGCAATAGAGGCCCATGGTCGGCAAAGGAGCGACCTTGACCATTGTTGAGACCTCCTCGCAAGCCCAGTTTAGGAGTGACTTCAACCATTGCGGAGACCTCCCCATGAACCCCTCCTAGGATCAACATCGGCCATCACCAAGACCTCCTTAGTAGATCAACATGCGAGCGATCTTGGCCATCGCTAAGATGTCCCCGGTAGGCTAACCTAGGAGTGACTTTGGTCGTCGTCGAAACCTCCCCTTGAGCCCCGCCTAGGAACAACCTCAGCCATCGTTGAAACCTCCTCAGCAGCCTGGCCCGGGAGCAATCTTGGCCATCGCCGAGACCTCCCTAGCACTCTAGCCTAATAACAACCTCTGCCATTACCAAGACCTCCCCACAAGCCCCACCTGGAAGTGATTTTAACCATCAACGAGACCTTGCAAGCCCCGCTCGAAAGCGACCTTGGCCATCATTGAAACCTCCCTTGCAGCTCGGCCCAAGAATGATCTTGACCATCACCAAGACCTCCTCGACAAGTTGGCCTAGGAGCGACCTCGACCATCGCCGAGACCTCCCCAGTTTCCCAGCCTGGGAGCGATTTCAGCCATTACCAAGACCTCCCCACGAACCCAATTTGAAAACATTGCCTTTCGACAACAAAAAAAAAGTGGATGGGAGCTCCTTCAACCTCACAAGTGCCATTATTCTCTTGAGCTTTGGCCCGAACTTGTTGGAGCTCCTCAAATCCATCTCCTCCAACATCCAAACAAAAAAAAAACAATGCATGAAATTGGAGGAGGGGAAAGGAGCTTATTTCTTGGCTTGTTGTTGTCTGCACTAGAAAACCTCAACTTGAAATTAAGGAAGAATCACATATTATACACTTTGAAACCCTAAGAGTTACTTTTTGCAAAAAATGAAACCTTAATACTCGAGAAGTCAACATTTATCTTACCTCTTCCTTTATTTCTTTTGGGTGGTGTAGCATGAGATTCATCCTCCTTGCTTGTGCCACCTCTTTTCCTTTCATGTGTTGTTTTGAGTTTGTCCATAGAAAAGACCGTTGTCGCCTCTTTGCTTGGGCTTCAAAATTATTTCTCTATGTTCTTGCATTTGTGGAATGATATCATGCGTTAGGTATTAAGAACCCTTCTTCCAATTTAAATTTATATTACTTCTTCTTTGTTTGAAAATTATTATTACCATTGTAAATAAGAGGAGTATCAATTTATTATTAACCAACTATTATGGGAATATACATACTATTAACTGTTTAATTGTTTTGTGATTCCAAGGAATGTACAATAACTATGGTGATGATTTGACCATTATTCCTTAAAGAGACAATCAAGTAATAATGTAACGGTTGTAGTTTTTATTCATCCTTCTACACAGTTCCTCAATATTGCCCAATTGATTGAAGTTTGGAAAATCCTAGCGCACCTTACACCTAATTGCGCTTACACATAATATTGAGTAATTTTGGAAATTTTGGCATGATATAGGTGGATTGGCTGCTTGTTGTTTGTGCGGGTGCTGATGTTAGGGAGACTAGTTTTGCAAGGCTATTTTTTATGGTTAAATGTTGAAAAAAAAACTTTAAATACAATGTGAAGTTGGACAATTTAATTATTACCGAAGTTTTTAATCGCCAATGTCAAAAATAATACATTCAAGATCTCTAGTGTATTTTTTCCAAATTTTATTTGATAACCAAAAACACATAGTGATGTTTACACAATTGTAATGGCCAAAAAGTGCACTTCATAAAAAATTTAAGCCATGTTAATCTTTAAGTAAATAGTTTTTTTTCTCACCCCAATTTCATGAATTTGTAATATGTCTGCAATTTACTCCACCCAAGCAAATGTAATTTATTAATCCACAAATGATAGTGCCAATGAAATCTCATTCTAAATTTTTATCTTTTATTTACATTAGAAAATGGAACCTAGTATCTTCCTCACATTCACAACATATATTTCTCTCATTTAGATACAAGCTTCACACTATTAGGTGAAAATTCTTTAAGGTGTACCAAAATCTTATCACATTATCACCCTTTTCTACCTTTTTTACCTAGTCTTTTTTCACCATGTAAAAACACATTTATGGATGATTATGATGGAATCCATAATTATAATAGTTTAAAATATAGTCCTTCTAAATGTTTGACAACTTTTGATTCATTATTTTTTATGGGAATCAAAATATAGGGTAAAAAAAAATTGTAGTAAAAATTAAACCTTTTTCATCCTGTGTGGTAAACCTTAAAGAATTTTCACCCTATTCATCTTTAATAAAAATATAATTGGCGTAAAATTGGTTGCCACACTTCCTTAAATCAAATAGTATCCCTATCTTTATCTATGCCTAGTGATCCCAATTAAGTGTGATGAAGGTTTATTTAATTAATCCAATGATCATAAAAAACATAATTTTTATTGGATGAATTGTTTAATTCAATCCTTTGAAATCTATTCCTAATGATAATGGTCATCAATGATAAACATATCTATCTTTTGCATACGTCCCTCCAACTTTTGAAAGTTTCCAATTAATATTTCAAAACAATTGTGCCTTTCTCACCACACCTTTAGAAATGACAAAATTAAGTTTGACCAACTGTAACCCCTCCTTTCTTAGACAGCTGAGTCCCTCAGCTTCATTTAGTCTGGTGGAGCATAAAAGATTTGGAGGTCTCGACGAGATCTCTCCCATTGGTGACCATTGGCATCTTGGAGGATGCATAATCGACAGCCTTCCTCAAAATCGAGGTTGCCCTTTCCATCTGAATGTCCGATGAATTGGTAGGGTCCCTCCCAACTTGCGGTCAGAACTCTTTTTTTCCCTGGCTTCTTCATCTTTACCATCGTTTGGCCTGTAATCAAGCCCTCAAAAAAATACTTACCTCTTCTGGCAGCATAGACTTTCTTTTGTTGCTTCTAAGCTTGCTCCACATTGAGCAAAATGTTGTTGTGGATAATTGCAATGAACTCCATTTTCTGCAGAAACTAAGCTACATCAGTTTCCATATCCACACCATCGTCAGTCTCAACAATCAGGGCTTGCAAGTAGTTGTCTGCTCTCAATCGTGGTGTTCGACAAATAAGGATCATGAACGGAGAGAATTTCGTACTCGTTTGTATCCCACAGCAGTACCCAAACAAAACCTTGGCCAACTGTTGATCCCAACAATCCATGTTGGTAGGAGTAGCAGCAAGCACAGTTATACCTTGTTTGATGGTCTTAATCATGCGCTCAGCCATCCCATTGCACTAAGGCCATTGGGGTGCAGTGCGTTGGTGTTGAATAACATAGTCCTTACACATCACATCGAACTCTGCAACCCACTCCCCCCCATTATCAGTCAGCACAAATTTGGGAACTCCATACCTACAAATTATCTCATCCTCCAAAAACCTGGCTGCCGTCTTCACTCCATGGTCAACAACCGCCTTTGCTTCGCACCACTTCGAATAGTGGTCGATGGCCACCAAAATATATTTGTTGCCCGATTTAGTCTCAGGCAATGGCCCTGCAGTGTCCAGTGCAACTCGATGGAATAAATCACAAACATGAATATTTTTTAATTGTTCATCTTCAGATCGGATGCTGCCTAAGCTCCTCACCAATTGGCACTGTTGGCACCCTCTGACTACCGCCTTCACATCTTTAGTTCGATTGTGCTAGAAGTACCTTTGTCGAACCTCTACCAACGTCCGTTGTTCCCCGAAGTGCCCCAGATCTTCATGCATCCGTCTCACTAGAGACACCCTCTCCTCAGGTTTGGGCACAAGTAACGCTTTGAAAAAAAACTTCTGTTCCTTCCAACAATAGTTGCTTGCCCTCTTCCTGATCCTTTTGCCTTCTTCAAAGTCAACTTCATCAGGCAGTACGCCTTCCTTCAGAAACATTAAACAGTCTGTGTCCTCCCATATGTCAACGCAACTTCACTTCACTTCGTGATCTTCCTCATCCTCGGATTCTGCAGGACTCAATTCATGGTCCCCAAACTCAGACAGTTCCTGAGCTGCCAAAACCAATTCCAATTATTGTCGCTTATCAAAGTAATGAAGCATTCTTCTCTTCAGTGCCACTTGCGCTCCTTCGCCTTGCTCAGGTTTATCGCCCGTTGACACCGCTCCCTCACCTGGAATAAGTTCCTCAGATAGATCCTGTGCTGATGCGACGTTAAGCATATACAGCTGATGGTTGCCGACACACATCCAGTTTGTTTCCTCCCCTGCCTTAACACAGAGAAGCTCTTCGTCTTCTCTAGGTTCATCAACTGGAATACCTGCAATGTCTTGGATCTCTGCACCAAAATCATAGTCATCTGCAACTGATCCAACCGGATTCCTGCTCAAGGCATCCACATTTGTGTGCCTGCGTCCTGGTCGGTGTACTATTTTGAAACTAAAGTCTTGCAACATGCCAACCCATCTGCCTTTCCTACCATGTGTATCAGATACAGTCGCCAACCACTCTAGTGGTTTGTGATTTGTGCGTAGGATGAAATGCTTCATGTGCAAGTACTGTCTAAAATGCATCACACCCTAAATCAGAGCGTAGCATTTTCCTTCCATTGGATGGAATCTCCTCTGAGCCTCGGTCAGGCTCTTGCTCGCATACGCTCTAACTCTTTCAAACTTCCTTTCCTTTTGTGACAGAATGGCTCCAACACCCTTGGGTGACCAATCCACGTCCAGCCTGAAGGTTTGCTTGAAATCTGGTCGTGTGAGTACAGGCGCATTCGCTAGTGCTGCCTTCAACGCCTAGTATGCCTGTTCACAGCCCATATCCCATACAAATGCAACGTCCTTCTTTGTTAATTCAAACAAAGGGCCTGCCAAGTTCGAGTAGCCTTTAACATACTTTCGGTAGTAACCTGTCAGACCTAAGAATGATCTGACGCTTGGGACATTCTTCAGTGTTGGGAAATGCAACACCGCTTCTA
>Ga0116231_10014393_pt1 | contig 10650 bp, 9 predicted proteins | sample S1TSphgellanicum_2_FD_89695 | JGI IMG/M metagenome (GOLD analysis project Ga0116231, IMG submission 89695) | Host-associated microbial communities from peat moss isolated from Minnesota, USA - S1T2_Fd - Sphagnum magellanicum MG | ecosystem: Host-associated > Plants > Peat moss > Unclassified... | reverse complement strand
TCGGACTCACGCTCGAGACGGTCGCCGCAAACTCCTTGCCCGGAAACCGGTCGATGCGCACGGTCGCCTTCTCCCCGGGCCGCATCCGCGCGAGCTGAACTTCCTTGAAATTCGCTTCGATCCAGACTTCCCGACTCGACACGAGCGAAAACACGGGCGTGGACGCGGAGATGTAGTCGCCCACCTGCAGCTGCTCGACCTTCGTCGCGACGCCGTCGGTCGGCGCCTGGATCACGGTATAGGACAGTTCGAGCTCGGCCCGGTCGAGCGCCGCCTGTGCCTCCTCGACGAGCGGATGCCGTTCCGGAGCGATCTGCGGATTGCCGTCGAGGCTCGCGAGCGCGGCCGCGATCTGCTGCTCGACGTTCGCGACGTCCTGGCGCGCGACATCGAGGGCATGCGAGGCCTGATCATATTGCGCGCGCGAGGCGATGCCGGCCGCGAGCAGGCGCGACTGCCGATCGAATTGCTGCTGGGCATAGGCCAGCGTGTCGTGCGCGGTATGCAGCTCGACCTGGCGCTGTTTGTACGTGGATTTCAGCGACTCGACCTGCAGACGGGCGGCGGCAAGCCGCGCCTGCGCATCGCTGACGGCGATTCGAAACGATGCATCGTCGAGTCGGAACAGGGTCGCGCCGCGCCGCACGAGTTCGTTGTCGTGCACGTCGACCTCGACCACGCGTCCCGGTACGTTCGAACTGATCGACACGGTCGCGGCCTGGGTATAGGCGTCGTCCGTGCTCTGAAAGCGACCGGCCGAAAGATACCAATATACGCCGCCGGCAAGCACCGCGAGTGGCGCCAACACCATGAGCGGCCAGCGCAGGCGCTGCAGTCGGGTCTTGGCCGGCGGCGCCGGCCGATCGGTGTGAGAGGTCAATTCCGCGGCTTCGCCAGGTGTGGTCGCACTCATGCTGATGTCAAGCCTCGCTCCCGGCGTGGCACGCTAAATCCATAGCCTACATAACAATAGAGATCATATGATATCGGACTATATGATATCCACCGTGATGCATTACCGATTTTTGCGTCGCAACATAGCGCCGCATACGCCTACTACCGATCGGTCACGTGCGCCTCGCACTCGCCAATGTCTTCGTTCCAGACGTCCGGATGCCGCTCGATGAACGACGTCAGCAGCTGCTCGCACTCGCTCGACTGCAGATCGATGACCTCGACGCCGAGCTCGCGCAGCGCGTCGATGCCGCCGCGGAACGTGCGTGACTCCCCGACGATCAACGTCATGATGCGAAACTGTCGCACCAGTCCGCTGCAGTACCAGCACGGCGCCAAGGTCGTGACCATGATCGTGTCCTGATAGCGTCGCTGCCGACCGGCCTTGCGAAACGCATCCGTTTCGGCGTGTATCGACGGGTCGCCGTCCTGAATACGCCGGTTGTGGCCGCGTCCGAGCAGAGTTCCATCCTTGTGAAACAGGGCTGCACCAATCGGAATGCCGCCTTCGGCCAGACCCAAACGCGCCTCCTGAATCGCGATGTCGAGCATCGCTTGAGGATCGCGAACACTCATGGGCGCTCCCGCAAACAGGAACGGGCAACCGGCAGGTCTTTCATCGACACTCCTCGCGCTGTCTTGAGATTGCGACTTTCGATCGCATGATAGGCTCTTAGGCTCGCCTCTGGAGCGCAAGCTTGACAGGGTCTTTGCCCATGGAACGCGACTCGTCCATCGAGACACAGATCGAGCGGCTGCGGACCACCGGCTACGTCGTGATCCCCGGATTCGTTCCACAGCGCACCCTGGCGGCGCTGAACGCGGTCGCCCGCGCCCAGCTCGCCGCCCCGCGAGCGCCGCTCGAACTCGAGGCGGACCTTCGGTACCCGGGTGCACCGCCATCACGGACGGCCCCCGGGGGCGGCACCGTGCGCCGCCTGCTCGATGCGTATGCACGCGATCCGCATTTTGCCGAGCTGGCCACGCTACCCCGCCTGCACGACTGGCTGCGGCGGTATTTCGGCGGCACCCAGGTGCTGATGTCGCGTGCTCATCACAACTGCCTGATGACGAAGCATCCGCGCTACGGGAGCCTCACCGGATGGCATCGCGATCGGCGTTACTGGTCGTTTACGAACGATGATCTCGTGTCGGCCTGGTTTGCCTTAGGCGAGGAAACGGTCGAGAACGGGGCGCTATGGTTCGTGCCCGGCTCGCACACGATGACGTTCGACGCGGCGAGCTTCGATGCGGCCAAGTTCTTCCGCCCCGACGTGGCGGACAATGCAGCCCTGCTGGCGACGGCCGAATCACCCCGCCTCACCGCCGGCGACGTGGTGCTTTTCCATTGCAACACGCTGCACTCAGCCGGCCGCAACGAAACCGATGCGGTGAAATTTTCACTCGTCTACACCTATCATGGACGGGACAACCCCCCGATCGCCGGTACCCGCTCCGCGGCGACTCCCGACATCACGCTCGGCTGAGGATCAGCGCGGCATTGGTACCGCCGAAGGCGAAGGAGTTGCTCATCACGCAGCGCAGGCCGAGACCCGAACGCGCGCCGTCCGCGACGTAATCGAGATCACAGTCCGGATCGGGCGCATCGAGATGCATCGTGGGCGGTATCGTGTCGCGCCTCAAGCACATCACGGCGACCACGAACTCGAGCGCGCCGGCCGCCCCGAGGAGATGCCCGTGCATCGATTTGGTCGAGCTCACGGGGATCTCGTAGGCTTGGCGGCCGAACACGGACTTGATCGCCGCCGTTTCGACGACGTCGTTCTGCAGCGTGGCGGTGCCGTGTGCATTGATGTAGCCGATGCGCTCGGGCTCGAGGCCGGCTGCCGCCAGCGCCGCTCGCATCGCGCGTGCCTGGCCTTGCGCGGTCGGCCGGGTAATGTGCGCCACATCGCTCGACAGGCCGTAGCCCGAGAGTTCCGCATGGACGGTCGCACCCCGCGCGTGCGCATGCTGCCAGTCCTCGAGCACCGCGAACGCGGCGCCCTCGCCGAGCACCAGGCCGGTTCGGCTGCGCGCGAAGGGACGACAGGAGGCGGACGGATTCGCAGCGTCCACGGCGGCGAGCGTGCGCATCGCGTCCCAGGCGCACAGCACGCCGGCCACGAGCGGCGTCTCGGCACCGCCCGCCAGCATCAGATCGGCCTCGCCGCTCTGCACCCTGCGCGCCGCCTCACCGAGCGCGACCGCGGACGAGGAACAGGCGGTCGAATACGTGAGGTTCGGGCCCTCGAAACCATGGTCGATGGCGATCCAGGCCGCGGGCGCGTTGTTCATCGCATTCAAGACGCTGTAGGGCTGCAGCCGCTCCGAGCCCTCGGCGAACAGCGTGCGATACGAATCGGACGTGGTGGTCGCGCCGCCGAGTCCGGTGCCGACGAACACGCCGCAGCGTTCGCGGGCGAGACTGCGCAGGTCGACACCCGCGTCGTCGATCGCCCGCTGAGCCGCGACCAGAGCCATCTGCGTCACGCGATCGAGCATGCGCAGGCGTGGGGCGGGGAAGAAGGCGGCGCCCTCGAAGCTCACGGGTGCGCCGACCAGCGCGCGCGCCGTCGGCGTCGCCGGTGCGCCGAGGCACGCGACGCCGGAGCGCCCTGCCGTGAGATTCGCGAACAGCTCGTCGCTCGTGGAGCCGAGCGGCGCAACCACGCCGAGACCCGTCACCGCCACGCGACGCCGCGTCATGAGCGTGGCGCGGCGTCAGTCAACTCCGGTCTGCGGGCCATGAGTGCATCGATGAACTGCACGACGTCGCCGATCGTCGTCAAATGGGTCGGGGTGTCCTCCGTGATCTTGACGCCGTAGCGGTCCTCGATTTTGAACATGAGCTCGAGCATGCTGAGCGAGTCGAGCCCGAGCGCCGTGAGCGTCGCGCCCGCCGTGACCTGCTCGGCGGCAACCCCGTAGTCACGGACCAGAATGTCTTCGAGAGTGCGCAACGTGTTCATAGAGTGGCTGCTCGTGGCGGGGGTGAAGCAAACGGGACGCGCGCCTTACCCGCCCAGCGGGCCGCCTCGGTCAGCGTGCCGGGCCAGCGCCGCAGCACGGCCTCGGCGGCCCGGCTCAGCGCCGGCCGCATGGCGAGTTGCGCATACGCGGAGGCGAAGCGCACACGCCGCTCGAACGCGGCACGCCAAGCGCGGCGGTAGCATCGATGAATCTCCCGGCGCGCCGCTGCGTCGATGCGGCCAGGCGCCCGCGCAGCGAGCGTGTGACAGAGCAGGAACGCCGACTGCAGGGCCATCGTGATGCCCTCCCCGATCAGAGGATGCGTTTCTCCCGCCGCATTGCCGATACACAGCGGTCCGTACGGGGAGCCGCTGCGGATTCCCGGACGTATCGGGCCCACGCAGTACCACGGTCCCAGACGTTCGGCATGCTCGACGGCCGCGAGAACTCCCCGACAAGAACTCAAGTACCGCAGCACGGCTTCGCCGGCAGAGAGGCCGGGCGAACGCGCCCGGCACTGCGCGAGCATGTCGCGCCGAATGCAACAGGCAAGCGTGAGCCTGCCGTCCTCGGCTTGGACCATGCCGCCATAGCCGCCAACCATGCTCAACACCGGCAGCAGCCCACGCGCGAGGGTCGACCCCTGGAAACTCGCCTTGAAACCGAACAGGTCCGAGGCCCGGTGCGGGATGCAGGGCGGGCCGCTCGCGGCGCTGCCCTGCTGCAGAGGTCCCGCCTCCCAGGACCCATGGGCGTCGATCACGACCGAGACGCGCACGGAGCGTCCCGGATCACGGCGAGCGCGGCTGCCGATGACGCACTCGAATCCCGCGTCGTCGGCCCGCACGCTGCGCAATGTCGCCGGCTGGCAAACCTCGACGCCGAGTCCACGGGCACGTTCGACCAGCAAGGCGTCGAGGTGGTCGCGACCGAGCGCCCGGCCGAATGGGTAAGGACCCTGTGTGCATGCCGGCAACTCCGCAACGATGACGCTCGCGCCGCGCATCCACGCGACGCGCCGTAATTCCGGGCCGGCCCGCTGCCGGACGAGCGCGCCGACCCCGAGTTCATCGAGCAGCCCGAGGCTGCCCGCACTCATGCACTCGCCGCAGACCTTCTGGCGCGGGTAGCGTTGCTGCTCGACGAGCATGACGCGCCATCCTGCCTGCGCGAGCAGAATCGCGGCGGCGGCGCCGGCGGGACCGGCACCGACGATCAACGCGTCGCCGTCGAGCCCGACGCCGCTCATGTGGGCACGCCGCTCATGTGGGCACGCCGATCATGCGGGCACGACGCTCATGCGGACACGACCCCGCTCATGCGGGACTCCGTGGCGCGCCGCGCTGCGCCAAGAAACAGTGCGAGAACGGCCAGGCGGCGAACTCCTGCGTGACCCACCGACCGTCGCAGCCGGGCCAGACCGTCGAGAGTTCCTGATCCCGGAAGCCCGCCTCGACACTCTTGACGGCATCGCCTCGGGTCACCGCGTTCGCGCCAAGCAGTCCCACGAGATGACTGCCGTACCATGCCAGGCGGCTGCGGCGGGGCTCGATCGCGACGAGCGCCTGACAGCGGGCGGCGATGCCGGCAAGCAAGCGGCGCAACGAGCCCTGCTCGAAGTGATGCAAGAACAACGTGGTGATGCACACATCGTAGACGCGATGTGCGCCGTCGTCGGCCCACGTGAGCGCATCCTCGCACGACACGTGTGCACGCCAGCCAAGTCGATCGAAGCCTGACAGAGTTTCCGGCGCGATGGCGGGTTCGCGGTCGAGCAGGGTGAGTTCCACGTCCCGCCAGGGCGGGTCGACGCTGCGCGCGAGGCGCAACAGCAAGCTGCCGTCGCCGCTGCCGAGTTCGATGATGCGCCGCGGCGGAACCGTGCAGCGCAAGCGCGCCAACGCGCCGCGCAGAATCGAGACCGAGCGCATGACGCGATGGATGCGCTTAAGGTCGCGGCGCGAGCGCAGCGCTCGCGGATCCTCGGGGCTCAAGCCGTCGAGTTCCTCGGCGGACACGCTGCGACTCATCGCGCCCATGGGGTGCTCAATCGACCGCCAGCAAGGCGCCGTGACAGGTGAAGCCCGCGCCGAACGAACACATCCACCACCACCCGCCCGGCGAGCTTTCTGCGAGCGCCGCGTCAAGCACGAAATACACGAAGGCGCTGCTCATGTTGCCGTATTCGCGCAGCACCTGCCGGCTGTGGCGCAATGCGGCGGGGGCCAGCTCGAGTCCTTGTTCGACGGCGCTGAGCACGTCGCGACCGCCGGCATGAAAGATCCACCCCGTCACCTGCGTGCGGGACAGATCCGTGCGGCGCAGGGTCTCGGTCAGGATCTGCTCGACGTACTGCGCCGCGAGCTTGGGCACGGCCCGCGTCAGAATGTTGCGCAGCAATCCGTGGCGATGTTCGAAGCACAGGGCGGCGCGTTCGTCCGGGTCGATCAGTGACGTCGTCTCGCGCCATTGAACCCGGCGACGATTCGGCGGCGGGTCGCGCGAGAGCACGGCCGCCCCCGCTCCGTCGCCGAACAGGCATGCGCTGATCAGGACGCCGACGTCGTCGTCGAGATACATCGCGGCGCTGCAGACCTCGACGCACACCGAGAGCACGTGTTCGCACTGCCGCGATGCCAGCAGCGCGTTCGCGAGCTGCCAGTTGGGCAGTGCCCCACCGCAGCCCTGACCGACGAGGTCGAAGGCGAGCACGTCGCGCCGCAGCCCCAGTGCTTCGATCACGAACCCGCTGAGCCCGGGACACAGATAGCCCGTGCAGGTCGAGACGACGACCGCGTCGATCGCGGCTGCCGACAGTCCCGCGCTGCGCAGGGCGTCGCGCCCCGCGTCGCCCGCGAGCCGGGGCGCATGCCGCGCAAACCGCCGGTGCACCGTATCCGGGTCGATGACGAAGACCTCGTCGAGCGAGTCGACGCTGAGGCGGCGCGACTCGATCCCGTTGTCGCGGGAGAGCACGAGTTTGACGACGGCCGTGGACCTTGCGTCGAGCCGGGAGAACCACTCGGAACTCGTGAACGCCTGCCAGCAGTCGCGCTTGTCGTAGCGCATCTCGGGTAGAGCCGTGCCGATCGCGGACAGGTACATAGGTGAACTCGTTCCCCGCTGGACGACCAGTCTACCTAAAGCGCGTGGGTTCGGATCGCCAAATACGCAGATCCCCGCACCATACCTGGAGTAATCTTGGCGGATGCAGAGGGGACAGCGCGATGCCGACACGTCAGCGGCCGGTGCCATGCAGGCACTGCGCTCCGCCACCTGGCCCGCGCATGAGCGCCTCGAGCGCTGCGTCGACGTCAAGACACGATTTTCGACCCTGGCGAGCTACCGGGACCATCTTGCGAAGATGTGGGGTTTTTGCGCCGGTCTCGAGCAACCGATCGACGCCGACACGTTCGCTGCTGCGCTGCCAGATTATGAATCCCGGCGAAAACTGCCGTCCCTGACCCGTGACCTGCACGCTCTCGGCATCGACGCCGATCACCTGCCGGTCTGCCGGACATTGCCCGCGTGCACCGATCTCGCGGTCGCCTTTGGCCGTCTGTACGTACTCGAAGGTGCCACCTTGGGCGCGCGCGTTCTGCTGCCGATCGTGAAACGAGAGCTCGGCCTCGACGCCGAGCACGGTGCGGCCTACCTCGAGAGCTACGGCAGCGCCACCGGCGAACGCTGGGCCGTTTTCGGCGCGGCGCTCGATGCCTGGTGCGCGACTCCCGAGCGTCGATCGGCCGCGATCGCGGCGGCGATCGACACGTTCGCAGCGCTGCAATCGTGGCTCACCGAGGCACCCGCCTGAACGGCACGGGTGCGCGGCGAGCGAGCGCTCCTAGGCGAAGCGCCCCGCTGCCTCGAAGCTCAGGCGCGGGTTGCGGGGATATATCGACTCCGGCTTGCCGTGCCCGAGACAACAGATGAAGTTCGATTGGATTTGCGTGCCCGCGAAGAAGGCTCGATCCACTGCGGCATTGTCGAAACCCGACATCGGCCCACAGTCGAGACCCAGTGCGCGGGCGGCGATCATGAGGTAGGCACCCTGCAAGCTGCCGTTGCGCTTGGCCGTGACTTCGGCGACTCCGGGCTGTCGGAACCAAGCCTTCATCATCTCCGCGCGATCGGGAAACAGGGTCGACATCGTCTCCGGGAAATCCAAGTCGTAGCCGATGATCACGGTCACGGGCGCCGCGAGAATCTTCGGGCGGTTCCCCTCCATCGCGAGCGAGGCGAGTTGCTGCTTGCCCGAGGCGCTGCGAACCCAGACAAAGCGCGCCGGACAGGAGTTCGCCGAGGTCGGACCCCACTTGAACAGGTCGTACAGCGCGCGCAGCGTCGCCTCGTCGACCGGCGTGTCGAACCAATCGTTTGGAGTCCGCGCGCTGCGAAACAACTGATCCAGGGCTGGCGCTGCAAGAGCATCTCCCACGGGTATTCTCCTGATTTGGTAACGGTGGCGTAGAGGGGCGGGATTAGGCTATTTTAATGCAGGCGCACACGCAAGACGGCCGTGCGCTGCTCGAGCGTTCACATCAAGGACAGCATGTCCCTCATCTCCCGCCTATTTCGCAAGTCCCCCGCGGCCGTTGCCGCCGCCGCGCCCGTCATCGACGAGCGCTCGGCTGCGGCGGCCGGCCCGGACCCGCAGGTCCTCGCGCGCGAGGACGAGGAGCGCCTCGGCGCTGCCCTGGCGGCCGGCACGCGCCAAGCGCTGACCGACTGTGTCTTGCACGCGCACTCGACCAAGGCTCGACAGCGCGCCGCCGAGCACGTCAGCGACCCCGATCACCTGCGTGAACTCATCCGGCTGACGCGCGGCGGGAAGGACAATTCGGTCTACCGGCTGTTGACGGCCAAACGCGCCGCACAGCTCAGCCTCGAACGCGCCCGGACTGCGCGCCATGACGCCGTCACCGCACTGCTCGCCAGCCTCGCCCGCCGCAGCCGCCTGCCGTATGACCCGCTCTATGAACCTGCGTTTGCCTTGTTCCAGAAGGATTGGGCGGCTCTCGCCGCCGACGCCCCTGCCGAGGCTGCCGAGCAGATCGCGGAGCACCTCCGGACGATGCAGGCCGTCATCGAGCGCCACCACGCAGCGCTGGCCGCTGCCGCGCAGGCGCGTGCGGCAGCCGAGACCGCGGCTGCGGCTGCGGCAGAGCCAGCGCCAGCGCCAGCGGTGGCGGCGACTGTGGCGGCGGCCGCCGGTCTCGCCGAGCCTGCAAACGACGGCGCAAGTGTCGCGGCAAACGTCGCCGCAGACGTGCGCGCGGTAGCCGCCGAAGCGCCACCACCGGCGCCGCCCACGACAGCGCCAACGGTGCCCGTCGAGACGGAGCTTCGCGCAGCCTCGGTGCAACCGCTCATCTCCTTGCTGCGCCAGGCGGCGGCGGCCCTCGAGGCCGGCGGCACCGCGCGAGCGCAACGCCTGCGCGCCGCGCTCGCCGAGACCTTGGCCGAGACGCCCGACCCGCCCGCATGGACCTTGCGCCGGCTGCAGCAACTCGACGCGAAGCTCGCGGAACTCAAAGACTGGAAAACCTTCACGGTCATGCCGAAACGCGCGGACCTCGTGGCCCGCATGCAGTCGCTCGTCGGGGCCGAGATCTCGCCGGACGAGCTGGCGCGGCATATCCGCCGGTTACAAGAAGAGTGGCGTACTCTGAACCGCGGCGCCGGCGACGAGGACGGTGCCGAGGCTCAATCATTTCGCGACGCGGCGCAGCGCGCCTACGAACCGTGCAAGCAACATTTCGCCCGGGAGGCCGCCCTCCGGCAGTCGAATCGAGCACGGCGGGAATCGATCCTGGAGCGGCTCGCCGCTGTCTCCGCGACGCTCGATGGCGGTGCCACGGACTGGCGTCAACTTGCAAAGACGATCGTCGAGGCCCGCCGCGAATGGCGCGACTACGCGCCCGTCGATAACGCCATCGCTCCCGTGCTGCAGGCACGCCTGCGTGCCGCCCTCGCCGACCTGCAAGGTCGCCTCGACGAGGAATACGCCCGCAACGTCGCCGCGAAGCGCAGGCTGATCGAGCAGGCCGGCCGACTCATGAACTACACCGACACGCGCCAGGCCATCGAGCAGGCGAAGGAATTGCAAAAGGCGTGGCGCACGATCGGACTCGTGCCCCGGGATCAATCCGACCTGCTCTGGGACGAATTCCGCGGCCACTGCGATGCCATCTTCCAGCGCAGTGCGGCGGAGGCGGCACGTGACGGCGCGGCGCTCGCGGCGAGCGAGGCACGCGCGCGGGCACTGTGCGAAGAACTCGAGACCATCGCGGCACGAAGCGGGGACGACCTTCACTCGAGCATGCAGATGCAGGGTGCAATGCGCGCCGAATTCGACGCCCTGGAACTACCGCGGGAGTCAGCGCGCGAACTGCACCAGCGCTTCATGCGCGCGGAGGGTCGCTGTCGCGACGCCGTTCGCCGAGAACAGGCCGTTGCAGCGCAGCGTGCGGCGACCGCCCTGTTCGATGCGGCGAGCGCCATCCGCGCGTACGCACACGCGCAGCTGCACGGTGACGACGTCGACGCGGCGCGCACGGCGGCGACGATCGCGATGACTGCGTTGGGCGCTGCGCCGAAAGCGGCCCGTACGCTGCTCGAACAGCAATTCTTGAAGGCGTCTGCCGGAGAACTGACCGGCGATCTTCAGGCGAACGAATCGCGGCTGAGACTGCTGTGCGTGCGCGCCGAGCTCGTCGCGGA
>Ga0116231_10014392_pt1 | contig 10650 bp, 9 predicted proteins | sample S1TSphgellanicum_2_FD_89695 | JGI IMG/M metagenome (GOLD analysis project Ga0116231, IMG submission 89695) | Host-associated microbial communities from peat moss isolated from Minnesota, USA - S1T2_Fd - Sphagnum magellanicum MG | ecosystem: Host-associated > Plants > Peat moss > Unclassified... | reverse complement strand
CCCGCCTGGCACGGATGGTCCTTTTGCTTCTGTTGAAGGTCATCCTATTTTGGAAAGTTTCTGGGTTTTCAACTCGCTGTCTTTCTTCTTTTCTATTGCAACCTTCATGGTGGGAACGAATGTTGCACTTCCCCCAGGAGAACACGTTTACATCGGAGACGTGGTGCAGTCTTTACGGTGGAAACTTAAGCTAGCTTATTTCCTTGTGAGTGCTGCAGTCTGGTTTGTCATTGGTGCATTCGCTAGTGCTGGGTTTGCAGTGTTACCACCCATTCCCAAGTATACAGTCAATATGGCGCTCACTGTTGGCATCGGTGTGACTGTTGTTGCCAGTGTCGTCTTCGTAACTTTTTTTGGACACAAGTTTAAAACTGGTTTGGAACAGCTCGGCTACAAAATTATGTCGTACTCGTTACAGTTCAAACACAAAAAGAAGTTTCGTGACGATTGAGGTTCTAGCGATGGCGACAGTGCACGGTCTGCCGTTGTTATTCCAAACCCCCCCCCCCCCCCCAAGAAAAAGACAAGCCAAAAAAAAATCACAGAAAATTCCTTTTCTAATAATAAGGATCAGATGAACTCAAAAGTGAAAACCCAGTGTAATGGAAAATGGGGTTACCCTAACTTTTGCGCGCCCACTGATCAGGGAGCCTAATTGACGTTTCTTTGAGCCATTTTGTGTCTGTGACGGCTGCCTTTGCATTACATCTGCATGGGTTGCACCTTGCTTGAGGATCTGTGACGGCTAACTGAATGGGCATGGAGTCTATATGGCGGCTCCGAATTATGATGAAGGATCGTGCTGCATTTATGAAGGGTGGTGGTTTGGAAGCGTGAGGAGGAAGCCAAGGCGATTGGGAAGGAAGATCGAACCAGATAGAAAAGAGGCATGGTTAGGAAGACGGAGGTAGGTGAGGATTTTGGGTGTCTGATGTAAGAGATATTCTGTCTGCAGAACAAGGGAGCGATGGTTAGGAAAGGATAGTGTGTAGAGGTCAGTGAAGTAGGATAGGAGCTGTGGAAATTCGGTCTCTTTTTGGAGTAGAAGCATCTGTCTACGTAGGAAGCCGACGATGTTGAGAGAAGGCAAGTAGAGTCGGACAGAAGGAAAGGAGAAGATTCAGTAGCTCGGTAGCAAGGAGTTGGTAGCCATGATCGTGATCTTCTGCTGCGTCTAATGTATGGCTCAGTTCGTTGCTGCAGGAGTTCCTAGGAGAGAGAGTGTGTGTTTTGAGGAATGATCAGACCCCCTGGTTGTGAGGAGTTGAAGTTCGAGGGGAATGCTTGTGCTCTCGGACTATGCACATAATCTGATAATGAGAATCCAAGTATTTTCTTGAGTACATTCATCTGTGAAGCATGATCAGAGTCGCATCTCGTGTCGAGTCTCGTGTTGTTGAGTCTGTTGTAGCTCGGATCGAGCTGGATCGGAGATCGGGCAGGTAGGCCGTTCGCAAATAGGATGGGATAAGTGTACATGGATGTGAATCGGGCTGTCAAAGTGTGAGCACCCAGGGTCTGAGGGGGGGGGGGGTGCAACACATCAGGCTGTAGGTTTCTTGGACCCGCTCTTTTTGGTTACACCAGTTCCTTGCATAGAAAATGACAATGCAACGTCTATGAAGCAAGGTTGTTTGTTTGTTTTTTTTCTGTTTTGTACCGATGAGATCCACCGAACCGGGATGCTTCAGATCGTGTTCTTGGTCTCTTTGGAAGGCTCTTGAGGAGGAGGGGTCCATTGGCTTGGTTTCATGGCCTTTGGACTTGAGGTGTAGAAGTTCTTGAATATCGAATGATTTCTTCACTGAAATTTTTTAAATTGTAGCTGAAAATTTCGGAGGAGTTGGATGTGCCTTTGGTGTTGTTGGAAGGATTTTGATGAGCAGGATTTAATGAAATTTATTTCGTAAGATTTGGATTCAGGATGTGAGAGATATTGATTGTAAAGTGATTTCTGCCGGTGAAAATTCAAATAAATTCCAAAAGACCAGGTTTTAGAAGGAAAAATCAGTTGAGGAAGTGGTAACACTTGGGCCAACGGCACAGGCCACACTAGTAGTACTTGAAGTCATAATTTTGATTGTCAAATTAGTGTTGGATTTCAGTGCCAAAATGAAGAGGCCATAGATCAATAATATCATAGTTTTCCATCAGCACGATTCAAGTGATTACATAATGAAGGTTTTTTTAACTAATAAGTACATGTGTTAAGTTTGGAACAACTTTTGCCAACCTTAATAACAAGGTGTGGGGCACTTCGGCCCTGCCAGGGCAGACATATAAGATTTCATTTTGAGTATTGTGAGTTAAATTTGTAAATTAAAATTTTCTTAAATTAGATTATTGCTAGTTGTTTCGCTTTCAAGACTAACCAAATCGTTCATCATGGTGATGATGATTAGATATCTGCCCACTCCTTTTGCAAGTTGGCAGAAATTTGGAAAAAAGATTTATGAATTTTGAGCTTCAAACGGGAAAAATGCATTTTATTTGTAAAAAAATGGTTTGTGAAATTTGAACTTGGAATTGGAATAGGAAAAAATCTAGAAAGTGGGATTTATGAATTTTGAGAATGAATTAGATTTGAAAAAATACGTAGAAAATGAAATTCATGAATTTTGAACTTGGAATTGATATGTCAATAGATTTGACCAGCAATTATTGCTTATCAATGTAGACACATTTTGAACCAATGGCAAGAAAGATATATTTGTGGATTTTGATTTTGGAATTGCAAAACTTGGAATTTTGATTTTGGAATTGTAAAATTTGGAACTTTGGTTTTGGAATTTAGATGTCTGAAATTGTGCCTGCAAAACATGAAACAAAACAATTCAGGGCTTGTTCTCAATCTTGCATATACCAGCAAGCTTAACAACTCCATGACTTCATCCCTGGTTATAACCCAACAACAATTTGTGAAACAAAATCATTCTTAACTAAGTGGTCACCAGAAAAAACCTGTTAGAGCCTCATTGGCCAAAAAGAATCCTCTTGCCTTACTTGGCTAGTCTTGTTGCTAATATCTTGTTTCCCACTTTCAAGGTTGGCAGCAAAGCCTCCATGTTGTTCTGATAAAGACGTCAGTTCTGCTTGCAGCTTATCAACCTTAGATCTTATAATTTCCAGGTTTGTAGGCACATTCCCATGTTGAGTTGAAGAAACTGAGCTTGCAATTCCACAATCTCTTTCCAAGCATTCTTCATACGTGAAGCAGAAATTACATGCTGAACTTGCAATCCTAAAATCTCTTTTTAAGCTCTTTCAAGTTCAGCCTCTTGCTGAATCCCCAACCCTATACCATCTCTTTCAGCTCTACCTAGCTCAACTTGTATGCCTGCTATGTGTTCCTGAGCTGCATTTCCAGTATCTATATTGCCCAAACCAATGCCTAACACTGCATTAAGCTGGGCCTACCAATTTGTGGCTTCCTCCCACAACCGCAATGAATTGTGCGCTTCAATAGTAGCTACATCTAGCATAGTAGCAATACATTGTAATTGAAATTTCTTTTCTAATTGAACCCCCATCACCACAAGTTCCCTCAAATCTTCAGCCTTCTCACTTTCAGCAATAAAGAGTGTTGTTTGTGACTTCATTAACTCTTCATGTGCAAGTAGCAATTTACTTTCCAATGTGGTTATCTTCTGTCATCAACACACTTTTAAAAAAAAATTTAATTCAGAATAGTCTTTAGCACCATCCATTTGGAGGTAAGATTGTGTGAATCAGCAACAAAGCAAATTCCACATATTTCACACCAAATATTCAGAATTTGGGCTTCCAAAGAATAGAAGCATGTGCCTCTACATTGTGGGTGGGGCATCTAGCTCGCCTAATGGCCAACATAGCGTTGGTGGGAAGATGAATGTGGTTGTGGGTGATGCGCATGGTCTGTCTATGCAATCTCCAAACATATTCACAGTTGCCCTCACGAATGCAAACAGAGTTGAACTATCAATCTCTGATTTCTATTGATCCACCATTTCATCCAATTCCACTCTCATTGTTGCTTCTGCACCCATGAGTAGACCATGTATCATGATGTGAACCCACAAATAAGTAGCCCAACAACACTCGTGCACCCCACTTAGAAACCTATGCAGAATTATACTCATTATGCTATTGGGTTTAGGCAGTTTTTAGTCTGTGTTTCCCATGCATATTCAATTGCAGGAATGGGAGCAGCACAGGGGTAGGCGCAAGGAACACTTACTTGAAGAAGGGTAGCAAAGGCAGTTTGATGGTGCAAGATAACCCTCGTCCTTATTTTGTTGAGAAACCCTAAAAATTGGATAAAAGAAGGATGAAACAGAGATCCTTCCTCACGCAAGGAAATCTTTCACACATAAAACCACTTAAATTATGAGTTTCATCAACAACATATTCTCGAAATAGCCACATTCACCCCAAAGTCGCCAAAACTTCGAAAATCCCAAAACCATCATTTCTTTTACAAAAATTCTAATCACAAACCGAAAACCAAAATCATTCTAGACACCCATTGCAACAAATTAAACAAGCATGCGCACGCACACACACACAAACACAAAAAAAATCAAAGAAAAGGAAACACACACGTCACAAAACAACTAGGTCGAAAAAACACACAAATAAGAGAAAGAGAGAGAACATGTAACAACATATACACCTTGAGGAAGAAAAGGTGCACTCTACATTTGAAAGGAGCCAACACCAAGCTCTGGGGTTGCATGATGAGGCACATTTTGCCCAATAACTCAAGGTATCAACGTTATTGCTGTTACTATTGCCACCACTGCCACTAGACTTCACGAAGACCTCCGATCAAACACCTCTCTTTCTCCCCCTCTCTCTTTGTTTGGCTTTCTCTATTAACATAGTAGGACAAGATGTTGATGATTCTAAAGCAGTAAAGGAGAAGGAGAAGCTTATTGACAACTGGGTTCCTATGACTTAAACCCTATGCTACAAAGCACATGGATGAATATAAAGGATGATCGTTGCCCCTACTATACATGTAATCTACCTACTCTCCCCACAATGAGGATGGAGGGAAGAGGTAGGTTCCAAGCATGGTGACAGTTGGCCACCATGGAATGGTACTTAGTTTTTTTTTTAAATAAATTTATTTTAATATAAATTATAGATTTTTTTCGAAAATGTTGTCGTAATCAGATTGTTGGGCAGTGGTAGTTGGGTTTTTTTAAAAAATTTATAATATTTATTTTTAAAATTAAAAATTAAAAATTTGTTTTTCAATCTTTTCTTTTACAAACCTAAATCTATACATATAATCTTGCCACTATACACCTATACATGTAATTTGCCCATTATGATGGAGCCAAGAGGTAGGTTTGAAAAAAATAAAAGGAGGTGTAATGTGAGTCAATTTTTAATTAGTCTCCATTTTTTTATCAGATTATTCACAAATTTTCAAAAAAATATCAAAAAAATTTCAACTAGTTTTTTCAAATTTTTTGTGTTTTAAAAATTTTAATGTTATTTTAAACTGTTAATATATTTATAGTGAACCTAATTAGGGTAATTTACTATGGTAACTAAAAACCAGTAATAATTACTTATGTAATTCAAATAAGGTAATTATTGTAATACAAACTTTTGGAAAATTTCCAAAATTGTAGTTTAAATATACAACAATTTAATTAGCAAGGTTTCATCCATTGAAATTTTATTACAGGAATTTTAATTAATTTAAAAATATTTTTATAACTTAAAATTTTCACATTTCTTTAATTTATAGTTATTATATTAAATTTCATAATTTTAGAAAAAATGAACGTACTATTATGATTTTATAGTAAATTTGATAAATTTGATTATTCTATATGGTGGGTTCAATTTCTATTTCATGGTTATGTTCATTTCAACTACAATAATTATGATAAATCAATCAAGGTAATATTTTGTTTCAAGTATAGTAATTATAATAATTATTATGATATTTTAAATTTAATAACTAAGGCAATTTGGGTAGATCTATTCATTATAAATTATTGTTTTCAAATTGTGAGAATTGTTCATAGAGCATTACCAAGTTGGGTGGCCCAAAACCAAGGCCCTAGCATACCTACACCCACCAACACACCATCCACTAGATGCTTATTATTACTCAATTGTGGATGAACCTTAATTGAATTAATAGATGGTTTCACCTTGGTAACCAATTATGTCATAAATAGGCCTCATATATAGGTAGATAGGTAGGAAAATAGATAGGCCTAAACTCTCCTTATAGATATCTTTTTAGTGCCCACTCATTTTCAAGTTGACAATCAAGTTCCCAAAAGGTGATTTCTTCGAACAACATTCAATGATGTCCTAAAAATTTCAAACCATGCTAGACATGTGAGAAATGGTTGCAAGTTTTGGAACCTATGCAAAAGCTTCTATAATGATTCATCCACTAGTTGTATGTTTTCTTGACAAAAATTTTGTTAACTTTTTGCAATGGTACCATAATGAATGGTAGGTTCATAGGGTCTTTGTTGAATAATTATTTAAATTATTTCCAAATATTCCAAAAGATGCAAAATTTCAAAAGGTGGACCAAAGCTTGAAAAGTTGAAGTGCAAGAACTTCACCTTGGAAGTTTTCAATTGTTACAACATTCCCTGCAGCTCAAGAATAATTAGTTTTCATTTGTGCACCTTCATGTGTTACACATTGCACATCATGTGTCTATGGACAAAAAAAATTCTATTTGTTATTTCTGCTAATGTTATTTTAACATCAAACATTTTTGCCTAGTTTGCCTCTATCTTTCCTTTATGGTAAATTCTAAAAACTTCACCCAACACATTTTTATTTTTTATTTTTTATCCCTCCCCCAACATAACCTTGATTCTATTATGTTCTAGATCCAACTTCTAGTTGTTTAGAAATTCAACCAAAATGTTGTGGCGAGGTGTTTTCCACTCAATTTCAAACATGCTTATCAATCTAGCTTTGTTTGCCCAAGCTCTCTCTTCGTCTCTAGAGCTAGTCCAAAGCAATATGTTCTTCAGATTGCTATTGCAACTTTGCTCTATTGGGGTGAAAACATATTTAATCTCATCATCCTGATCTCATCAACTTGATGATATGCATTTCCTTCCCACGCAAATTTGTAGCCATTGACTATCAACTTGTTTTCTTCGTGCGCTTCTCGTTGGGAATATGAACTTTTTTTGGAATTTGTTCTTGAATATGCTCCTCTTGATGTAGTGGTGATTATTGTTGTTGTTGCAAATTGTCCTTCTAGTGATCATCTTTAGAATCTGAAATAGAAATAGGACTGACTTGCTCACTAGGACTTGTTTATCTTCTAGGCTTTTTAAAGTTATATCTCTTTAATGTTTCCTTACAATCTCATTCGTTTTTTCTAATTGCTTCAAAAGTTTTTTCAAATTTGGATCTCGAAAAAGATTTCAAAGAAGAAGAAAAAGGCAAACCTCTGTCTGGAGACCTAGATTGTAGAAGCAAAATGTTTGCAAATTTATGTTGCTCTCTCAATCTTTCTTCCTCCTCTTTCAACTTCTACAACTTTTTTCTAAACTATTTCTGTAATTTCTCCACAAGGCTTTCTTTAACACTCATTCTAGAAACAAAAAAAAATTGGAACCTACTTGTAAAAAACAAAAACAAAAAGTCATTGTAATGTTTGTTGCCTTTTGAAGCATTATCACCTCGTTTCATGAAATGGTGTTTCACTTTTTGTTTTAGTGCTAGCAATTTAATGATTTATATTTTTTTCAAATTATTTGACACTTATCGTCTCCCACTTAAACTCATATTGACATCAACATGGGTTACAATAAATACCTACTGACTAAAGAATTTTGTGGACATGGCATTAAGTAATTCTAATGACATTCTTGAATTTCATGACCTAGTAGTGTTTACACTATAGATTCCTTTTAACCCATGTTGAGTCATCAGATTAGCAAAATTTTGTTTTGACATCACTAATTTGTCGATCCCACAATCCACTAATTGTGAATCTACATAATCATGGTCTAGGTATTTTGGTCATAACATGTTAGTTAATCAAATTTATTAGGGCTTTTCTTGAAACTATTATTTGACCGGTTCGAATGATCTTTGTTTCTCCCTAACCTTTTGAATTTTCATCAGATGTTTATTCCATGTGGTGCTCATCTATGGACAATAAAAACTTCTAATTTTCTGAACTCTGAATCTCCTTCAATGTTTGATCCACATCTGTATATGGTTTCAACTTATTAACATTGACCAATACTGGGTTTGGTTCAAAATTGTTAATAAAAACAAAAAGAACAATATTATTGAGTAAGCAATAGTGTACCCTAAATGGACCAAACCAACTTTTTTTAAATTTGCCCACATGTGTTTTTTCTCCCTTGGGAAACCAAAAAACATATTCTCTAGATTGGAACTTCTTTTCAATATTTTTCTATTGACTCCGTAGAAATTTGCTTCATTGGTTGGTTCCCACATTATTTTAAACTTCCAATCTATTCTTTTGTAACTTTTCCAATTTTGTAATTCTGACTGTGAACATTTTGGTGGGTTCTACATCCTTGTGGTCCCCACTAATAACCAACAAAACATATTATATTAACATTAAAAGATGCAAACCATAGACTAACTGGTAAGGTGTATAACCTATTGCCACCTTGTAAATATTCCTATATCAAAACAAAATTGTAGACAATGTTCATCCTAGTCTGTTCTTTTCTCAATATCCAACTTGGTCAATAATCTACCAATGACTTTGTTAATAGACTTTGCTTGACCATTTCCTTGTGGATAATATGTAGTAGAACTAACACATTTCAACAAAAACTACTTTGTCAAATCTTTTATTATGTCATTAATGAAATGTATTCCCTAATCTATAATTATGGTCAATGGACATCCAACTCTAGTTAGAATATACTCATACAAGAATCTAGCTATAACTACTATAGTATTAGTTCTAAGTGCCTTTGCCTTTACCCATTTGGTTGCATAATTTATACCTACCAAAATATATGTATTTCCTATTAATCTTCCTACTGGTTTGATTGAACCTATAAAATCTAAACCCCACACTATAAAATGTTTTTCCAAAATTGTTGTGACCAACTTGGCCATACTTTTTGTTTTTAATCCTCTAATTTTCTAATAGCTGTCACAACTTTTGCAAAATTCATGAGTATCCTTGAATAAAATTGGCCACCAATATTTTGCATCCAAAATTTTCTTTGCAGTAATATTTGCAGAAAAATGTCCTCAAGACATTCCTTCATGCAACTCCTTTAAAACAATCTGTGCTTTTGAGGTGGTCAAACATTATTTTTTTGTCTTGTCCCACTTTGTACATAATTCCCTCTTTTAAAATAAGGGGTTCCACCTTTTTACACTATTAGAAATCTTGTCATTTGCAACCAGTCACTATGCAATTGGCATGCAACTAGTTGTCATTTGTAACTATCTTGGTCATGTTTGCAACTACAAATTTGGTATTGTATAATTTTTGGGCCATATGGTTGTGTGTGTAACTAACATGTAACTAAATGTGTATAACATGGACACGTGTCATAAAAATAATGGCCTAAACTTATACATACTTAAATATTATACTTAATATATCTACATAGGTTACATATAATAGTATTATGTACCTCTAGTACTAAGGTTAACCCCATGTTAATTTAGGCTAGCCTAAACTAACCTAGGTTAAAAAAAAATAAAAATAAAACTAACCATGGCTAAATTTATTAGATTAAACTGATTATGGCTAAACTAAATTAAGCTAAATCAAACTAGGCTAAAATAAATATGGCTAAATTAAGTTAGGCCAAATTAATTATGGCTAAATTAAGTTAGGCCAAATTAATTATGGCTAAATTAAGTTAGGTAATAATAGTTATGGTTAAACTAAATTAGACTATATTTATTGTGGCTAAATTTAATTTAATTAAATTAAATTAGGATAATATAAATATGGTTAAATTAAATTATGCTAAAATATTTATGGCTAAACTAAATTAGGCTAAAATTGACAATGGCTAAATTAAATTAGGTTAAACTAATTATTGCTAAACTAAATTATATTAAATTAAAATAAACTAAACCATCATTTAAATATGTTTGATTTTATTTTATTTTGGAATATTTTTTCAGAAAATGTACATTTGATTAAATATAAAATTATTCAAAATCAATTAATATGATAATATTAAAAAAATTATTATAAATAATTATAATTATTAATTAAATTTTTATTATAATTATAATGATAATCAATTATATATATAATCAACAGGTATTATACATTTAAATTTTATTATTTATGTAAAAATATTAATGTAAATAGGCTACACAAATTAACCTACAAGTATACAAATGTCCTAAACAATTATTAATTTAAACTAGATAATAATATTAAAATCATATTTTCATTAAGTAATCATAATTAATAAATATCCTATAATCACCTTTGAAGTGCAAAAGGAAAGGATTTATGAAAAACTAACAAGAAGAAAAATGAAAAAAAAAAGCTTTCCAAGTTATAAAACTTTTTTTTTTTTTTTTTTTCCTTTGCCCCCCCCCTACTTTCAAATTTTTTCTTTTTTCTATAATTCCCTTCCTTTTTCCAATTCTTTTTTTATTTTTTCCTTTTTCTTCTCCCTTTTTTCCACTTTT
>Ga0116231_10014391_pt1 | contig 10650 bp, 10 predicted proteins | sample S1TSphgellanicum_2_FD_89695 | JGI IMG/M metagenome (GOLD analysis project Ga0116231, IMG submission 89695) | Host-associated microbial communities from peat moss isolated from Minnesota, USA - S1T2_Fd - Sphagnum magellanicum MG | ecosystem: Host-associated > Plants > Peat moss > Unclassified... | reverse complement strand
CTGGTAATGTCTGCAGCCTCAGCCGTTACCTTACACATACGGCCCTAGCAGCAAGTTCCTTCCAAATCTGGTCAATGTTTAAGGTAACGGAAGGGCAGGACCAGAGGCCATTCCTCTGTTTTCAGGCAATATTTTTCGCCTCTACATTATCTAGAGTAGAGATATTGTAACTGATATTAATTAGTTGTGGGATCCCCCAAAGTTCAATTTATTTCCTTTTGTGATGGGTAGCTTTGATCAACCCATTGCCAAAACAATTCATCAGGGTTTGGATGGTACCAAAATACCCTTAGATATGTCGTAATCTCCTGCTTTTGGCTGCCTATGTAGTTTACAAGAATAGAACTTAGTGCAAAGGACATGGTAAGTGGGCAGCTATTGGGAAACATATGAAGGAAGAGATTGGGAACTTGGCAACCATGACAGGAACCCATTGGGAATTTGATGAGAACACAGAACAGACATGATGAGAACAAATTGGGAACAACAAAAATCCAACAACTCCACCTCCCTTTCCCCAGGGAAAAAAATGAACCCTCTCCAGTGTATGGGTGTATGTTCCAATGTTGTGCATGTAAGTGTCAATAGTCATATATACAATGTGTAAATATTGTGTAAGTGTGAATCATTTATATTTACACATACAAACTTTTTCCATTACACTTATATTGTTATCATGTATAAATATTTTTTTACACTTAAATGAATGCAGTGTAAATATTTGTCAAATACACTTACATGATTTCATGTAAATATTTTGGGACATGTAAATGTACATATTGTATATCCTTAATGATTGTACCTTCTTCCAAACCCATATAAATTAGTTGTGAATGCATCCCAAAGGTCAAATTTTATTTTTTGCAATGGGTCACTTTGATTGCCCTTCACAAAAAAATGATGATATTTTGAAACTCCCTAAACATATGCATTTTCTACCAATATGAAATTATGGTGGCGTTATTCCAAGAATTATTTTAGATAAATATTTCACCCCACTTCATTGCTTGAGAAAAAAAATTATTCTTAATTTTGTTCATCACCATTTTTTACCTAAGCTTTTACAAGAGCTTAGGTACTTATTATGACTCATATTAATTATTTAATTACTTGTGATGCCCATATGCATGGCCTCATACATGACGGTTAATTACAAGCATGCCAATCATGACTTTTAGGGTTAATGTATGTTCTTAAGTTACTATACGCTATTAAGTGTTTTAAGGTTATGGTTTATTAAGGGTTTCAGCTTTGTTGACAGCTATATAAAAGGCCAAGCTCTTTTTTGTTCTTGTTTGTTTTTCTAAAATTCCTTTGTCAAAGAAAGTTTCCTTCATAATTAAACTAGATTTATAGATGTTCACGGTGGCTATTACACGGCCACTGTTTACATTCACTATGTTTCCTTTCCTTCTTTTCAATTCTATTCTAGAAAAATTGCTTTCTGTTGCTTAATGTTGAAAATGGCAGATTTTTCTTAGCTTTGAGTTTCTTAGGTTTCTTTTGCTTGTTAGTTTCTAGTGTTTTTGAATTGATGTTACTTCTTCTTTTTCTACTCTTGTATTGCAACTATAACAAGAACAATAACAACCATAACTAACAGCAACGTAAGCAAGGGAGAAGGGACACTAGAAATAAGTTACAAGTTGTGAAGTTCTGAGTTCTGAAGTTTCGGAGGGGGGAAGGAGCAAACAGCTCCAAAGCTTGTTTTACTGCTAGCTTTAGGTCCTGGGAGCATACACACACACACACACACACACACACAAGGTTTCATTGCAGTACAAGATCTGCACTAGGTGGTGCAACCCCACATACACTTGCTTTCCTTGTACATGGGTTTAGATATTAGCATCTAGACTATACACTCGTGTGTGTTTTTGAGCTTGTAGTCATGTAATGAGTAACCCTTGTAGTAGCTCTAGAAGAAGAAGAAGAAGATATTTTTTTTTAAAAAACACGAATTAGAAAAACCAAAAAAAAAATTCTCTTCTCTTCTGCATGCCATCATCGCAAAGTTCACGAATGTGGACCGTTCTACAATGTCGTAGCTGGCATAGTCCATTTCGTTCCTCTGTTACACCATTTTATTTCATTGTTTTGTCCCCGTTTCATTCGATGTCCGTCACCATTCTATCTGCCATCCGGCGTCCGTCCAGCGTCCGTCCTCGTTTCGTCCAACATCCATCGCCGTTCCATCCATCTAATTTCGTCACCAACATCCATCCACTGACATCCATATGTTGCCCTTCATCCCCGTCAATGCACCGTATTCTTAAAACCATATGTTGTGTTAAAACTTTATAGCTAGTGCTTTGTATTGCTACAAATTTTTGGGGCATGGGACAACACCATGTCCTCGGATGATGAGACCACTACCGCTTAGCTAGAGCCAAGGTACCGGCTACAAAGTAATGCACAATCATTTGAGCCGATTTTTTTGAGCTCCCAATTTTCACAATGGTACCATCAAACGTTTATAGTGCCACCATCATCCAGTATAACTCCTACCAGGAATTCAAGTTCAAGTTACACTACATTAACGGTACATCAAAATCCATTTGGAGGGGTAAATCAATTGGGTACGCCTATTGTTACACCAACTTTCACACCATCACCATATGTTTCGCTACAAGTCGTGACCTCTACACCCATATACATCATGAAGGTCAGTAATTCCTCTAAGAATTGAGAAGTTCAGTGGAAGGCCAGGTACCATTTCTTTGAAGGAATTAAAAGCAACTTTCTCAACTATGGTTTGTGAATTGGGGCTCAAGTATGGTGTTAATTACACCAAGGTGTTCGCATTTAAACAATTGGCCCGTTATGTGCACTATGAGGCATTGGTTGTCTACGAACAACATTCTTTGAGGATTTTGGGCGTCACTTAGATCCCCAATCTAGCTTTTGCCACAGCCATTGCCACCACTTCCCAAGCTGCACTACAAGTTACCATTACACATCATGAGACTATGCCCAATAATCCAAATCTAGTACCTACTTTAGTAAACATTTCTCCTCAACAACTCATTGTTACTACCACAAACATTCCTCCCACCATCAATGCACTAGCTTTTACTGATCCAATGGGGGAATTCTTTCAAGTTCTTGAGCTGGAATTTTCGATCAAGAGTTTTGAAAATATTATGCAACTTGCCACCTTCTCTCCATAGAAGGATGAAACCCTCAATATGCTCTACAAGAAGCTTCTCAAGCTTAAAAAGGATACTCAAAGCATCACAAACTTGGAAACTGCCCATTGGTATTTTCATTCATTGCAAAATACTCTAACACTCCATGCGTAGGTTTTGCAATGGGTTTTTGTAAAATCTGGAGACTTGTACATTTGCTAGATGTGTAAAACATCTTTGAAAAGTTGGAACTGGCTTATGCACACTATGAGGCCAATATTATGAAGCCTCCATCACATTCAAGGCCTTAGCCTTCACTAGCTGCGCTAACCAGATCATCACATTCTTCCTCAAAAGCTAAAGCAATGCACTCCACTACACCCATCCTACCTTCTTGCAAGTATTGTGGCAATCATGCCCATAAAGCTAATGAGTGTAACATTCCTTTCGAGGATTTCATTTGTGATTATTGTGGGAAAGAGGGACATCATGAAGCTGTTATTTTGTTAAGTTCCCAAAACGAAAGCAACTCCGATTACCATGGCAAAATCTACCAACATCTTCTACTGCCCTTCAACCAAAAGCCAATGCACCTCAGCCTTCCACTTAGGCTTTCCCCACCAAAGGTAACCCTAGTAAAAATGTTAACAAGAAGGAACATAATGCTGACAAGAAGGAGGTGCTTCAAGCCCATGCCATTCAAGTTTAAACTCTATAAAAATGAACTTGAATCATTAAGGGCTTAACTTGCTCATCTAAAAGGCAAGTCTTCCCAACTAGCTAATCATGCCCAACCTGTACAGGGTTCAAAATCACACGAAGGACCTCCTAGGTCATTCTATGGCCTCTCACACGATGCCTTGGTTAGGGAATATGTTCTTTCTAGTGCACACAATTTTAGTCTCACACTAAAAATTGCCATTTTTTTTTCCCTTCTTACTTCGCAGCATAAGACGTTAATGTGGCACCCAAAATTTCTACCATTAAGTAGGGAATTCAGACTGATGGACTCACATCTAGTTCAAGTTCTATTACCAAGGCTAAAAAAACTCTAATAGCCATTCCATAATTTTTTCGTCCTTCCAACACAGAAGAAGAATGCACCTTATTAGCGAGGGGGGAGGAGACTACTACACCACAAGCTACTAAGGCATCAAATTCTCGTGTCTCAACAATACATGTACATCAGGAAAACACACAATTTTCCACTGATCAACTTATGGAGTGCCAACTTCAAATGCGTGAAATGGCACAAAAGCTTGTGAATACACTGTTGTTTAGTTTTCAAGATTTTAAGCTAAGCGCCAAGGACATAATTTTAGTATTAAAGGATACCCTAAACACTACATCAGGTCCTCTACCAATTTTTGATCCACATGCTATAGGGGTCCCATCGAACACCTTGAAGAAACATTCGATTGGTTCACGTGTTATAAATAGCGTTCGTAATCTGGTCACTTGTTCTAACATGGCTAAACTAATGGGTTCTCCTACCTTTAATTTTACATTCACATATCAGAAGGAAGCCAAGAACACCTCACTTATGGATATTTTATTCAGTAAACATTGTGGATAACCATTCTCTGCACAAAGTTTCTCACTCATTTCCAAACGTGGTGCCTAATGAGAAAACTTCCATCGCCATTGAAATTGCCATTATCGACAATACTAAGTCAACAATCTAAGTGGGAGGACCTACACCCAGAGTGGTACTTTTTGATACAAATGCCCAACCAGTGATGCTTGGAGTTCAATTCGCCAAGAAGATGGGCATGCTTGATTTCAAACTATGAAAATCTATGTGACAAATTTGCACCGCTAGTGGGAGTATAGAGGAGGTACTTGGGGAGAGTTCGGATTTGATTGCATTTAACTTCAATGAAGGTACAAATGAAAATTTTTGCTTACAAATCAAATGTTTTGTCACCAATGCCACTAGTTATGATGTGTTCATTGGGCAAAAGGCCTTGTTTCCACCAGGTTTCACAATTGACAACTGGTTCAAACATGCATACTACCGAATGGATTGGGAAACTAATGGCCACCACCTAGGATACATACCCTTTGATTTACATGGGAACCATAATCCTATCGCTCACCATTGTATGCTCAAGGAAACACACACCATTTCCTACATCCAACAAGCTAACCATGAGTGGATAGAAAGATATGAAGAGGAGACAACTTACACCCAAGTTATTGAAAGCTTGAGGGTGGTTCCTACTAACATTCAACATGAACCAGAAGTTCAAAGCAACCTACAAGCCCTTGGTCAAAACTTTGTCTAATTTGAGAACATGGAGAGCCATGGCGAATTAATTAAGGTAGTACTTCGTCAACTAATCACCTAGACACTACCTGAGGAGGGGATTACATTACTAGAGCTCTTTTGTGGTATTAGTATAGGTCTTGAAGCCCTACGATAGTTAGAGATGGTGCTTCAAAAGTATTTCTACGTAAACATTGATCATATTGCAAGGCAAGTGGCAGCATTAAGAATGATGGAACTCACATCTATATTTTTCCACAATAGTTTGCGACCACTACATGGAAGGCCAGTTTCATTTTCTTGCCCTCTGACATATAATTAATTCAGAAGCAGCATATGGAATTACTTGGCCTTGTGGACCTCATCAATTCAAGTTGGGAGTGTCAAGGATTTTCAATGGTTGGATTTGCAAAAGGCTTGAATGACACAAGATCCGATGTCTTCATGGACATGGTACGATTGATCACCTAGGCTCAATCCATTTATCTTATGCTTAGTTATGTAATTGAAAACACCCCTTCTTAGCTTGACCAGAAGGAGAAAGTTTAGGAGCACTACACGCTGGTCAAACATTACCTTGAAGAGCCGCTCTTACTTGATGCAACATAATGCGATTCCTATGCGCACCGGCTGCACAACTAGTAGACCAACCTTGCATCACTTTCAGTTCTACAGTTGGCTCTAAGATACACCATCAAAGACCCCAACCTATAAATTTCTTACATATTAGATCATCAAAGCTCCTACTAACCATCTACAAGGCAAAAGAAACCTCTTTGGTTTCTTGTGAACACAATAGGAAAACCAAGAGGTGTTTGGCCCACCTTTGACTCCTTGCTAGGAGCACACACCTTTCAGGGTGATGGACCAGGTCTAGTGTATCGTCATGCTTCAACCACTTGGGATGAACCAAGCCCAGAAGAAAAAGAAAAGGCTATGGGGTTCCAAACTAGCACTACTAGTCACACCAAGGGGACTAAATTGGAGCGTAACACTCTATTGGGGAAAAGCATGGACTTAAACTCCCCTACATGGTTGTTGGTAACCTATGTATTCTTTCAAATGTACATAACACCAACACTTATTCAATCAGCTTGCAGTTTTAGCGATGCGACTACATGGCACCCTGACCAAGTACACTTGCATATCTTCAACATTCTACACTTCACTCTTAGTGTTGGGGGGAGGAGGTACCATGTAATTTGACACAAGTTTCTGATACACTTAGAAGTACATCAACTTTTAGAGAAAAAATTACAACCTTTTACGAATTTGCACAAGTGAATAGTGGAGAACCCAATACACCAAGTTCTTCAAACACATTTTTCAACTCCATTCCATGTGTTTCCAACTACCCTTTCGTTATGGGGAACCAGCTCACCAAGACAAAAAAAGACCATGTCACAAACTTGTTAATTAAGTATGAGAATGTGTTCGCATTTTCAATGAAAGACTTAAGTAGGTGTAAGACCATGCAGTTTTTTACAGACCTTACACATGAAACACCCACCTATCCGAAGAGGCATAGGTTGAGCAAGCATGAATGGGAACTAGTAGATGAAAGATGCAAAAAACTCCATGAAGTTGGTTTCATTTAGCCATCAAGTTTTGATTTTGTAACCACTACAGTAATGCCAGCAAATAAATATTAACTAGATTATGGACTGAGAAAAGGATGTGCAGGGATTATAGGCCTTTGAATGTGGTTCCACCTCAAGACAGGTACCCCATGCCCATCCCTAAATGTTTCATAACATTGGAGACTCAAACATCTTTGTAATTGTGGATATGAAGCAAGGCTTCAAGCCCATTGTGCTCGCTGTTAAGGATCACAAAAAAACGACATTCCATGGAAGCAACAAGTTGTGGGAATGGCTTGTGATGCCTTTTAGATTCAAGAATTCATTTGTCTTCTTTCAGCAAATCATGGATTAGGTTTTCAAGGGGCAAATTTCTTCAAATGCTACATAGATGATGTCCTAGTGCATAGCAAGGGACTCTTGCAACATTTGGTTCATCTTGAGGAATTATTCAATAAGCTCCATGAAGTCAATATGAAAATCCATTGTAAAAAATGTGAGTTTGTTGTCATTTCAGAAGTCTACCTCAAACACAAAATTTTGCCAAATGGTATTATGGCACATTGGGCCAAAGCAGTAGCCATTTTGGAAATGCCCAATCCTACTGATGTTCACACTTTCAGAAGTTTCATTAGACTATGTAATTACTAAAATATTTATGTCCAAGATTTCCATACTATTGTTCATCTTCTCTATGCATTATTAAAAAAGGATGTTGCTTGGACATGGATTGAAGAGGCTTAGGAAGCTTTCAACACACTCAAGGAAAAGCTTTTAGAATTCCCCATTCTGAGAAAACCTGATTTCAACAAGGTTTTCATTCTACTCACTAACTAGAGTATTCTTGGAATTAGTGTTATTATTGGCCAACTTGATGAAAAAGGCAAGGAATATGTTATCGGCTATGCATCCCAAAGTAAGAACAAGGCTGAAAGCAACTACTTTTCATACAAAGGGAAGTATTTTGTTGTTGTATAGGCCGTCATACATTTCAGGCCCTATCTTTATGGCACCAAGTTCCCTTTGTATACCGACCACCAACCTATCAAATGGTTGATGACCAACGACAAGTTTATTAATAAGTTAGCTCATTGGGCATTTATACTTCAAGAGTATGAGTTCAAGGTTATTCACCAACCTAGTATTACACATCAAAACGCAAATACCATGTCACGGAAACCCCTCACTACCTCTCAAGATTTTTATAAAACCAAATAAGATTTCAACTAGATTCTAACATTACATGTATCTTATGCATCTAATTTTCTTGCACTACTACAATGTAACTTGGTTGAGCATCCCATTGTGGATATATGGGAGGACTTGGACATTCTGAAGTTTCTTTAGCATGGGGAATACCCTCCCCAAATTACATCAAGTCAATGGGATCGCATATAACAATGGTCCAAATGCTACTCATGGAGGGAATCACCTCGTCCGATGTTTACCACAAGGTGACAGAGTGGTTCCTCCACCACATGAACGCCTTAATCTTATTCAAAAAGTACATTCGGAGCTTGGACACTTTAGAGTTAAACGTACTTATAGCCTTTTCGCTCCTCATTACCATTGGAAAGGTATGTATGTTCAAGTCCAAAACATCATTGCTAGGTGTGAATAATGTGATAGAGTGAAAACTTCCTTTTCCTCTCGATAGCTCACACTTTCTCCACTCCCTATTCAAGGCATGTTCTATCAATAGTCATGTGATTTAGCTGGATGATTACCACAAACCTCCAGGGGTAATGTATACATTATGATTATGATCGAAGATTTTTCAAAGTGAGTTGAGCTTGTTGCGCTACTGGACAAGTCATCATACAACACTAGCTGGGTTTTCTTATAACAAGTCTTAAGTAGGTTTGGGGCTTGTGTTAAATGCTTTACTAATTAAAGATCAAAATTTAGAGGAGAATTCCAAGACCTACTTGATCATGTTCTCATTGACCATTTCCAGACTTCAAGGGATCATCCCAAGCTAATGGCCTTAAGCTGATGGCCTTATGGAGAAGATGATTCAGACATGCAAGAAGGGATTTCGGAAGATTTGCTTCAGTAAGAACAAAAAAGATAGGGACTTGGCCCTACCTTACATCACCATGGGTTACATGATGTCCAAACACGTTTCTATGTCTCATTTTGCTTCTTACTTTCTACTTTTTGGGAGACATCCCATTTCACCCTCTTCCATTTTTGCTCAAATGAACTAAGTTGTGGATTTGGACTCCCTAGCCACTTGGGCTAGGGTCATCGCAAAGAGGGTTGTTTTATTCATGAGGGTTATGCCCATGGCCATGGAAAACTTGTCCATTGCACAACATCAAGATACCTTACGATATACACACATAGGAGGTGGCAGTTACAAACCTAAAGTGAGACAATTTGATGTTGGTGACTTTGTGTATCTCCAACAGCAACCTAATGATATTCTAGACATTTTTTTCGATGACACTATCTTAAGGATTATGGCAATCAGGCCTTCAAGTGTGTTGGAGTTGCAAAGAGCTAATGGACGCACAATTCAAGATCACTCCAAAAATTGTGCACCATGCCATCTACCAAACTTGGATCCTACCATCATCATGTTGACTTGGATTCCTCCACTTGACTATCCATGTTAGGTATGTCCAAGGATAAATGATGCTGATCAGATGTTGCTTTGTGATAATTGTAATGGTGGATATTATTTATGTTGTTTCAAGCCAAAACTCACTCAAATTCCCGTCAACATTTGGTACCGTTCATCACATTCTCTTGCAAAACCTTGATTTCTATTCGGACCATGCCATGTTTTCCCGACTCAGGTCTGGGGTGCTACATGAGAATTTCATTTCAACCTCCTTTTGTGCATTGTATATATATGCACGTGCATATCTTTTTAGTTGATTAGTTTCTAACTTTTAATGGTTTTAGTCTTTTTGTTCAATAGAATTTACTATGGATTTACACCCTTACAACACTACATGTCATGACAGCATCTCCAAACAAAAATGTTATGAAAGGTTTTTTTTTTTTTTTTTGACAATGAACTGTTTGGTTGGCCTGTCACCAAAACCATTAGGAAATCCCCTTCTCACCCCCAAGTAAAAATAACATTTTTTACAATATTTTACATAATCATATAAATATAATTATTTTACACAGTTACATAAAATCATTTAAATGTATTGGTTTTCCGTGTACGCTGTTTTAGAGCATCTCCCACAATGCTCAATATGTTAAAAGATATTTTTCATATCAAATTTTAGTCATTTACTTTTCTAAAACCACACCCATAAAAGTGAAGCTGGAATAGCAAATAGGTGGGGGACTACTAATAGCAAACCACCATGACCAACCATTAGCGTGGGCCAATCACAAACACTGATTAATAGTCAGATCATATTTAGTACACTCTTTTCTCAAAGTGCACAGCATTGCTACAGCATTTAACAGCTACTGCAATCTGTGCAATTATACGGAGCCAAAACCATTTTCCTGAATAAAACTGACATATTTTATCTTTTTGTGATCCAAGTTTAATGTGCACATCACATACTGAGCAGAGCTGGAGATGCTCTTACACAACATAAAATAGATTTAAATGATTTTACACTTACACGAACATAGATGAATATTAGACAAAGAACTGGCAGTTTTCACAAAATAACCAAAAAAATGAACCTGGCAGATT
>Ga0116231_10014390_pt1 | contig 10652 bp, 8 predicted proteins | sample S1TSphgellanicum_2_FD_89695 | JGI IMG/M metagenome (GOLD analysis project Ga0116231, IMG submission 89695) | Host-associated microbial communities from peat moss isolated from Minnesota, USA - S1T2_Fd - Sphagnum magellanicum MG | ecosystem: Host-associated > Plants > Peat moss > Unclassified... | reverse complement strand
GGCCAGTGCCGGGGCGAGTTTCCAAATCGCCATCAGGATCGGGAAATTCCACGGAATGATCTGGCCGACGACGCCGAGCGGCTCATGGAAATGATACGCCACGGTATCGGTATCAATCTCCGAGAGCGCGCCCTCCTGCGCCCGCGCCGCGGCCGCAAAATAGCGCAAATGGTCGATCGCAAGCGGAATATCCGCAAACGTGGTCTCGCGGATCGGCTTGCCGTTATCCACCGTCTCAACATAGGCGAGCAGATCGAGGTTTTGCTCCATCCGGTCGGCCATGCGGTTCAAAATCTGCGCGCGCGCGGCAATCGCGGTTTTGCCCCAGGCCTCGGCGGCGGCGTGCGCCGCATCCAGCGCGAGATTGATGTCCGCCTCGGTCGAGCGCGCCGCCTGGGTGTAAACTTGGCCGGTGATCGGGGAGACATTGTCAAAATACTGCCCGCCGGCAGGGGCGGTGAATTTACCACCGATGAAATTGTCGTAGCGTGGTTTGAACGAAAATCCGGTCACATTGCTCCCCGAGAGCGGGGCGATCGCTGCGTCTAACATGCACGTTTCTCCATTTTTGACGGTTTTTATCGGGTCCGGACGGTCCTCTTCGGGACCATTTGCGTTATATACAATAAAATATAACGAAAAACCAGCAGAATGATGCGGGCCGATAAAACGCAGCCGCCAGATTACGAGGACGCCGGCGCCAGCAACGCCGCGATGTTGCGCAAGGATGCCGCCGCCGCGTCATGCGCGGCCTGCTCAACCGCGCGGTATTCCCGCACCAGCATCAGGCCATGTTCCGTTAGCCTGGCGCCGCCGCCTTTGGCGCCGCCTGGCGCCTTGGCGACGATTTCGCGGCCGAACTGACGGTTCAGTTGCTCAATCAAATCCCAGGCGCGCTTATAGGACATTTTCAGTGCCCGCCCGGCGCCGGCGATGGAGCCGGTGGCGGCGATCGCCTCCAGCAGCGCGATTTTCCCGGGCCCCACCCGCGCCTCAGGTGCCAGATCAATCCTGATCGTCAAACGCGGCGCCGGCGCGGTCATCCTGGCTTGCCCGACCGGTAGCGCGCGAGTGCTGCCTCATTCGGCGGGTACAGCCCGGGCAGCGCGGCGCCGCCTTGCACCTCGGCCAAAATCCACGCCTCCAGCGCCTCCTGCTCCAGCGCGGCGTCGATCACTTGATCCAGCATGGCCTGCGGGATCACCACGGCGCCGTCGCCATCCGCCACGATGATGTCGTCCGGAAACACCGCGACGCCGCCCACGCCTACCGGCTGCTGCCAGCCGACGAATGTGAGCCCCGCGACCGAGGGCGGCGCCGCCGCACCCGCGCACCATACCGGCAGACTGGTCTCCAGCACGCCCGCCACGTCCCGCACCGCGCCGTCGCTCACCAGCGCCGCCACTTGGCGCCGCGCCATGCGTTCGCACAGAATATCGCCGAAAATCCCGGCATCGCGCACGCCCATCGCGTCCACCACCGCGACGCATCCCGCCGGCATCGCCTCAATCGCCGCCCGGGTGGAGACCGGCGAAGCCCAGGACGCCGGGGTCGCGAGGTCCTCCCGTGCCGGCACAAAGCGCAGCGTAAAGGCCGGCCCCACCACCCGGGCCTGGCCCGGCCGCAACGGCATGGCACCCCGCAGCCACACATTGCGCAGCCCCTTCTTCAGCAGCACGGTCGTCAATGTCGCGGTTGTCACGCCCGCCAGGCGCGTCTGCACATCCATCATCCCATCCACGCAATCAGCGCCGAGACGCTCACCAGCGACGCCACGGTCGAGACCAAAATCGCCCGGGAGGTGAGTGCTGCCTCCCGGTCATAAAGTTTCGCCAGCATGAAGGGCCCGGTGCCGATCGGCAAGGCGCTCAGCAGCAGTGCCGCATGCGCCCAGAGCAGCGGCATGTCGAAGATCCGGAACGCCAGCACCCAGGTGATTGCCGGCTGCACCACCAGCTTCAGCCCCACCAGCCGCAAAATCACCGCATGCGCCCCGGCTGCCTCGGATTGCGCCAAAAACAGCCCGATCGTCACCAGCGCGCAGGGGCTCGCCGCATCGCCCAAAAGCCCGGTGAAGCGCCAGATCGGGGCGGGCAGGGGGTAAGGCAGGCACGCCGCCACGCCGCCCAGCACGGGGGCCACCAGCAGCGGGTTGCGCGCCAGCGAGCCCAAAACCTTGGTCAGCGTGGCGGCCAGCCGCGTCTGCCCGCCCAGATCGGTCTCGATCAGCACGATCGCCCCCGCAAACAGCACACAGGCGGTCAGAATCGTCGCAATCACCGCCGGCACCAAAGCCGCCGGTCCGAAAGCCGCCAAACAAAGCGGAATCCCGATGAACCCGGTATTGGAATAGGCGGCGTCCAGCCCCTCGATGCTGAGGTCCGCCAGCCGCTGCCCGCGCCCCCGCCCCAGCAGAAAGGACAGCGCAAACGTCGCCATCATTCCCCCGGTGAACGCCGCCAAAAACCCCGGATGGTCGAGCTGCACCCAGCTGATCCGCGCCATCGCCTGGAACAGCAATGCCGGCAGCCCCAGCCACACCACAAAGCGGTTGAGCGCATCCGTCGCCGCCGGCCCCAGCACGCCGCGCCGCGCGCACACATAGCCGGTGAGAATGACCGCAAAAATCGGCAGCACGGCATTGAGGACGGCACCCATAACCCGCCTTCTCGCCGTAGCCGCAGCGAGAGGCAAGTAAGTGGTCGCTTTTTAAAAAAAGCTCCGCAAAAAATTTTTGATTCCTTTGGTTTACCGCCGCGCCACCACCACCGCCGCAGCGTCAATAAATGTCTTTTGCGGCGCTTTTCTGCAAGACAAAGCGAGCGCTTGCTATATGCCCACCATCAACTGCCGCCACAGCGCCTCCTCAGGCGAGCTCCATAACAATGGCGACAGCCAGGCCGCGGTCAGCCCGACCGCCACGCTCAGCACCAGCAGCCAGCGTTCCCAGTTGCGGAAATTCACGGTGGCAGCCCAGGCGGTGACGGTGAACAACGACAGCGCGATCACGATCCAGGGCGAGGCGATCTGCCAGTAGAAGGTGGCCAGCGCGCCCATCAGCGGCGGCAGGATCAGCGCCGCCAGGCCCGTCACCGGCCGCACCCGCTCGCTGCGGTCGAACACGAAGCGCACCAGGATCACCAGGCAGCGCGGCATCAGCAGGCTGCAGAGCAGCGCAAGCTCAAGAAACGCCGCGAAGAAATGCCCGCCATAGCTGGGCAGCCAGGTTGAGGCCTGCACCACCGAGACATCCGCGCCGTGCAGCGGTGATCCCCAGACGATCAGGAGGTCGCGGAACGGCACATCAAAAACGCTGCTGCCCAGCGCCACCGCGCTGAGCACGATGAAACCCGGCGCCAGCGAGATCACGAACAAGGCGGTGGCGCTGTTATAATTGCGCAAATCCCGGAACGCCCAGGGCAGCAGCACGATAAACGGCAACACGAAAAACAGCGCATTGGGCCAGCTCACCAGCAACGCGGCGATCACCAGCCCCAGCAGGATCAATGACTGCGTATCGCCGATCGCCTCCAGCCGGTCGAGCGCGATGATCAATACGCTGACCAGGATGCAATACATCAGCAGCGGTGAGCCATCGGTGGCGATGAACAGCATCACCGGGTGCATCGCGGTCAGCCCGACCATCAGCCCGGCTTGCAGCGGAGTCCAGCCGCGCTTGACCAAATCATGCGTCACAAAGCCCTGCACGACGGAGGCGCTGAGCACGGTGACCACCGAGAGCGTAGCGACCGAGCTGCCGGGGATTTGCTTGATCAGCCAGACCAGCCCGACCTGCGCCCATTGCCCGCCGATCGCGGGGAAAAACCTCGTGGTGTCCCACACCGTCAGCACGCTGAGCGGCGTATAATCATGCTCCGCCAGGCGGTGCCCACCGAGCGTGAACAAAATAAAGCTGGCGAACCCCATGATGATACCGGCGCGCCAGCCGCGGCTGACCACCGGGCGGGTAACATGCAGCCCGCGCGACGCCGCCACCGCCGGCAGATCGTCGAGCGCTTCGCTCACGCGGTTTCGCTGCTGGTGATCGCCGCAACCTTCTCCCTGGTCTTGGCGGAGGTGCCGTGCTGGGTTTTTTCCCAATAATGCGGGTTGGTGATGAGCTGCGAGAGCGCCTTATACGCCGCCACCGAGTGCAGCACCCAATAGCCGGGGGCCAGCAGCCCCCAGGGCACCAGATGGTACCAGCGCCGCTTGGAGGCGGCGACGATGTTGAAATACACATACATCGCATTGCCGATCAGCAGATCGAACAATGCCAGCGACAGCACGAAAGGCGGGAACAACGCGGCGACCTTGTCCGGCCCGAAGCACAGAGCGACCAGCGAGAGCCCCCAGAGCAGCGGGTTGATCAGCGCAGTGAAGGGCGGGAAGCCGACAAATAACTGAAACCCGATAAAGCCGATCGGCCCCAGCCGCCGGTAGAGCTGAACCGGGTGGCGCATATGTACCAGCCAGGTCTGCATATAGCCCTTGATCCAGCGGCTGCGCTGGTTGATCCAGCTCTTCAAAACCCCGTTGGCTTCCTCGAACGTGGTGGAATTCACCACCGCCACGCGGTAGCCCGCCTGGGTCAGCCGCACGCCGAGATCGGCATCCTCGGTCACGTTATACGGGTCCCAGGCGCCGAGCTTGATCAGCACATCGGTGCGGAAATGGTTGGACGTGCCGCCGAGCGGAATTGGGATGTTCAGCAGATGCAGCCCCGGCAGCAGATAGTCGAACCAATGGCTGTATTCGAGCGTGAACATGCGGGTGAGGAAATTATCGTCGCGGTTGAAATAATTCAGCCGCGCCTGAATGCACGCCACATTGGGCGGCGAGGCGCGGAACAGCGCCACAACTTTTTTCAACTGGTCCGGCTCGGGGATATCCTCGGCGTCGAACACGACGGTATAATCGCCGCGGGCGAAGCGCAGCGCGTAGTTGCAGGCTTTCGGCTTGGTCTTCGGCTGGCTGTTCGGCACCCGGATGATCTCAAAAATATCCTCCGCCCCCAGCGCCTTGGCGGCGTCGATCGTCTCGGTATCGGCGGCCTCCAACACCAGCTTCACATCCAGCTTGGAGCGCGGATAATCCATCTGGCGGATCGAGGATACCAGGATCGGCAGCACCTCGGCCTCATGATACATCGGCACCAGCACGGTAAACACCGGCAAATCCGCATCCTGCAGCGCCAGAATCTCCGCCCGCCCGACCGAGAGATCGACCTTGCGGCCGCTGCCGATCACCGTCAGCACGCTGCGGAATAAAAACAGCCCGACATAGAGCGATGAAATCGTGCCCGATAAAATCAGCAAGGTCGGCCGGTGGGCGAATTGCAGCCCGAGCACCAGCGCAATGATCAGCCCCCATAAAAAATACATCTGGCCCTTCGACGCGGTGGTTTTCGCGGAGAGCTGCGGGTCACGGTTGAATAACGCCTCGCGCGCATCCTCGCTCAACCCGGTGTCGAAAATCTTCTGCACAGACCAGATCAGATCAAACTTGCCCGTCACCGCGCAGGCATACGGGCAGCCCGGATATTGCAGCTTAATCACGCGCGCAATCTCCGGATCCTCCGGGTCGCGCGCCGCCACCGTGATTATCCCATCCGCCTCGCGCCGCCAGGGGATGAAAACATGCCGCAAATATAAATCGCGGTATTTTTCATCCAGCAGATCCTTGTCCGGCGGCTGCACGATCAAATCCGCATAGGCGAGCCCCGCCACGCCGGCATAGGTCATCGCCCAAACGCGGCCGGAAATGTTATAGAGCGCGGAGAGCACATCCGGCAGCGGGCTGCGCCACTGCGCCGCGTCGGCAAAAGCGGCGTTCATCTGCTCATCGGTAAACCGCCCCGCATCGCGCAAAGCCTGCGCGGTTTGGAGGGTGAGGGGAGGGAAGACCGCTTCGTTCATGGGCTAAGCAAGCACGGCTTTTTTGGAACAAAAGCAGCTAAGGCTTTGCGCGTGGAACCCCCGAAGCCCAGCGGAATCAAAAATTTTTGCGGAGCTTTTTTTAAAAAGCGACCGCTTCCTGCCTCCCATCCCTAAAACCTCAACCAAAGTGCCACCACGCCGGCATTACCGAGCGAGATATTCTTCCCCCCCGCATCGTGCCAGGCGCCAAACTGCACGGCGACCGTTTGGTTGAGATTGCGCACCGCTGAGACTTCGACCCGGTAGAGGTTATAGTCGGTCTCGCCCGGCTGCGCGTGCCCGTTGCTGATGGTGTTGAAACTCTGTGCCAGCAGCAGCCAGTCGCTGTCCGGCTTGACCCCCAGCGTCACGTCGCCGCGGAATTGGTTGGCGCTGCCGTTCTCCTCAAACCGGTAGGCGGGCTCGATATCGATGAAGCCGGCGAGGCCGCCCGGCAAAGTGAGATTATGGCCATAGAGCAGCCTTGCCTCGTATTCGGCGTTAGACTGCGCGAGTTGCGGCGGGCCCGAGGTCGCGTTGCCGGGAATGCCGATCTGGCCTTGCAGCGAGATCACGTTGGTATCGTCCTCATAGAGCGTGTCGCGCAGCAGCACATTGGCCTGCACCAGGCCGAAAGAATGGCCGGTATTGGGCAGGCCGCTCTGGCTGATCGCCTGCACCCGCGGCTGGAAGCCGAGCGTGAGCGTGGGAGTCAGCCCGTATTCGATATAGGGGGCAAACTCGGTTTGCCGGTACACACCCTTGCCGGTCGGTTTGCCGAACTGGTTATAGCCCTGCACCGCCACCTGGTAGTAGCTGAGCGTGTTGATCACCAGCGTTCGGCCCTGCGGCTCCGGCCAGGCACCGGCCAGCGCGGCCGCCGGGGTCGCCAGCCCGCTCATCAGCGCCAACGCAAATCTTGCCTTCATTTTTCTGCCCTCCGCCGGCGCACAAATATAACCACGACCAGCACGGTGACCCCGAGCCAGAACACACCGAACATCTCGTTCAACCAATTATCCTTAATCTCGGCGATGATGCCGGTGCCGCGCGGCACATATTGCGCGTCGTGCAGCAAGGTGAGGTAGGTCGCGGGCGCCGTGTCGCCATCATACAGAGCGAGGTTGCCATCCCCCGGCAAGGCGGCGTTGGCGAGGCTCGCCGGCGCGCCCGGGCTCAGCCAGAGCCCCGCCACCGTGCCGGTGCCGGTGCCGGACTGCACAAGCTGTAGCACGCTCGAGCGGTTCGCTTCGGGCAGGTTCAGCGTCCCGTCCTCGTTCGGCAGCGGTATCGTTACGCTCGTGTTCGGGCTTGGCACCGGTGCGACCGAGACGATGCCGCCGGCCTGGTGCGAGACCAGAATGAACGGCACGCTGGGCGCCGCCGCGGTGCCCTGCACGCTCAGCGCCAGCGGGTTGGCGCCGGCCGCGCCCAGCAGCTCCGCCAGCAGCGGCAGCGCCGGCGCCAGACTGCCCGGCGGCAGGTCGGTCAGCACCGGTACCGGCGCGCCGCCGGTGACGGTGAATGCCGCGAAGCGCTGCGGGTCCGGGTTGCCATCGGTCAGCGTCAGCGTCGTGTCGTTTTGCAAGGTAAAGGAGATCGGGGTGAATTTGGAGCAGGCCTTCTCGTCATCCAGCCGCACGATGCGCAGCAATGTGCTCGCACCGGCGCTGAGCAACTGGTCCGGAAGATCGATTTTTATGCCATCCAGCGCGACATTATTGGCGAAAGACTGGCTCCAGACCACGTTGCCGCCGACTTCGAGCGAGACGATCTCGGATTCGCCCACCGGCAGTGCCGAGCCTTGGCCATAGAGCGTGATCGACCCGACATGCCGGCCCGCCGGCAGCTTGGCGAGCGGCAAATTGAGATTAATCACCGCCTCCCGGCCGACGCTGATATTGCTGGAGGCGACGCCGAGCGCGCCGAGCGTCACCTGATCGCCCGTGATTGCGCCAGCCGGCGTGAATGTCCCGGTCGCGGCGCTGGCGGCGGCCATCCGCAGCGCCGCGTCGCCCGCCACGAGCGCGCGCGCCGCCGCGGCGCTGGGGACAAAAATCTGCGCGCCGGCGTCCACGCTCGCCGCCGTCTGCAGTGCTGCCTGCGGGTCGATCACGATCTGCGCGGTATGGGCATTGCCGCTGAAGAACGGCGCGATGCCGCGCTCGACCAGCGCGGTGGAGAGCACCAAAGCGGTCTCGATATCGGTGAGCCTGGGCGCCGCCGGCAATGCGATGGTGAGCGGCGTGCCGAGCCCGCGCCACACCGCGCCCACACCCTGCCGCGCCACGCTATAGGCCTCAAGGTCGGTATCCGGCGCGATATCGGTCCAGTTCGATGGCCCGTCATTGTCGTAGCAGGTATCGACATCGTCGATCGTCTGGTCGGCGGTAAAACTCAGTTGCAAAAACTCACCGGAGGTGAAGCGCGGCGGAATCGTCACCGCGGCCACGAGAGCCGTGCTGGAATCCATGATGGTCTGCAGCGGCACGCCATCCGCCGAGATCGTCACGCTGGAATGGCCGTCCAGCGCCGCCGAGGCGGAGAAGCGCAGATAGAGTGTCGCCCCTTGCGCATCCGCCGGCAGCGGAAAATACACCGTCTGGCTGGCGCCAGGGCCGTGCAGTACCAGCCCGTTGGCATAGCCGAGATCGGTCAGCGTGCCGGCGGCGGCTGGTACCGCGCACAGCCCGGCCAGCACCCCGGCCACCGCCAGCATCCGGATGCGCATACCCAACCTAACCGCCTGATGAACCCAAAGCCAGCCGCCAGCGCCGCGCGAAATCGATCGAATCATGCAATCCCTTAGAGATCAGCCACTCCAAAGCCGACCTAAAGCACGCGGGCACCAGCCGGGCAATCGCGATGACGCTGTTTTTAACTGCAAAATCCTTAAGTCTTCCAGGCGTGATCCCAGCTTTAAAGCCATTTTTCCGCGGCTTGCCGTCTTTCGGCGCGGTAATATCGCCGTAATATCACGAAGATGTTTTCTTCGTGGTATCGAAAATCTCAAGTTTATTGCGGCCGCCGCGCTTGGCGGCGTACAGCGCCTCATCCGCGCCATGCATCCAATCCCGTGGCGAGGCCATCTCCGGCGCCAGCGCTGCGACGCCAAAACTCATGGTGAGCGCATAGCTCACACCGTCATGCGCGAAGCGCCGTTCCGCCAGCGCCGCCTGAATCCGCGCCACCATCGCCGCCGCCCCGCTGCCGTCATCACCCGGCAGCAATATGCCGAACTCATCCCCGCCGATGCGCGCCGCGATCTCGCCGCCGCGCAGTTGCGCCAAAACCGCCTGCCCCAGCTCGCGGATCGTCTCATCGCCGCGCAAATGCCCGTACTGGTCATTGATCTCTTTGAAATGATCGATGTCGAACACCACCAGCGCGGCGGGCCTGCCCTCGCGCCGGCAGAGCTCGAACCGCTCCGCCAGGCGGCTCTCCCAAAAATCCCGGGAATACAGGCCGGAGAGCCCGTCACGCTCGGTACGCTCCCGCAATTTGGATTTTTCCGCCTGCACCCGCATGCTGTTGCGGTACATCAGCACGCCGATGACAACCGGATAGAACAGCAAAAACGGCAGGCTCGCCACCCGCACATACATAGCCGAGATCAGGCAGGTTTGCGTGCCGGTGATCAGCAGCCCCGCGCAAATGCCAAATGCCGCGGCGCCGATGGTGTGCCACAGCAGCCGGAGACCGCCGACGGTGGTGTTGTCCATCAGCAGCACAGTGCCCATCAACAAGGTTGGCACCGCGTTGAAGCCCATCGCCGCCGCCCAGAAACCGCAAAACAACGCATCCAGCCGCAAATTGATGTATTCCGCCGCCACCGGCTTTTCGCTGCGCACCGCCCAGGCACACGCCACCTGCGGCCACACCGCGCCAAACGCCACCAGCAGCGCGTACAGCCACCAGCCGGCATGGCGCTGCAGCAGCGCCGCGCCGATCCCGAGGCTCAAGCTCCCCAGCCCGATCATGCGCGGCAGGTAGATCGCTTTGGGAAACCCGGTGCCCTTTCGCCGCGTCGCGCCCGTTCCGGACTGGCCTGTCATCATATTCCGTTTCGACAAAATCGGGCGGGGTTTCGAACGCCCAGGCTGGTTTAATGTTTGTTTCGGGCGGCTTCACACCACCCGTTCTATAGACTGGCTCATAACGGTTGCGCGCGCGCCGCGCAACCGAAGCAACCGCTTGACGAAGCCGTGCCGGAGGCAAACATGCACCACACCATCAAAATAACAAACCCGGCGCCACGCCGGGCAGCGGAGCGACGCCCATGGACCAGATTTTGCCCGCCACCGGGACCGAGAGCATTTTCGCCCAGGATTTACCAAAAACCCCGGCCAACCACGTGGCACTCTCGCCGCTCTCCTTCCTGCGCCGCGCCGCCCGCGTGTTCCCGGACAAAATCGCCGTCACCCACCACCAGCGAAGCTGGACCTACGCGCAATTCGCCACACGCTGCCGCCGCTTCGCCACCGGCCTGCGCGCGGCCGGCGTGCAGCCTGGGGAGGCCGTGGCCGTGCTCGCCCCCAACGGCCCCGCGGCGCTGGAGGCGCATTACGGCGTGCCGCTGGCCGGTGCCGTGCTCTGCGCCATGAACACGCTGCTGGACCCGGCGACCATCGCCTTCATCCTCGACCACGCCGAGGCCAAATTCTTCATCGTGGACCGTGAATGGGCCCCGCGCGCGCAAAAAGCCCTAAAAATCCTCGGCCGCCCGATAAATCT
>Ga0116231_10014388_pt1 | contig 10652 bp, 8 predicted proteins | sample S1TSphgellanicum_2_FD_89695 | JGI IMG/M metagenome (GOLD analysis project Ga0116231, IMG submission 89695) | Host-associated microbial communities from peat moss isolated from Minnesota, USA - S1T2_Fd - Sphagnum magellanicum MG | ecosystem: Host-associated > Plants > Peat moss > Unclassified... | reverse complement strand
TTTCTTGTGACAAAAACCTTGGAGAGTTCTTGATGTTGTGTTTTGTGTTGTGAGCATTATGTTGTACTTTCCTTTCAATAAAGATTTATGTTTGCACTTGAGTAGATCTCCTATTTGTTAACATCCTTATGGAGTTTCAAATCTTCAGAGAGTGATTTGAAGGTTAAAACTCATTAGATAAAAGATTTCATCATACCATTAAAAAGCTCTTAAGACGTTGATATCTAAAATGGGCTTGCATGATTCATTTGAATACTTAAAACACAACTTATGGCCAAAAGAAAGGTTGAGAGTCAAAGTGTCAATTTGACTCCCAACCACTAAAAATCAAGAATTGTCCTAAATTATGTTTTTAGGAGGTGTGCTACATATCTTTGGAAAGCTCTTGATGAGGGTTATAATTCGCTTTAAACTTTGCCTCAATCAAAGGTCTGCACAAGAAGTTATGGGCGTCCAAAGTGGCAAGAGTCCCAATTTTGGGAATTTTGAGACTCCCAACTTGGGAATTGTGGGAAAAATCACATTTGGGTGCAACCCCCTTGGCCAAACATAAAGAATACTATAAGGGGGAAGGTGGTGATTTCCCCCAAGTTTGGGCCATGGTGAGTCTTGTGAGTCCATGTATACATGTGGTTCATTTGTGCACCAAAAGTGTTCCAATTATGCACTAACCAACTTGTTGTTTGGTTTGTGTAGATCCATAGGAATAATTGACTTGCTTGTCACTCCTAGTTTCCATCTTGAAGCTTCAGCATGCCTTTCTTAGTTTAAAAGTGCTATGAACTAAAAAACATCCCCCAATTATTTCTTCCATTGTTTTCATTTTGGGACTTGCATTTGAATATTTTCAAGAGTTCAAAGGTGGGTCATTTATAGTCAACAAACCATTGTTGATTTCAAAACAAACCATGGATGTGATGTGGCAAAATATTTTGCCACGTCACTTAATAATTTCCACATGGCAGACATATATTAAAAATATTCCACGACATGGCATGGAATATGCTTTAAGATTCCTTCCTCTCACTTGAGCAGGTTCGCCTACTCACCCGTTTGTTCGCTAATGTCATTGTTCAAAAACTTAGTTCTAGGTGGCATTTCATGATTTAACAGACACCTATTAATTCTAAATGGTCATGGTTCACATGTTATCTTAGAGGTAATAGGACAAGCTCAAACATTTGGGTTACACATGACTATATTGCATTCTCATACATCCCATGCCTTGTAACTACTAAATATGAGTTGTTTTGAACCTTTCAAAAAAACTTTCAGGAAAGAGCAAGACAATTTAATGGTCAAAAATAATCATTGTGAACTAGAAAAATGCACATTAGTTAGGTGGGTGGACAAGGCTTTGGAACATGCACCAACCAAGAATAACATCAAGAATGGGTTTAAGGATAAAGGAATATGACCATTCAATCCCAAGGTAATGGATGATAATATTAAACCAACTGGCTTCAATATTTCAAATGATGACATTATTGATTCTGATAATGCAGTAGATGAGCATCAATGGGGGGAAAATGGAGCTACTACACAACTATTGAATATATTAATAAAAGAAATATTGGAATAGAACATGATGGGTAAAAACACCTAGATGTAAGGTATTAATATGTGGATGTATTTACAAATGTTAATGATAATCCTAAAGTTAGTCCATCAAAAAATGCACATGGATTGTCCATTGATCTAACTGAACTTACTTATGGAGTGCAACAAGTTGGAAATTCTTCAACTACAACACAAGATGCCCCATATCTTATCAATTTGCAAAATGCCTTAGTTCCTGTTAATGTGTTGTCCCTGCCACGCTAGCCTACAAGAAAAACAAGGGGAAACCATTAGTTTACTATAGCCAATCACATGTTGTGACATCTAGTTAGTATTCAAACATTCTACATTAGAAAACATTAAACAAAAAAGTAGCCAAAAAAATCAAACAACAAAAAAAAAGGAGGAGGATAAGAAGGCTAAATGAGTTGTTGATTCCCTAAATGTAGTTGAAAGGGCAATTCAAAAGTTGGGAAAAAAATGTGCAAAAAATAATTTCATGCCACCTTGGTCTATAATTATAGTAAGAGAAGTAAGGGATAGGTTTCACCGAAATTTTGCAATGGGTTTAAAGGTGCATCCCCTATTGTAAGGGATGTGAACCTTCGGATTTTAACAACATAGAAAAAAATAAGAGCAATTGCAATGGCACGAATGAAAGCATGGGGCATGTTGTAGCAAGACTACAACAATTTTCCTTAGGGTAGCCAATTATGAAGGAAGGGAGGGGTGGGTTAGAAGAAAGGCTAGGGATTGAAACTATAGTGGTCGAACATGAAGAAAATCATAACTTAGGGCGTACCCAAAAGGAATTAGGAAGAACCAAGAGGAGTTGGGAGCTAACAACCAAAGGAGGACAAATATGATAAAGATCGTGAACCATGAAGAACTAGGAGCTAGGAATTAGGAGGAGGATGACACACAATGAAAATCATAAACCAAGCGGAACCAAAGTTAAGAACCAAGATGAAAAAAGAGGAACCAAGAACCAAAGGAGGACAAACACGACCAAGATCATGACTTAGGAAAACCAAGAGGAACTAGGAATCAAGAACCAAAAGAGGATGAACACGATCAAGATCGCGAATAAAGAAAAACCATGAAAAACCAGGAACCAAGATGTAAAGGAGGATGAACACAATCAAGGTCACAAACAGTCAAAACCAGGAGGAACCAAAAGCCAAAAAGAGTTAAGATGAACCAAAAGTGAAGAACTAGGCGTAGAAGAGAATGAACATGATCAATATAATGACAACATGGATTAGGGGTTCTAGAAGAGGACGAACATGATCAAGATCACAACAACAAAGTTAGGCCCACATTTGATGAAATCACCAAGAGGAAAATTGTGATGGAAGGAGGAGCTGGACCCACACTTGAATGCTTAGGCGATAAATCATGATGAAAACCTCCTACACACCATCACCATTGCTTGCACAACATAAGGCATAACCAATATTAAAATAATTTGAACATAAAAGGATGAATATATATCAAACACCACTAGGATTGAAGATGAAACCCAAATTAGCACACTCCCAATGTCGTAACCCTAACTTTGGGCTCGCGACCAAGGCTAAGGGGGTTGTAAGGTTGCGGGCCAAGAGGAAGGAAGCCCGAGAGTTAAGGCAAGAGGAAGCTCGGGAGTCACATCACATACTCCCAAGAGTGTTAGAAAGTGTGAGGGATTATGAAGGAGTGAACCCTCACACTCCCAAGGCAACTCCCACTTTGGGAGATGGAGTCCCAGTGGACTCCCAAAACTTCAGAGAGCAATTGCAGGGGTCAAATCTCAATGTCTTGTGGCGTTTTTTATATCATTAGAAAGCTCTTGAAGCGTAGATGTCTAAGATGGGCTCGCATTGCTCATTTGGACATCTAAAACATAAGTTATGGTCAAAAGAAGGGCCGGGAGTCGAACTGCCAGTTTGACTCCCGACCACAAAAGTCAAGAATCGACCCGATTTACTTAGCTGCAGGGGGCGTGCCACATATCTTTGGAAAGCTCTCGACGAGAGTTACAACTTTGCTTTAGACTGCATTGCGACCCGAGGTTTGCTCGCAAAGTTATGGGGCTCCAAAATCGCAGGAGTCCCATTTGGCACGATTTCGGGACTCCCATTCGGGAGTCCTGGGAAAAATAGCCATTTGGATGTAGCCTCCGTGGAAAGCTGCATAATATACTATAAGGGGGGAGGTGGTGGCTTCCCCCAAGTCCGGGCCGTGGTGAGTCTTGTGTGTCCGTGTTGCCCGTGGCTGGTCCCAGCACTAAGGGTGCTCTAACTATGCACTAACCACTTTGTGTGGGTTGTGTGCAGGCCCGTGTGAGTGAGCGAAGCTTGTCAACTCTTCCTAGTCCTATCCTGGAGCTCCAACACGCCCCTTTACCCCTCAAAGTGTTGTGAGCTAGGGAGCGTGCTCCGACTCCTCCTTTTTCCGTTGTTTTCCTACTTGGGTTCACATTTGAGCGCTTTGAGGAGTTGGGAGTGCATCACCCAAGCTCCTTGATAAATTCAAATGTAAGTCTAAGGTGAAAACATCAGAAAAGTAAAGAGTTGGGGCACATTACCTGGCTTACAACACTTTGGGGGGTAGAAGGGCATGCTAGAGCTCCGAGATGGGGACTAGGAAGAGTGATAAACGTCAATTATTCACACGAACCTGCAAACCAAACAATAAATTGGTTAGTGCGTAATTTGAGTGCTTTTGGTGCACAGATGAGCCATGAACAAATTTGGATTCATAAGACGAACCATGGCTTGGACTTGGGGGGAAGCCACCACCTTCCCCCTAATAATATATTATGTGCTTGGCCATAAGGCCAACATCCAAATGGCATTTTGTCCCGGGACCCCCAAGTGGGAGTTTCGAACCCAAAATTGGGACTCCTGCAACTTTGAAGGCCCATAACTCTATATGAAGAACTCCAATTGAAGTGAGGTATAAAGAAAAGTTATAACCCTTGTCGAGAGCTTTCCAACGATATGTGGCACGCCACTTGCACATAAGGAAATTGGGGTGATTCCTGACTTTTAGTGGTCAGGAATCAAATTGCAAATTTGTGACGCACTCTCAACTCCTTAAAGGATTCAAATGTGAACCCAAGTAGAAAACAACGGAAAAAGGAGGAGTCGAAGCACGCTCCCTAGCTCACAACACTTTGAAGGGTAGAGGGGCGTGTTGGAGCTCCAGGATGGGACTAGGAAGAGTTGACAAGCTTCACTCACTCACATGGGCCTGCACACAACCCACACAAAGTGTTTAGTGCATAGTTGGAACACCCTTGGTGCTAGGATGAGCCACGGGCAACACAGACACATAAGATTCACCACGGCCCGGACTTGGGGGAAGCCACCACCTTCCCCCTTATAGTATACTCTGTGGCTGGCCACGGAGCTTACATCCAAATGGCTTTTCTCTCCCGAGACTCCCGAATGGGAGTCTCGAAATCCCGCCAACTGGGACTCCCGCAACTTTGGAGCCCCATAACTTTGCGAGAAAACCTTCGATTAAGGTGCGTTCTAAAGCAAAGTTGTAGTTCTCGTCAAGAGCTTTTCAACGATATGTGGCACGCCCCCTGCAGCTAAGTAAATTGGGTCGATTCCTGACTTTTTGTGGTCGGGAGTCAAACTGGCAATTTGACTCCCGGCCCTTCTTTTGGTCATAACTTGTGTTTCAGATGTCCAAATGAGCAATGCGAGCCCACTTTAGACATCTACATTCTAAGAGCTTTCTAATGATATAAAGAACGTAACAAGACATTGGGTTTTGACCCCTACAATTGCTCTTTGAAGTTTTGGGAGTCCACTGAGACTTCATCTCCCAAAGTGGGAGTTGCCTTGGGAGTGTGAAGGTTCATTCCTTCATACTCCCTCACATTTTCTAACACTCCCGGGAGTTTGTGATGTGACTCCCGGGCTTCTTCTTCTTGCTTTGACTCTTGGGCTTCCTCTTGGCTCACACCCTTGCAAGCCCTTTGCCTTGGTCGTGAGCCCAAGGCTAGGGTTGCGACAATTTGACTTTTGGCCCTTTTTTTGGCCATAACTTATGTTTTAAATATCGAAATGGGTCATGCGAACCTATTTTAGGCATCTACAATCCAAGAGCTTTTCAATGATATAAGGAACTTCTCAATCCAATGGGTTTTGGCCCCCTATAATCGCCCTTTGAAAATTCAGGAGTCCATTGGGACTCTAATTCCCAAAGTGGGAGCTCATTTGGGGAGTGTGGGGGTTCATTCCCTCACACTTTCTTGCACTCCTGAGAGCATGAAATGTGACTCTCGAGCCCATTCTTGGCCCACACCTTCACAGGCCCTTGCCTTGGTCGTGAGCCCAAGGTTAGGGTTGCGACACAAATGAGCACTCATGGAAGTGATGATGATCAACAAGTCCTTGGCATCAACACCCAGCTACAACCAACAACTCCAATGTTTGACCATCCATAGTCTAAACTCCAGACCAAAAAACGTCAATAGCCAAAACCTAAAGTGGTTGTAGTGTGGTGTAGAAATTTAGGGTTAAAAAATGTAAGGTTTTGTAGGACCATAATTTTTTTCCTTTTTTGTGAGCATTGATATTGGCAGTAGATGTATGATGAACTTTTTTGCATAAGGTATCCAACAGATTTCATTCCTATCCCATTCAATCAAGTGTCAAAATTTGTCAGATTTCTTTCCTGTCCCATTCAATCAAGGGTCAAAATTTGTCAAATTTCATTCCCATCCCATTCAATCAAGGGTGAAAATTTGTCAATGTTTCAATTGTTGACACCTCTTTCATAAGGTGAAACATGCTTGATTATCGGGATGATAAGTGTTTGTTCTAGATTTTTTCCAACAAGTGGACCCCCTTCGTTTGGAGGAGCATATCTTGGTCACTCTTTGACCAAATCACACAATCTAAATGTCTATGGGACACAACTTCTGTTTGGACCCCAACCCCAAAAAATCAACATCCAGCACACACTTCTTCACTGAGTTGTTATATGTTTGGTCACCGGCTATCTACCCTATGATATTCATACTTACAATTTTCTTCACAAAATGGCCATGTTACCAGTATTGGTTACCAATTTTTGATAATCTACCAAACTGGTAAGGCATGTAGAGATTTTCGTAGACCAGACTATGCCAATGTGGGTATGCACTAGGTACTGATGCTAGCTGATACAAAGACTGGTCTGGTAATAGATATTTCATATCAGTATGGATGTCAGTTATTGTACCAGTCTTTCATCAACATACCAGTAGAACACCAGTTCCAACCACTATACTACACACTCACCACCCATGGTATGCCATCTGGATGTTATGGACTTAACGTATTTTTTCTTTTAAATTGTTGCTCAGAACATTATGACTTTTTTGGTGCATAATTAGCAGTTTTCCTCGAGGAGTCCAGCACATGCTACCAACCTTCCATACTGCCAAGTTGCCAACCCACTATTTTCACAAGTTTCATCATAGCCACCATAGCTCTATAAATTGGGGAAGTTTCCAATGCAATCTCCGCCTCTGCAATTCATGTGAATGGGTCAGTTGTGAGTTTCCACATAAAAGGAATGTGGGGCCACGGTGACTGATATTGATCCTCATGATGTGCAATCAGTGCTTAGTACCTAGTAACCTGGTACACATTCGCTAATCAATGTGGTTACCTACACTCCCAAATTCCTCCTCTAAGACATGTCACCTGGCACAATAGCCTGTATGCAGCACATTCCATCATAATGCAAAATAGTCATCAAAGTTGAGATGAATCCAGAATTTGGGATTTTGAGGGCCGCCCACATTCATTTGATAACAGGGGCTCAAGGGCTCAATGTGAAAATTAGAACAGCCTAGAGTGCGAAGCTACGAGGACAGCTTCGACACAGTACTTTAGAACCATATTGTTGGTTACCTAATGATGAGTTAGGTGCAACTATGGTGTGGGCCTTTCTAAGTTCGAAACCACTTTTGCACGTTCTTGTCGCCTCCATGGAAATTCCACTATCCGATTAATGAACGTACTCTAATTAGTGATGAGAGTGGGGACAAAATAGGTACTCCTGGGAAAATTCTAGTTTCTACCTGCTCAATGGCTCATTGTACTTGTGGCCCATTTCCCCTTGGATTTGAGGCTTTGGGTGGCCCAGGGTGAACCAGCACCCAAGTTTGTACTGGGTACCTTCAGCTTTTTGACTGAGACCTCTTAGTGTCCATACTAAGCCCAAAAAAATTAGATTTGGACTCAAAGACCCTGATTTTGTGTAAGCATGGGATATTTGTAATATTTAGAAGATAACTTAAATAAAATTTGGGATTTAAACCATGGTGCCAACCTGGGTGCTGGTTTGGACCTACGAGGGTTATTTTACAAATAAAATAGGTGCCTCAAAATACCCTTATACGCAAGGGTAGATTGAACAAATTAAAATTTCACACAACACACACATGCATAATCTACACCAACACACATTCCACAATGATGAAACTTACATGTTTTGAGCTTGATCTTTCCATGGGCTACATACACCTATCGAAGGAAAGCTCATCACCCAGGCCTAAAATTCTTATCTTATGGGGATCACTTATCAAGCTCACATAAGCTTTCCCTTGTGGATGCATTCATAATCACAATAGTACATGGGTTTGTTACATTGTAAGATCATTAGACATAAAATCCTATTGGAAGGGTTCAATAATAAACTAACAACATGAAAGTAAGGAAAGGGAAAATGATCACAAAACTCCACTCATTATGCCTTAAGTATTTGAAAGGAAAGTGTATGAATCATGCAGCCCCATTCATCTAAATCTAATTGATATTATCATCAATTAATTTTAGGTGAATAATATTATGTCACTTACTAGGCATTTAAAACGCTCATCCTTTCCATGGATGAACATCTATATTATTTGATATCTTTTTCCTTAAAATCCAATGTTTTATCCCAACTGAGGATCCACACTTCTGATGTCTCTGATTGAGACCATGGCGAAACTCGCTAAGAGCATCTCCAGCGGTTCTCAGTACGTGATCCTGCTTAGTAAAATTGGATCAAGAAAAGTCTAAATTTGCCGGTTTGGCTCATGAAAATAGTTTTGGCTCAACAGAATTGCAGAGTTTGCTGTGCTGGTAATAGGTACAGCAAGGCTCTTCATATGCAGAAAAGAGTGTAATAAATATAATCTGACTATCAATCAGTGTTTCTGATTGGCCCATCATAATGATTGGTCCAGGTGATTTGCTATTAGTAGTCCTACATCTATATGCTGTCCCAATTTCCGTTTTATGAGTGGGGTTGCGAAAAAGTAAATAACTAAACATGGATGTGAAAAATATTTTTGCAGGGTCACATACTGAGCACTACTGGAGATGGTCTAAGAATTGAAAGAACACAAACAGACTGCCACTCTGATGGGCGTTGATGAACAAGAAGTGATTTATCATCAGCTCCATTCACCCCTCCAAATACATGGCCAGAGTGAATGACCAACCACCACTAAGGATGGATGGTGTCAACACAGGAAAACACTTTTCCACTGTGTCCCTGTCATTATATACATTATGTATTAACCATCCACATGCATCTACCTACTAAGTAGCCACCAAGTACCTACTTACCTACTTAGGAACCACCTCTATTCTCTACTACATACCTATGGTGCTTACCCACTTACATAGTATTTACCCTAGGTAGTGTAGGTTGTGTACGGGTAGGGTATACTAGATAGGTTACCAAGTTGGCATTTTGTCATATTGGGTTTCCACTGCATGGTGCATTGATGGGTGCTGGGGTCACATGATTCCAAAGACACTTGATATTTTCTTCAAATGCTTTACTTAGCTTGGCCCTAAAGCATTGGATGGCATTGGCCCTAAATTTTCTAGTGTATATGGACGGCACATTACGTAGCAGAACTTTTGCTTAGCAGAGGCCACACTACTTTGAAAAGCGGAGTGGCCACTCCAGTGGGCATTTCGTTTTTTTCAGTTTCTTTCCTTGATACCTGATGGGTATCTTCTGGGTCTCATGGGAAAAATGGGTTAAATTTATTTGTTCTGCGGGTGCTTTTACGTTGGTTGAAACCTCGCTTGGACGGTGGGCTACCCTTACTCATTAACTCTGGGGCTGGTGCAAAATGGGTGGGACGATGTTTGAAACGGACCAATAAGTTTGGTGACGGAGTTCCAGTTGAGGCGCCGCTGGGAGAGAATTTGTACAGGTTGTGTAAGTCAATGATGAGATCTTTTTGGATTTCTGTCTTATTGAAAGATTGAACAAACCCACTGGATTGTGCAAAAAGACAAATGTGCCAGGGATCCACCAAATGCCAAAAGTGCAGCCGGAACGGACAGGCTGTTGGAGAACCCGAGCCATGCGACGTCTACGGTCGAATTTTGTAGTGGACAAGAGGCAAGGACATGGACAGTCTTGTCTGTTCGCTAGAGTCAAACGTAAGCCAGCCTCCAGAAGTAGAATCGGCTCTGCCACACAATCTCAATTCTGCCTCTCAATCACATGACAAGGGTACCGCTGTCCCCAGCTTTTTCAAAATCACATCAAAGTAGAGTCGACAGTTTTTGTCCACTGGGGCTCAGAGTTGCGGTCCCTAGCCGAAAAGGTAACCGCAATGTGCATATTTCACGATTCCCTCGCCCCTCATTTTATGAATACACACACACTGGCGCTGGAAAAGTTCTTTACTTGAGGACGGCAGCACAAGGAGTAATTTCGCAAGCAGAAATTTCCAAATGTGCCATGACTTCCGGCTTCTTCATCCTCACCTTGTTACAAGATCTCTCTCTGTCTTTATCCTGGACCAGTGCTTTATGGAGTGTAAAGTCCACAGATCAAGGCTTTAAATCAGGGACACATTCGGCTCCCACCTTGGGGGTCCTTTAGTTTAGTAAAGCCCCGGTCCAAGGCTTTACCCCACACATGAAGGCATGGGTTGAAGTTTGCACTATAATTAGACGCCACATTACCCAATGCAAAATTTTCATGAGGACCCGCTTTGGTGGGCCTTGGGCGTGGGGGGGGGGGGGGGGGTGTTCAGACCTTTTCAACCGGGCCCGGGGGACGGGGGGGAGGACTTTGGGAAC
>Ga0116231_10014387_pt1 | contig 10654 bp, 6 predicted proteins | sample S1TSphgellanicum_2_FD_89695 | JGI IMG/M metagenome (GOLD analysis project Ga0116231, IMG submission 89695) | Host-associated microbial communities from peat moss isolated from Minnesota, USA - S1T2_Fd - Sphagnum magellanicum MG | ecosystem: Host-associated > Plants > Peat moss > Unclassified... | reverse complement strand
GGACAGATGTCACTACATGGTGAGTCAGAGTTAAATACATCCCTCACAGTTCTTGCAGTTGAGCACAGTTTCTTTCCACTGTAGAGTTACAAGTGCATTGAAATCTGTAATTAATCATGTGAGAAACTCTAAGAGAACATGTTCTCATGAAATGGACAGATGTCACTACATGGTGAGTCAAAGTTAAATTCATCCCTCACAGTTCCTGCAATTGAGCACAGTTTCTTTCCACTGTAGAGTTACAAGTGCATTGAAATCTGTAATTAATCATGTGAGGAACTCTAAAGAGAACATGTTCTCATGAAATGGACAGATGTCACTACATGGTGAGTCAAAGTTAAATTCATCCCTCACAGTTCCTGCAATTGAGCACAGTTGTAGAGTTACAAGTGCATTGAAAACATGTAATTATCACTGAAGAACTCTGGGATAACATATTCTCATTATAACTGGACAGATGTCACTACATGGTGAGTCAGAGTTTTACTCATCTCTCACAGTTCCTGCAATTGGTCAATGCTTGACGAATGGAGCTATGAGATGACTATGAGCACAGCTACTTGAAATCCAAAATGGAAAGCTGCTGTGATCGCTATAATCTAATGGAAAGATGTCATTAGTCTCATTCAAGAAAGAGAATTTCCAGAAATAACAAACGTGCAAGCTGCCACAAGTAAGTAATGTGAAAATTATAACAGTATTCCTGCTAGCTGACGTTGCTTAAGACGACATTTGCGAATTAGGCTTATCCCCATACCTTCAAAGATCAGCAGCGTGCAAGCGTCCTGATTGGTTATGAAAAGTTCTCGGATCTTAAGTAAAGCTCAACCGCCAATCAAAGTTTCTACCGATCGTTCTTTTCTTCCAAAAAAAAACCCTCCTTCCTCCTCCAGGCGTCGTACCTAACCCAGAACTCAAAGACAGCCGAGATATATAGTAAGCAAACCATTTTTTCTTCACCTATTATTCCCCGTCAGAAACCACAAATGTCATTTCACGAAGAGCTACTAAACCCACAAAATGCAGTAAAAAGAAAGAATTATTTCGTGCAGTCCATCTCACGATTATCCACAACCCGTCTGTCCTCTGTCTCTCTATGTCTGTGTCACAAACTCTAGTTGAATGAGGTTATCACATTTAGAAGTGCTACATTGTCGCCTCCGGTACCCACGGTCCTGTCTGTTTCTCTTCTCTTCATCTCTTGAGTGGCGGCATGTATGTCGTGGGCGCAGGTTGGCGGTGTGGACGAATACGGCAGGCACGGAGATGCACCAAACTATTCAACAACAAGCAGCTTGTCGCGTAATGGCTCTGCCCGTTTACCCAAGTCCAAACTAAAACTTCCATTTGAATGGATTTAGAACTTCTCTTATGCATGCATGCGGTTCTGTGGGACACCTTTAAATGCCCATGCCATCATAGCTGTCACCCACACATTGGTTTAAGATTGAGCCCAAATCGTGCACTAATGCCCATAGTGAAGAGAGGTGCAGTATGGACATCTACTCATCTAAATGTGTAGGGTAAACCCCACGTTTTGAAATAAGGGCCCTAAATACAACCCAGCATTTTCGTTTTATTAATATGACTATTTGATAATTAATGATGGCAAAGCCTACTTAGCTCAGAGGTTAGAGCACTGCACTTGTAATGCCATGATCATCAGTTCGGTTCTGATATTGGGCTTCTTTGTTCCTCTCTCATTATTTTCTCCCAATAATCAATCTTTTTTGGTTGCACTGTAATCAAATTGCTCAATAAATTAAGGGAGTCAGTCAAAGACTACTAAAACACCATATACAAAGACTACTTAAGCTAATGATAAAAGCAAAAGAGTTTCTAACCAAGTCTCATTAATTGATCATAACGATATTGTGAAAATGCTGCACGAACCCATATATATACAAACAAAAAATAAAACCTTAATATTAAATCAGATAGAACTTGGAATTGTCCGAAAAATAAGAATATCTAAAATGGACAATCAACCTCCTAAAAAAAATAATGTACATAAATTAAAAGAGCTCTTCAATACGAATACAATAACAATCATAACAATCTTCTTTGATACCTATGGATACATAAAAAATCAATTGCTTATAAATATTGTTAAGTGCTGATTTTTGCAAATCCCAACATACTCATGAACATCTCAGCATTACACCACTAAATCTCCAATCCAAAGCTTGTTGTGCAATGACAGTACAAATATCTACTAATCGTTTTGGAATGTTCTGTGCCACCCACAGGCTTTAGTCACCCTATAGCACAAGGTGAAAGTTTAAAAGCAGAATTTTTTCTTGAAATTTTGGGGAGGGGGACTTGTGACAGACTATGAATGAAAAATAAAAGTCATCCAAGCAAACGTTGGATTTGCACTTGATTTTGTCCATCTAGTTGCTGGATATGCCTTGTCAGATTAATTTTTCATCTATTGTCACATATTGGTACATGGCAATCACCGGTATGCACCAAAACACATGCCATTGATGGGTTTAGGCAAAACCCTAACAGCTCTTCAAAATGCCACAGAATAGTGGGTAGCGTGAGGCCCATGTATGAGAGCTAGGAGCCAGGTTCAGCCAAACCCTGCCATTAGTCAAGGGGCTTGGGCATTAGGCCTTTTCCAGGTAATCCATCTCCATGGATGCCCAAACTCCCATTAAGTCCCAACTATTTTTTGGACAAAATAGGGCACAACATTTTATTGTGAGAAAATTTCAGACCCAACCTGCAAACTGACTTGAGCCCTTGCCACCTTGCCCAAAATACTTTGTTTTGCCCCACTTTGGCATTGATGTGTTTTGAGCATAGTGTATGCTAGGTAGATAAGGTGGCAAATCTATCTATGAAGGAATGTAGTCTGTTTTGTTTTGTATTTATGAGATCCATTGAACCAGGATGCTTCAGATTGTGTTCTTGGTGTCTTTGGAAAGCTCTCAACAAGGAGGGGTGCATGGGCTTGGTTCCATGATGTTGGACTTATAGCGCAAAAGTTCTTGAATATTCAATGATTTTTTCACTGAAAATTAAATTGAATCATAGCTAGAATTTTCAGAGGAATTGGAATGTGCCTTTGGTGTTGTTGAAAAGATCTTGATGAGCAGGATTTAATGGAATTTATTTGGTAAGATTTGGATTCAGAATGCGGGAGATATTGACTTTTATGTGATTTCTGCTGCTGAAAATTCAAATAAATTCCAAAAAATCAGCTTTTGGAAGGAAAAATCAGTTGAGAACATGGTAACACACTTGGGCCAATGGTACAAGTCACACTAGTAATAATAAAACTTAGGCCTAGTTTACACGAGGGCCCAGGCTCAATTGATCATGGGTCCAAGATTGGAGGTTTTGGCCCAATAATTAGAGTAAACAAAAAAAACTATTTTTCCATTTTTAAAAAAAAATGGGCCCAAGTCATGTAAACTTTTTTTAAATCCAAGTCAAGGTGCAAAATCCTATCATATCTTCTCTCTTTTTTGAATTCTCATTTTTTCCTTTTTCTTTTATCATTTTTTCATATTTTCAAAACACCCATACACATTTTCACTTCACTTCCTACTACTTGAGTTAATTTGAAATTTGATTTGAAGATATAGTTTTTTCCTGTGCACATTCCTCACAATGTACCAAAAGGAAAACTATACATAGTTCCTTAGTCTCTCTCCCTTACAGGAGGAGCCAATAAACAAGAATAACAGCAGTTACGTGCAGCACTTTGTTTTTGCTAAATTTTGGTCACACAGCAACAAAAAATAAATCCAGTGCAACTCATGCAAAGGATTTTTGTAAAAAATGTGCCGAAGTCCTCAGATTTCAAGGAATGCTTTTTTTTTCCTGAAATCACCCTATTTTGACAATAGGTTTGAGCAGGTCATCAAAATATAGCAGGATTCTGAATTTTTTCTACTTCCCTTGGACCTGTAGCCAAAATTGGCTAATTTCTTTGTGGATGATTGCCAGTATGAGTAACATCACTATTTTTTTTGAAAAAAACCTTGGTTGGATGGTGTTGATAAACAACAACAGAACAACACTGGTCTCATACTACCTAAAAGTCTCATGATGCAGCAGACAATTGACTAGAGTTTTGTGACTAACTTGGAAGTAGTTTTTGGACTTAAAGAGCAACTCCTGGGGTGCTAACTAAGTTACACTACAAATTAAAATTGGATGAAAGAAAAGTTAAAACATGTAGCTTTGGGCCAGCATTTTTGCACAGTTTGCTAAGGCTGATAAAAGGCACCTAATAATTTTTAAAGCAACATAGTAAAATAACTTGCATTTTGTCTTGTTTTGACTGTTGTGTTCAACACAATTTGTTTTTACCCTCCACCGTGATAATGTCTTAGAAACATTTATCCACTTACATATCTTTGGAGACACTGCTTTTGAGCTAGGCACATATATTTAGGACTATAGATTCTCAAATTGAAATTAAGTGGATTTTTTTAATTTAAATTTTCATCAATTTGAGGAGATTTTTTTAAAATTAAAAATTAATTTTTGTGAATAAAATTGATCAAATAATATAAGAGTGGGTTGTAAGGCTCCTAGTAATTTGGTAAAATTGATAGATTCAAAATTAAACTTAAGAATTAGATGAATTTAAAGTTTCATTTTAATGAGATGAATTGAAAGAGGACTAATTTAAATTTTTTATAAATCTTTGTATATCTTTGAAATGTGATCACATATTCTAAAAATAACTATAACTTTGTAATGAACCTTGCTAATTTATTTTTGACTTATGAATTTTTTTTTAAATGATCATAATCCTGAAATCTAAATTTTTTTAAAGAATCAACATAATATAACTTACTAATCTAAATGAGTTAAGAACTGGTTGGGAGAGAACATGCCAAGCATGAAAAAAGAAAAACCAGACATGGTATGAAAAGAAAATTAAAGAAAATTGAGAATAATCTCAATTCTTTAAATTTAAAAAAACAGGACCTGAACCTGCAATTATGAAAAAAAAAGTTAAGAAATGCTCAACACTGGAAATAACTTGCACAATATTTTGAACTGGATATACAGATTAGAAGCCCACATACTTGGGAAGGGAGGCAGGGGAAGATGGCTGTTAACACACCAACATCATCATCCTCCTTTTCATTTCATAAGTCCATAAAGAACTGGCCAGTTTTTTCCTTTACACACTTTGCATTTGGGAAAAAAGCTTGTATGCCTTGATATTGACATATAATTTGGAGAGCATTTTCACATAACCACGGATCCAGAACGATGGAGGTTATGCCACTCCTTAAATGGCAAGTGGAGGATGAATCACATTGAGCCATGGGGTTGGGAACCTCCTGATGGTATATTTGTGATTCATGGTATTGGCATTTTGACATTTTCCCAATAACTCCCTCATAGCCTTGTTCTAGGCCACTTATTCCACCCTTAGGCTTTACGCTCCACCCAAAGCACTAGGTGAAATTTCCTAGTGTACTTGAAGGGCACCTTATATGCATGAGTACCCCTCCTGGAAAACAGTATGAATACTACACCTCCTTAAGAGTACACAAGGGAGAACCAGTTTGGTTCAGTTCTTACTTTTCAAGAGAACCTCTAGTCCTGGTTCCGACTTTTTTCTTATTTGACAAAACCTTTGGTTTGAGTTTGATTCAAGGATTTTAAAAAATTGGTAAAACCTCCTGTTCAATTGTGAACCCAGTTCTTCACACTTCAAGACTCCCAATTCCCAGGTTTTTAAAATAAACATTCCTGGACGAGTTTGGTTCCAAATCAGATCTTGTTCTACTAACTCCACATAGCCCAAAACTGAATTTTTCTAATTACTAGCTTTACACAACTCTTAAAAAGAGATCACCTATACTAACTCCATGCCTAAACAAAACAATAAAAAACTTGCATACTTAAGACACATTCCAAAAGTAAAAATTACATGCCTAGTGCAACTCCCCCAGCCTCGCCCAAAAAAATTTTGTTTCAAAAAATTGTATACCTGAATTTATTTTTCAAACTGATAACATGTCTAACTCTACTCGAAAAAAATATTTGTCAAAAATTGAAAAAATTAAAAAATAGTCTTTTAAAAGAATGAATAACCAAAACTGGTATAGAATGGGCTTTGGGAATGAAACTCTTCATCTCGTTGGTTTTCAAGGTTCATGCAGACAGAATGTCCTGATTGCAGTATTAGCACCTCAGCTACCCTGGTAAAGAACAACACTTCTTATCACATTGCAGTACTTGGTGACTCCTATTTCCTATGGTTCTTTGGGTATCCCTGTTAGTCTCCACTTTGTGTTACTGACTGTTGCCAGGAGCAGACAACAACCCAATTTGTCAATTCAACATTTGAATAGAGTTTGTGTATACTAATGTTGTGCATACATTTGTATTGCAAATTCCCAATCATTATGAATGTGCTTTGGTCCAAGTGCGCTGCTGTTGGGGAATGAATGGATAGCCAATAGTTTTGCAGAGTATGCCCAATTTTCACAACTGCTTCAAGTTCCCCATTGTGTCATTGAGAAACTATGTATATATATATACAAGGATGGAAATCCAAACACAAAAAATACAAGGCATGTTGAAGCAAATGTAAACACACAAAAGGAAATTCAAAACAATCAAAACAGTAGTAATGAAGTAAAGACCTACTACTAAAAGGGCATCCTCTACCACAAATCAGCTAGTGATGGAGGTGCACTAGCTGGTAAGTGTGGAAGAGATGAAGAATTGTGATTAAGCAAGGCAACCCACTAAAAACTCGTAGTGACTTGCACACGTTGGAAGGTTATCAACATTCATTGTTTATAATAACATATAACCGTAGAAGGTACCAAGGAGGTCTGTTGATGGCGAACTATACTTGCATGTACACAAGAAGTCAAAAAGGAATCAAAACGAAGATGGAGACAACCATAGGTCTCTATGGGAAAGGGAATGAAATCATTTCTCAATGTTCGCTCTATGTAGGATTGTGCCTTGTCTTGAGTGGCAATTCTTGCTAGAAAGCATGTTGCACCAAATTTGTATAAATCGGATTAACAATGATAATGTCTACAAGGTTTGAAAACTACCTTTGGTGATGACAATATCCACTCATATCTACGTATGGTAAGGGGAAAAGGTGGGAAACCTCTCTCTGCACGTGAGCTCCACTCTCCAATGTGATAGCTGCAACGATATTTCAAAGCATATCATGGGTTAAAATGCACCATTATGTCATTGGTTTGCAAAAAGAATCTTGTTTCTTTGCAGGAAAAAAAATTTGCAATGCTAGAGGCAAATATGCATGTAGGTTTACAAAAGAGCCCATTCCATCATCATCACACTATCTTGTATGAAATTTTGAAGGAGGTGTTTTAGGGACAAGGCAAGCCTCGAGGCAACCACATGTGTAGGAATTGGAAATGTTGTTGCTACTACCATAGACATTATTGTTGAAAATGTTACTGGTGAGAGGTGTCACAAAGCTAGGCATGAGTGATGAGTTGAACTTAAGGGACACCTACAAGGTTGAAAAACAAAAACCAAAGCCCTATGCCAAAGCTCCTATGTGCAAACTTGAAGATGACCTTATATCCTTCACTTCCAGACTACGCAACAAAAAGGTTTGCTTCCTTTCATGGAGCTTGAAAAAAGTTGGTCTTCTCACATTTAAATTTCCAACAGACTTAGGGATGAGCACTTTGCAAATAATGTTAGAAAATCATTCCCTCTCCCTCTTCCTCTTCTTCTTGCAGCTTATCTAATAGGCAAAGTGACAAGGAATTTTTCCAACCCATCATCATCACTTATGAGCTTCTACACCAAAGCCATGAACCAAAGATAAAATTCTTGCAAATAGCCCTTAGATTTTTGAAGCCTTGAGGGATTATGAAGGGCTTTAAGTTTGGGGACCCCTTTCAAGCCCTAAGTACGGTTTTGAAGTCCTATTGGATGAGGGGCCTTATTTCAAGGTTTTTAATTTTGAGGTCCTAAAGGTTTAATGCCTTACTTGGGCATCTTTGGATTTGAAGTCTTAAAGGAAAAAGGCCCTAGGTTGGTGATTAAATTCAAGTAGGGTTTTCTAATGTGTTAGTGGAACATCATTAAATATTAGTGGATCTTTTAGGGGCATCAATGAAAAAATGTCCGTGGAACATGGAGGAATGTCAATCTAAAGCATTTAAAAACGTCAATGGAACATTTAGGAATGTAGGCACAATGTCATAAAGCACTGACATTTGTTTGTTCACATATTTTAGTGGTGTTGGTAATTTGCATTTTGGGAATTGTTTACAAACGTAGGACAAGGGGCTTAATTTCAATTTCTCATTTGATGATCTACCCTTGTAAGAAACATGTCCCCTAGCTCCTTTTTCAACCCCTAAAAGAAAAGTATCCCCCCTCATGCCACTAGCAAATGACCTTCAACCTATTGCCTTTTCACAAGTGCTTCATTCTACACCACATAATGCAAGACCCAAATGATGAAAATGCATGGCATATTTTTCTGCTTTTCCCTCAATGGTGCCTTCTCATGCCTATTCAAAGGGGGAAGGCTAAGCATAAGGAGATTAAGATGTGGTTACAAAGGTTTTTTTTTTTAAGACTGGGAAAAGCTTTAAGCTCAACATTTGTTGTCCACACAAGCCTTAACAACTATTTTACCTTTGGTCCCCACTTGTTTAGATGTGCCTTTCTTTTAAAGGCCCCATCCTTCTTTTCCCACTTGGGGCCCCATGGTCTTCATCAAAGTTTAACCTTATCATGAATAAGGGAATATGATCATGCCTTCACCCCCCTTGCCCCAACCTCAGTTTTTTCAAAGACTATTGTTTATTTATAAACTCTTCATCTTCCAAATTCATCCTTGCCATCTTTAGATTTTTTAATGGAATTTTAACTAGAATAAAATTTTGATTTTTCTTTAAATGCATTCAAGTCAACATTCATCCATTCAACTCGCCTTTCAACTAGTGGTAGGCATGGTATTTGAGCACCTTTGAGATCTATTTGACCCAGAGGACTTGGCTAGTGGTTTTTTTTAATTATTCATAATATGTTTTTATGTTGTTGTAAAACATATCCCCAAAACTATAACTAAGGCCCTTAATGTCGAAGATATGAGCTTTGGCCAAGCCTTCTAGTGGTATTCAGTCAATCACAATAAGCGAAATTCTATCTCAGTTCGTGAGTAGGACCCTTTGCTTCAAGTTTCATGATGCATTTTCATACGATTTGTCCCCTTACCAATTTCAAGTTGCACTTAAGGGAGGTTGTGAAGTAGTGATGCATGATATTCAAACAACTTTAAATGTTCACCCTTATTGGATGGTGTTGTAGGTAGACATTGTAAATGTTTTCAACATTATTAATTCCCATAAGGTTATATTCCAAGATTTACATGTTGTAGGTGGGTAATTATTTTAACTCATATTTTTCATTGATTCTTTTTATGCCCCATAGCTCCCTCTTTTCTTTATTCACCATTCCTCTTAAGGTGACCTTTTTATTATTCAATCTTCCATTAGCACCCATCAAGGGATTTTTTGGGTGGTCCTCTTTTTGCCCTAACTTATTTTTGCACCTTTCATAGCTTGATTGGCCTTTTCTCATCTTGTTTGTTTTCTTTTGTTGTAGATGGCACCCACATCATTGGGCATTTTCCAATTGTTTCATGAATTTTTCATCATTTTTCCCAATTAGATTTGGTAGGCCTTGTAGTTCAATCTTGCAAGTGTGTGATTTGGTCTCCTTCAAAGTTTCCCCCTCCATTTAATTTATGTATCCCTTGTTGGGGGCATTAGGGTTTCGAATGTTCCTTTGGGAATTTTTTCCTTCACATTTTTTTTCCTTCTAGGATGCTTTAAGCAATGATGTTTAGCACATAAATACCATTGTTAAGTTGAAGGATGTGCAAGTGCCATTTGGGATTCTCACTCATTATTTTGCCCAAAGGTTTTATTACCTCTTTCGTTCTTTCTCCCCACTCTTAATTTTTTTGTTAGCTAAGGTCGTTCAATTTGACCCTCATTCAAATATTTAAGAGACTCTTAAGGCCAAGTTCTTTGGGGTGCCTAAAGGCTCCCCTAATTTGTTGGCAAGTTGTTCTTCCCATCTTTAGAAATGATATAGGTCTTCTCTCTATGAAGGTTATTGCTCAAGTAGTGTACTTGGAAAGCTGGAATCGGGGCCTTATGGCCCAAATCATTACTTCCAAATTTTTATAAGATGGTTGCCCATTTTTATTGGGGGCTATAAGGGCTAGCAATTTAAGTCCACTTCCATTTTAAGCTCACCTTAAGTGGGCTTGTGACCTCTACCTCCAATTGCTTGACCCTGCATCTTTCCATTTGAATAGCTATAAAAAAGCAAAGCAAATCATTTTCAAGAAAGTAACTTGAAAAGCATGCATGACCATTCCTTTTCCAACATTAGGGTAGATGCAAGCTACATTGGCTCAAAAATGGCAAGAATCCTAGTCCCAAAAATCCATATAAATGAAAAAATTAACATTACAATGGCAAAAAAAATGTTAAAAACCAATGTTGAGTGGGCCATATGTGGTGACTAATTAGTTAATCAACTCTGTATGAAAAGCTACCTATCTAAAAAAATAAATTATCCATGTTAAGGGGGGGGGGGGGGGAAAAAAAATAAAACAAAAAAAAACAAAGGTGAGGTGTTT
>Ga0116231_10014385_pt1 | contig 10658 bp, 8 predicted proteins | sample S1TSphgellanicum_2_FD_89695 | JGI IMG/M metagenome (GOLD analysis project Ga0116231, IMG submission 89695) | Host-associated microbial communities from peat moss isolated from Minnesota, USA - S1T2_Fd - Sphagnum magellanicum MG | ecosystem: Host-associated > Plants > Peat moss > Unclassified... | reverse complement strand
CATATACTTTTTTTGCCTATTTTTTTATGTTTGCACACACCCCCCCCCCCTCCCAAAATAAATTTTTATCACAAAAGAAAAAATGTCATGTATTATCTTTAACATTCATAAGTCAAAACTTGTTGTGACAAAATAATATACGTAGGTTTTGGCAAAACATATTCTTGTTTTATTTTCTCCACCAAATTGAGGAACAACTTTTATACTAAAAATAAAATTTTCAAATGAAGCACCACTCTTGGACATAAATGCATTGCAAGAGACTTCAACCATGTACTTTTCACAAATTGAATAGATAGGTGGTTTTTCCAACCAAAAGGCCAAGGTCTTGTAATAATTTTTTTTTGTTACACATCATCTTTTTTGGAAGGTTCATTTCCACCAAAAAAATAAGATTTGCACTATTCAACACATTACATCTTGTTTTTATTGGTTGTCTTTATAATACCCTCTTCATAGGACTATTTAATTCCTCTTGAAATTTTTTTGCAATCGCAATAGGTTTGCATCCATATGTTTTTTCAAGGTCTGTATTTCAATAGTTTATAATATGATATATTATTCCTTTCCTTGGTTGAATTTTTACTAGACTATATGCATCAATTGGACTATTGTAATAAAACATGCAACACATAATTGGAGAAGTTTTTCCATCCATTTCCTTATTTTCATTTACACAATAAACAACCCAACATAATATAATTTCATTATGAGGTTTCCATAAGACTCTTTGAGTTCACATGTAGGTTCTCAAGATTGAATTATGTCTTTCATGAGTGGACTTAATTTCTATTTGCAAATTGGGATTTTCCTTTGAAACTTCTACTAGAGGTTCTTTTTCCATAGAAACTTCATTGGGAAAAAAATCACAAAGCTCATTTTCAAATTTTGTTACATTTTCATTTAACTTCATTGTTCCATTTTCAAATAAAACATTTTCCAAAAGAAACTATTGATGTAATGGAAAGGTGAAAATTAAATATATTTCACAAAAAGGATTTATATTATAAAAATTTAATTTAACATCGAACTACCTAAAGAAAAACAAATGGAGTTCAAAGCATTGACAATCATTTACAAAATTGTTTGCTTCTATGTATCATGTGATAAATGAAAATGTATAATGAATGTGGAGCATGCAACTTTCTTCCAATAGGGCATAAGCACATTAAACCCCCCAAAATTTGTTCTAACAAATACAATATATATATATTTTTGTAATGTATAGAAATCACATATTAGATTTTAAAAAATAATAATATTTGATTAACTTTAGATTTAAATTAATAAATTATTTTAAAAAAACCTTGAAGAAATCTTGATGACATCCTTTGGCTATCATAAAATGGTTCACCTTTAATGTGCTTTCACCCAATAGCCAAAAACCTTTTCATAACTCACAACATATAACAATAGGTTAACAAAGAATAAAAAAAGGAAAAGAAAACAACAACAATGCAACAAAAACAAACAAAACATATACACAAAATGAAAAAAATTCACAAACAAGAAATTTAAACAAAAAAAAAACAAAATGAAAGGAAACTCACCAAACTTGAAAAGGAAAGCTTGAAGTTCATTATTCTAAGACCTACACAAATTTTTTTGGGAAGAATACTAATCCAACAAAAAGGTTTGAAACAATAAGTAAGACAAAACAACAAACAAGGTGGAAAGACAAGGGCGGCAAAGGTACCTCAAGGTGAAACAAGGTGTGACATAAGTTGAAATAACAAGGTAACACTACAAGGTGAAACAACAAGGTGCAATAGCAAATCAAAGTAGCAAGGTGCAACATCAAGGTAAAGTAGCAATTAAATGCATGGTACAACAAGCAAGAAATCAAGGTGGGAAAACAACACAGAGCAACAAACAACTAATCTAAGATTACAAAAAAACATGGAAAATTAAGAACATGGAAACAAAACCAACGACAAAATGACCAAAAAAAATGTGGGGCCCAAACATTTGCTTGGCCTTTTTTATATTTGTGGAGAGTGGAAACAATGTCATCAAAAAGAGAAGGAGATTAGTTCTATTGTCTATAGATGTAGAGTCAAAACAATAACAACATATGAATAAACATTAAAAATTAAAGAATGACCATGAAATTATTAGAGTTGCAAAAAACACCGAGTTACTCTATGAATATTTAACTAACTTAAACAATCTAGCAAATCTATTTTATGGGCCGTAAGGAGTCAACAACTTTCAATTTTTCTTTCAAAAGCCCATTGGTCTTTTTTGTGGCAATTCACATGATACCCCATAACAAATTGAGATTTTGTAATAATTCATGGAATATTCCTGCCTTCAACATAATTCTACCCAAGAAAGTTGAACAAATTAGAAAAATGGAACAATTATAAACAACCCATCAACAAAATTAGTCCAATCACCCCAAATTTGTTTATAAAATTCCCAATCCCTTTTTAAAGTTTGTACAAATGTACACATTCTTTCCCAAAAGCATGAAACCCATGTATATCCCTTAGATTTCCCTTTTACTTCACACCCAACATATACTTGCCACACATACCATTCACAAAACCCTTATAACATTTCATCATTTTCTTTAATTGGCCTTTAACATTTACTTCTAAACCTAAATTCAATGGAAATGCATGGCTTCACAAATAAAGGCAATTCATGGCAAATGGGCATTCTTCCCAACCAACACAAAGTTGCAACCTTATATTACTATATTTGCTAGACCTTGATGCCAAATGAACTACCAATTTCCAAACAACAACCATGAGAAAAAAACTTAACTTTATCTTCTATTGCATTGCATTCGGAGCTCCTCCACTTATACAACTCCCTTCAGAACTCCATAATGCACATCATCCAAACACAATGCAACACATCATCAACTTTAAAAATAAGGAAACACTAATCAATGTTTAGTGTGGTTGAAGTTAGAAATTACAATAACAAAGGCATATCCCATAACTTGCAAGAAAACAAAAACAAAAAATGCAAAACTCATTGTCCACAAGGCTTCACCACCCATCACCATCAACTATTGAAAGTTTTGTTGTCTTTTGCTTTCGATGATTGATGGTGCTATTTCATCCACTTAGGATTTCATCACCCTAATTTTGTGTCACAACAACACCTCCATGCACAATGGTTACATGGTGCCACCCCTAACCCTAATATCATTTTCTTTGTATTCCCAAACCTAAAGCTTAGTTTAATAAGCCTTACCAACCATCCTACACCCTAGATGCTAACATGAACCCTTAGACCCTAGACCCCTATTATTGAAAATTGGAACTAAGTACGTCATAATGTGACAAGAAAAAAAGTGAATTAGATAAGTTAATAATGTGAACACATGTAGATTTTAGGTTTTTGTTTTTAGATTTAATCATTGTCAATGTTCTACATAGTGATAGTGAAAAATTATCCATCGCTATTCGTTTATGTAGTATAGCCATCACCATAACGACTTCAAGAAAACATGTGAGAGATAGTAGGATAGTTTGTTGTTTGTGTGTAATACAAGACTTATCTATCCAAAGCTGTGGATGATTGAGGATGCCGAAACAACATTGAATATGAAGTTTTAGAAGTTGGATGGTGCAAGGCATGATAAAAGGCAGATGTGGGAAGTGGTTGAAACAACGGAGTCATTCCAAAAAAATTGTTCTATGATGTAGAGTTTCCTTGTAGTTGTTGAATATGTTTCTATTGCACCAATGACTACTTAGTGGCAAACATGTAATACAAGCAATAGCATTTTTCTATGAAGGGTTGATGCCAAGATGTGATGACAAAATGAGGAAATCCAAGCCATAGTTAGATGGCATATACACCATGCATTTTTGCATGAGTGAAAGAAAAGTGTTGGAGTCCATTTCAATTCGTATAACAGGCATGGTGTATAGTGAGCATTTAGAAACCCCAGTTGGGGTATCCTTGGGTTGGATAGAATGGGTGAAGAGACACACATGTTTAGGAAGTTCCTAAAGATGTACTTGTATCCTGAGTCTACACAAGCACATTTGCCATATTGTGAGTGGTTCTAGTTAGATGAACCTGGTGATTATCATTTGCACATAGGCTCAGACAATGTTGGATTTATGGATTTGAGTAGGGAAGTCTTCTAGTCTGGGAGTTGGGGGTATTTCTTTGAATTGCTGCATGATTAGGGCTGGGTTTTAACAACTCAAAAGGACTGAATGAACACTGAGAGGTCTAACCTTAGGTTATACCTCTGAAAATTTAGATTGTAGTATGTCACTGGTTGATGTCATTTAGGAATCCACAGACAGTTTCAGCTGGAGGCAGGCGCAAGTTGGGCAGAATATGAACATTGTGCCATGGGAATCAATACATCAAGAATTCTGAACCTTCTTGTCTTGAGTCTGCTGTAGGCACATGATATCAATTTCTATATGCATGACGCTTCCATGATACAAGTCTGAATTCATTGGAAATTATAGTATTAGCTACTAATACTTTAGGTGTTTGTTATGTCTACACACAAGTTCTATGGGCCTTCTCTTTTGGTTACACTAATACCAAGGAAGGTTTTCATATTTGAACATTTAAATACCTTGGGCTGTTCTTATAAGGCCACCTCTCAGCCCAGTGACCTGTTGGATTTCATCAAGGGTATCATCATTTTATGATACCCGTCAGTTTTCAGGGTGACTGATTCTCACCTCATTCTTAAAAATTCTTAAAAACCACCCAACGCTGGAAAGATCCAGCAGCCCAGCAGTGCGCCATGCAAGATGGATGTAGTGTGGATAGGAAACAATTTTTCATTGCATTCCTGTCCTAAAGGAACCCACAGTCATTAGCTATGTATCAACAATCCACATGAATCTACCTACCTAGCAGTCACCAAGTGCCCTACCTACTTACCAACCTACATGATAACCACTTACATCCTACTTACATCTGATAGGTACACTGGGTAGTGTGAGGGGGAAGTAGGAAGGTTTACAAGATTGGTTACCATGGTGGAACCTTGGTAACTTAGTTGTGATTCAACACAAGTGAGTCATACTGGGATTCCAATGGATGGTGCACTCATGACTGGTGGCTGTTGGGTCACAATAATCCAAAGGTATTCTGCCATCAATTTTGGTGATTATAGGAAAGCCTCTAGAACTGCTTCAATGCATGGAAGTAAGAGATATCATTCACTAAAATATCAACAATTTCTTTGTGTTCTTTTGAGCAAAATTGTGATTATTTGGATTCCAAGACCAAGGTCTTTTTTTCAAACCTTTTTTTATATGAAAAAAGGATAATTTTCCAAAATTTACCAAATTAATTCTAATTTACACTAGAAAACCAAAAAAAATCCAGAAAAATCCCAAAATATTTTTTGGAATAGAATGACAAATTTAAAATAAAATAAAAATCACTGTCCAAGACCCTTCCATGTTGTGCAAGTAATACTAACAATTAAACCGGTAACAAGATTGTCTTGTGCATTCTACAATGGTCAACATCATTACATTAGCTCAAGTCCAGAGCATGTAAATTTGTCTTTTCTTGCAAGACTTTTAAGAACTTTTCAAACCCTAGTTTGGCTGCAATTTCTTGGAGAGAATATATGCAATATATAACAAATGAAAGGCAAATTTGATTACAGAATAGAAAACTTTGAAGTCAAGAAAATGTAAGCATGTCTGAAAAGATAAAACCAAATGTAAAAACACATTTAACAAACATCTCATGAACAATAAATATTTTCCACAATTCAGGAATCTTCTGGAACTCCAAGAGAACGTCAAACGTAAACACTACTCCATCAACTAGGTTTGCAAATGATGATGACGCTAAATTGCAGTTATTCACAAAGTAGCCCAAACTGGGGGTACTGGGCTCCAGTTTTGCTGAAACTGGGGACGAAATGAGAAGTCAGGCTGAAAACAGTACACAAGGGAAAAACAGCGCATCAAACTAATTGTCTCACCTAAGCTAGTTCTCAGGAGAGTTTTACCCCCAGTTTTGGAGTCCCCTCATCTACACACTGTTTGCTTATCATATTCTTCATTATATCAAACCTTCTCATAATAAGGTCTTGCAAATCTTGTCAACTGGTGCCCAGTTTCAGATTTTGCTCACTTTATGGAAACACTCGAATTGGGGATGAAACAGGGTTTAGAGGGTCAGACTAGGACCCAAAGACAGAGTGACTTTATGGAGAACTCTAATGTGCCGCAAGATTTACCAGTTGGTAAGTTCTGCTTGTGCAGAAATCTTCTTTTTGTTTAGTCAGTGACTTAGCTTCTTGAGCTTAATTTAGCCTAACCAGCATAAGTTCCTACTTTTTACAACCCAAAAAGTTACTGCTAAATCTAGTTTAACTAGTTGTAGAGTATGTAGCTACTACTTTGCCCCATTATTCACATGATAATGACCCTGTTGCATCAATGGCTGCTTGTTTATCAAATAACATTATATGAAAATACATGTTGTCAAATTGAAGATTACAATGTATTAAGCCCCACATCTATGTACATCAACTATAAAGGCCTTTCCAAAGTGATTTTGACAAACTCTTCATTCAATGGGTCCACCATTAACAACTCATCGATCAAGATCTACCAGCCCAAACGTTTATAGTTGATTTGACATTTTAAAACAAGGGGGACAACTCAGTGCCTCTTCAAAAGTTGGGGAGGATCAATAGTAAATACTAACTGCAACCCATGTCCTAAGTAGACCCGTGGGATAGGTATCTCTCTAGATCATGTTGATAGTGATACATGCAGGGTTTTTTTTTCCCAATTTTGTGATGTAGGCACAGTGGTAACCATCCATAAGAGGAAGAGCCAAATTTGGCTACAGGTCTCAAAGAGGAGAGTAGTCATTTTCTAGAATCCTGCCATGTTTTTGCAACCTCCAAGAACCCACTGTCTGAATATGGTGACTTCCATGTTTTTTTCCTTAGAATGTGGCGAACTAAAAGGCATCTAAAAAGAATCTTGTGACAGCACCCAAAAAAAATTGTCAGCGATATTTTGCACAATTATTTTTTTTGGCTAGTGATGTGATGTCCAAAATGTGATGCCAGTCATTGGTCAATACAACATTTTGTCATGTTCCTAGTTAATTTGTTTAGAGAGTGAAAAATTAACATCACAATTTTTGATGCTAACCCATTGTGCATAATGGTGGTCAACATCAATCCAATAGTTTCCATATCCTTAAAGTGAACTAGGGTTAAAATAGAGTGGTGAACCTGGGGTGGGAAGGTGGGCTGTGACAAGTTTGTCAAAACTGTATAAAGAGAGAGGAACTCCAAGGTTAACTCATCAGTGTCTCTTCGTTTGTGTTAGTTTTCCTCTCCAACAATCAATTTGTATTTGTGTGTCTTAAGACTGATAGTATACCACTTTAAACCAAACTCTGAGGAAAAAGAGCTCTGTCGTACAGTAGCTATGGCTGTTCATCAGGGGATCAATGGGAAAGTCATTATGCCACTGGCAACCTGTGTGTTTGTGGTTCTTCTGCAGCTACTTGTGATGGGGAAACCTGTGATCTGCCAAGAAACAAATGTTCTCATCTCAAATGCAATGCCAGGGGAGGTCCTGACACTTCATTGTCACTCTAGAGATAATGACCTAGGTGTGCACACACTTGCTTACTTAGCAACTTATCAATTCAATTTCGAGGTTAACTTTTGGGGGACAACACTGTTTACTTGCGATTTTACCGCCACTAACCACCCTACAAGTCTTGGCCTCATTGTCTTTCAAGGTCCTAGTTATCAACATGGCCAGGTTTGGATATGTGTAAACCAATGCAACTGGTCAGTATATGAATATGGCTTTTATCTCAATGGTCGGTATCAAGCTTCATGGCCAAAACTTGGCACTGATACAAATGTCAGTACTTCTACTCGATTCTCTTTGCATTTTGTTTTGTTGGATGCAAAATTCATAGATGTATTTGTTTGGTGTCAATATAGGCTGGTCATGGCCATTCTCTCTTGTAGCTGCTGCTGACATTCAGAAGATGATGAATGTGTCATACTGTGATTGTTAACCTGAAACTAGCTTAGGTTAATTAATCAAATCATGTGTTGAATTATGCAGGTAACAACAGTTCTGTGATCTGACACTGGATTCGGAGACATCCCTATACGTAATTTGTTGCGCCATTTACAGCACAATAAATCCATAGGATTAGAGTCAATGTTCTAGTTACATGGCACATTCCATAAGATGTTTGCCAATTATCAATTCTAGGGCAATAACATTGAACTAACCCAGAGATGTTGGTACATGAGGAGTTCAATGCAACACTTGATATAATAAATTGAAGTCTCCATATTCTCAATTTTAAGTTTGCATGAATGATCGTTTTTCTGAAATGCCCACAAATTGAATGCTTCTAATTTGTTTATTGCTCAAGGTGTTTTCATACAAACACCAAATCTACACTATGGCATGTATATAGTAGGACTAATGCAACTGGTCAAATGGCATTTGGCATGCTGCACAAATGTGTTGTCACTACTAATACTTACATCAACTCTCAACTAATTTTTTGAAATGAATTCCTTGATCCAGACTTGCATTATAGTTATCATTGGGCAATTGCAAGAGGTTGCACCTATCTGATAAGCTTCTACTTCCCAAACACAGGTCAAAGTTACTCATGAAACTACAATATAGGTTTTTCTGGGGTTCTAACTTGTTGTGAATATGATTTGATTGGTAGCTTGGATGTAAGATCCCTGCTCCTATTTGCATAGCATGCATGGCCATACCCAGCATTAATTAGCTCACTAAGCTTCCTGGTCAGATGGTGAATGCATGTCTCACTATCCAATTCAACTGCACATTCTGGATGGTTATGCTTGCCATTTGATCAGGGTTTGCTGTCTGGAGGGTGCATTGGAATAATCTGTTCCAGAGGTGATGCTTTGGTAGGTGGGGCTGGTTTGGTTGTACTCTGTGTGTTGGATCATGGAGTTTCTTTGAGAATCAAACCGAATGATGTGAAGACTAAAGAGGAGAGAGTCTACAGAAAAATGGTTCTCCCTTCTTGGGCCACATTTTCCATGTTAGGTATTAGATTCCTTGCCATCCTAATCACACTCAAAAAACTACAATTCTCTTCATGATGCTTGTCATGAAAAATCAAAATTACTTGGAGTTGTTGTGACTTAGAGGCTTTCCCCTGTGCCTGAAGCATTTGAGAATTCTCTTGCAGCTTTGTTATTTCGGGCATTGCAAACGAAAAATAAAATAGACCTAAATTGGCTTCATGAAAAGCTCTGGATCTGATGTGTAAACTCCCTCATACAAATATTATTAGTGTAACTGATTGTTGGCTGTGGATATGAAGATATCTGAATCATTGATTCTTAGGACTTTACTCAAGGCTGTTTAGCATTTGGATTTTCAGGACACTGGGCTAAAATTCGAATATCACCCCCATTTTGGGTTTGGAAATCCTGAAAGCTCCTGATGGAATTGCCTCACCTTATACTTCAGATTCTACTGCCTCTCAAAGGTGGGCTCTAATATGCATATTTGCTACATTGTTATGATCTAGGGAGGTCACCTTTCAAAGACTTCTTTCAAGTCCATTCTCATGCATGACCTTGGGAGATAACCCGACCAAGACTATGGCGCACTCTCTAGCTAGCTGATTTTGCAGCTTTGGTTGTCATTCATCGCGTCATTTAGTCAGACACAACATAAGTACCACTTTTTAAAAAGCTTTATTGTCATGCCCCCGGAGGAAAGAGACTTTGCACCATTGTAGAATTCTTAGGTGAAAATTTGGCTTGAACTAAGGAACCATTTTGTGGACGATAGCAGGGACTTACCAGTGCTGAGCGGTTCTCACTAGGACCTCCTGGTTCTCAGATTGGTTCTCACAAGGAGAACCAACTGGTAGCACCAAAGGTGAAAACCGGTTTGAAAACCAAACCCGTGGTTCTCACCCAAGTGAGACCAGACACCAGACCCAATGAGTACTGGTTATTATTATTTTTTTGAGACAACAGGGTTGGTTCTATGAGAGTTTAGGTTAGTTTGTAGGCTGGAACACCCACTGCATAAAAACCCCTAAGGAAGAGTGGATAGTGACTAGGTAACCGGCCAGACGATGCTAGCTACCAGATATAGGCATGCCTATGCTAGCTACCACATATAGTCAATGCATGCTGAGACTATATCTGGTAGCCAGTGGCCTTGATCTGGTTATGTACTACATAACCGGTGAGAGCAGCCCGGTTACCAGAAAAAAAACGAGCCACGGGAGTGGTGAGTTTTTTTCCAGTAACTGGGCTGCTCGAGCCGTGTTACGGGACATAACTGGTGACTTGACAGATGGGATTTCACCCGCCCATAACTGACGACTACTTGGATGTCTGGGATGGATGCCGTTGTCGCTCTCCAAACAACCCCCTGCACCCATCTGCGCGACCCAGTACACAGCAGATATGGGTTGTAACCTGAGACCTCTCCGCCAATGGGGTGATGCCATGCCGCGGATTTTAGGGAGGAACCGGTTATGAGACATAAACAAGGAAAGCAAATCAAGCTGACCTATAATGGAGCACTATTTCTCATAACCAGCCTCTTGACAGACAGAAAGGGCCTCTTCATGGATGAAAAGTAGACTACTTCATCTACCTTCAAGAAGGTAGTAGGTGATGAGAAGTAGTT
>Ga0116231_10014383_pt1 | contig 10659 bp, 9 predicted proteins | sample S1TSphgellanicum_2_FD_89695 | JGI IMG/M metagenome (GOLD analysis project Ga0116231, IMG submission 89695) | Host-associated microbial communities from peat moss isolated from Minnesota, USA - S1T2_Fd - Sphagnum magellanicum MG | ecosystem: Host-associated > Plants > Peat moss > Unclassified... | reverse complement strand
TTAGTTTTTCTTTTCCCTTTCTGTCTTTCTTTGTTTCTTTGTCTTGTCATTGTTGTTGTGGTCTGTTGCTAGCCAGTAGTATGGCAGAGTCTTCCTGTTGCTTTCGGAATTGCAGCAGAAACTCAGTTCAGAGGTTGGTGCTCATCATCAGCCTTTACCCACTGTAGGGAGCTGATGAAGTCTTTTTTTTTTTTAGTCTTCCCTTGTTTGGTTCTTTCTGTGGTTTCCTTAGGAAGAGTTAACCTTTATGTTTCTTCTTTGTCGTGAGAATGGAGATTTCTCTATTCTTATGAAAGATATTCTTTTTCTCTCTTGTGTTTCAAATGGGTGGGCAACTGTGCTTTGGTTCTAGGTTCTTTGAACACTTACAAGTTTAACACATGCACCAATGGCCCGTGGTTGTAATTCAATCTATGGGCCTGTGTCATTACTGAATCTGACATTGACTCAGGAGAATCTGCGTGGGCTTTTTAAACAATGCCACTTGGGTTTTCCAGCAGCACACTGATATTGCTATCATTCTCAAGATGGTCTTGAGAATCATTTTTTGAGTGTGATATTGTGGCTATTCTTGCTATGATTAAGACTGGACTTGTCAGAATTCCGATACAAAGGAATGTAACCTACCAGGTTTTTTTCCTTTCTTTGAATCAACTGACAGGGCATCAAGCAATTCTTTGTGGCTGTGGAGCGAGAGGAGTGGAAATTTGACACACTGTGTGACCTCTATGATACACTTACAATCACACAGGCTGTAATATTTTGTAATACCAAAAGGAAGGTGAACCTTCATACTCTAAAACAATCCAGATGATCACATTGCATGTTGCACAGTACCGTTTTTAGTTCACATATCTCCCAACCTGGAGCTTGAAGTGTTTCTTTTCATCAGGCCCAATGTAAGGAACTGGATGCATGTCATTTGCAGTTACAGATTGTGTATATTGGACATTTGATCATCATGTGCGAAGTTCTTTGAATGCTCAACGTAAGCAGAAGTGTGTCATAAGTCTAGTGAAGACATGTAATAAAGAATGCTGCATTGCACAGGTGGACTGGCTGACAGAAAAAATGAGGAGCAACAACTTCACAGTGTCGGCAATGCATGGAGACATGCCCCAGAAAGAGCGGGATGCTATCATGGCAGAGTTTCGGTCAGGCACCACCCGAGTTCTCATCACAACTGATGTGTGGGCTCGTGGTCTTGATGTGCAACAAGTTAGTTCTCTTCCTGCTCACTACATTCTACCAAAGTCTGTCGTTTAAGAGTCCTTTCCTAATACTTTGAAGCCTTCTTTCTGCAGGTGGTTGTTGCTCTCTGTGCAATAATGGGTCTTGACATTGTGGTTATAGAGTTCTTTTGGAGGGTGGTGGTATGTGTCTGGGAGAGTTTGATCTTAGAACCACTGGTCCTTCTGATCTTCAGATTCATATTCAAAAGAAGTTCCTGCAAATACAAGTAGTAAAACATTCTCAAGCATTCTCACTCTTTGTACCTGGGGCAGGTGTCATTGGTGATCAACTACGATCTTCCAAACAACCGTGAGCTTTACATTCATCGTATCGGTCGCTCTGGCCGTTTTGGGCGCAAGGTTTGTACCATTTCCTGTCTCAGTCTTCCTGCATGTTTGTCTCTCTCTCTGTTCAATATGTTGTAACCCCAGAGATCTTGATTAATGACTTGAATTGAGTGAGTGAGGTACTCTTGCTATTCTGGAAGCTGTGTTTGAAATTATACATCTTGTGTGTGTGCAGGGTGTGGCCATCAATTTTGTGCGGAGTGATGACATTCGGATATTGCGAGACATTGAGCAATATTACAGCACACAAATTGATGAAATGCCCATGAATGTGGCTGACTTGATTTAGTCTTCCAAGTGCTGATGAGCACTTTGTTTTTTTTATCTTGTGTCAAACTGTACGGATGCTTGGTTGCTGAGTGTGAACTGGGGTTTCTATAGAGTTCTAGCTTTGCAGTCAGCTCAATGAGGTGGATCAGATTTCTGTTTTGTATGTAGGCAGTCTTGCAGTAGGAATTGGATAAATGCTTAGAGTAATTCTTTCAGTTTTGTTAGAGGGTACTGGAGTGAAACAGCATGTCCAGCAGTGGAAGGAAGGTTGCACAAATTTGGCCTGTTTTTGCCACTGTCCGATTGGCCTGAAGCGACCAGTCTTACAAAAAGACTATATTCCTCACGTGTACTTCTATATTCTGAAACTGTTCATATAGTCTTCTTTCCCCTGGTATGGATTTTGGGGTTTGGTTCATGGTAGGTAGAGCTGTTCTCGTTTGATTGAGCTTTTATGTTTGGAAATGCAATGCTTATTTGGTTTGTGTTGATGAAACGAAAAGAAAGAAATGCATTTGTTGAGACATGGGCATATGTGTATGATAAGGAAGGTCACATGAGTGTCCTATTGCAGCATAGAGTGAGAAATTTGTCAACAAAATGCCGACATGTGTACCAATCATGTTGTGTGGTCAATCAAAGCCATTCATATTTCTTTATTAACTCTTACCAAGAATGTCATTTCTTGAGCATATTTATAAATAATTCCAAACCCAGATTCATATGATTTATTAAAGCTTAAGTTTCATTCCAATGAGCTTTGCCCTTATTTATAGACTGTGAACTACCTATTTACTTACCATCTAATCATCTACTTTTTGTACCTACCTACCTACCTACTTACCTACCTACTATATGTGTAGGACCTACATTCTTACAGAATGGGTTACCTACCAACCCTGAAACCAGGTATTAAGTGATTTGAGAGGTTCATCCACATCTGAGTCACAAGGGGCATCATCTAGTGGATGGTGGGCTTGGTGGGTGCTTGTTCACTTTGGCCCTACAAAGCCATTTTGTTCTTCATCTGGTCCCATATTTTGAGGGAGGATGATGATGATGATGATGATGATGCAGCATCCTTATGACTGCAGAAGGATGTGGATGTAATCTTTTTCTCAATTTTTAAAATATTTTTTTTTGGGGCTGTTTTTGTTGCTGGATTGAGAACATTTTTCTGGGAACTTCAATGGAACATTTCCTAATTTTTTAAAAAACTGTTGCATCTGGTTTGAGAACATCTTTTGGGAACTTCAATGGAACATTTTTTTGTTGGGAACGTCATGGAACATTTCCTAATTTTCAAAACGGAAAAGGAACTTCATTCATCCTAAGAGTCAACTACATCCCTTATCCGTTTTCTAAACCCTAATTCAACTGCTGCTGTGTCATCAGAACCTGCATGGCTTACTTGCTTTGCTTTGCTGCTTCTTGCTGACTGTTCATGGTTGGAATCTTTCTAACTTTATTTTGTTGCACCAAATCTTCAGACTCTACAGCAAAAAAAAAAAAAAGAAAAAAAAAATCCACTCTGTTTTATTTCAGAGTCTATAGTTGCAAGTGGAAAATCTGTTGTGGGTTTTGCAGATTGAAAGACACTGCCCAGCATTTTGGTAACTTTGGAGGTGAAGAAGATTGGAAAAGCTTTGAGAGTTTTGTTTGCTGAGAGATTACCTGGTGGGTACTATCTATTGGGTTGCCTTTTGTTTAGTGTTTTGTTTGTTTGTTTGTTTGTTTTTTCATTTGGGTTCATATTTGTTTGCTGCTTTTTATTTTTTGTTGCCATCTTTTTTCCAGGGTGTGTTTCCATCATCAGTTAGTTTGTTGATGAACAAACTTGGGTAAAAGTTTGTTTGTTGTCATGATCAACAAAACAGCTGCTGGTTTGAAAGAATGGAGAAATTGTTGCTGCTGCTGTAGTTTTGTTGGGTTGTAACTTGTTCTAGAGAAGAAACATCGGAGTTCTGTGTACAACTGTGGAACACAAAGTGTGTATGCAACGTGCTGCTGCCTCTGATAAAATGTATATGCACAAAGAGTTTTCAAACAAGCTCATGCCATAGTACATTTCTAGCACATTAAAATTTTATAAAAAAGAATCCGCGAGGAAGAGACACAGACACAGACAGAGAGATAGAGACAGACAGGAATCGAGACTGATTGGGGACGGGCAGCAGCAATGGCGATCAGCATCCCAATTTCGCAACACGTGATATTACTACAAGGGGCGTTACAGAAGCAGAATATGGCAACAAACAAGCTCAGTAGTGGAAGGCTTAGGGCAGCAATGTGGTCATGTTCCGCATCATCATCCGATTCCGAAGACCCTGAGCATAGCAGCAGCGCCATGCCGCCGAAGCTGGAACCATTTAGCCAGAGTCGAATCAGCCGCTTGACGCCGGAGCCTTCTCTTCTTCGAAAGGCTGAGGCTGCTTTGTCCGGTAAGAAGAGTTTTTGGGAAGGAAATCTCTCATATACACTCTTTATTATTATTTTGGCAATGGCATTTTCCAGCATTGAAGAAGAAGGAATTGCAGTCACAAAACAGAAATGCATTTTGCAGTATTCAAGAAGGAATGGCAATCACAAATTTTAGGGTTTCACAAAATTTAGGGTTTTCTGTGAAGAGGAATCAGTAATTTTGGGCAAAGCAATTGTTTGACAGAGTGCAGCAGACCTAATTTCTGTATTGTTTACAAATCTGGAAGAAGTAGTGATGGTGGTGATGCTGATGGGGAGACAGATCGTTGCATGGCTCTGGAGGGAGACAAGGCGTATGAGTGTTGGGAAGCACTTTTCAAGTTTGAAGACATCAAGGTTTTTGTTGTTCATGCATGCATTGCGAGCACCAAATTTTGATTGCAATGACCAATGCTTGAAGGGGGTGGTAGTGGTTTGTGACTCAGATTCTATGTTTGTCATGTGGCTTTTCTGTGATGAGAGAGAGGGAGAGAGAGAGAGAAATGATGTGGTTCAGGGAAAGAATTGAATGTCAACAACTTAAGGGATTTTATTTTTTTGCAGGAAGCATATGAGGCAGAGTGTGAGGCTTCTCCTGCGTCAAGCAGTGACCACCAAGCTGCATGCCAGCATTTGGATCGGTTTGAGAATTTGGTGCGACAATCAGGTCAGTTCCAATTTTGTGAATTTGTCAATGGTGCTTGACCATGGCAAGGAATCAACCATTACTGGAAACATTTCTTTCTCTCAACAATAGGGCTCTTGATTTCACAACAGTTTTTTCAGGTACACTTAGATATGGATGTTGATTTTTAGATAGTGTCAATTAACTAAGATGTCGAGTTACTCGTTGTTTTTTGAGGACAGATGGAGTATCAGGATTAATAGACAATGTAAGGATGGTGGCAAGATCAGAAAAGAGCCAGCCACCAATCGAGAAAATGCCTAGCAGTGTGGAACCACCCATCGTCACCAACAGGCCTGTGTTTCCAGAGGATGGTGGAATCCCAATGAGTGCTGAAGAGCAGCTGATGGATGAGTCAGGATTGCTGCCAGAATCGCCCTTAACACGAATGCTTCGGCATGAAGGGCGTTCAGCAGCATGGTTCACTCATCCTCCAGACCATTCTAGTGATTAACCAGCCTATTCAGCAGCACAGAACTTCTGTCGACTGAGCTGGGAGTTGTCACCATTCCCTCTTCAAATTACCAATCAGCTGGCGTTTTCTTCCAAACAATAGTACTCCACAGTTGAGTGCATTCATGCTCTTGATCACTCCAGCTGATTCTACATCCTTCCAGTTCTTAAGGCAGCTGGAATTCAAATATGTCAAGTCTGTCATGGAAAGTAGCTTGTTGTTTCTTGACGGTCTATGGCAATTCAAGCTTTGCACAACTAAAACAAAAACCACCATGTGCAGGCAACTGTGCAGAAGAAGTCGTCCTGTTCTTCTTGTTCATCCTCAAAATTCCTTATCTTCATTGTCCATTAATGCATCTCTCTCATGCATTAACTATGAGCCATGAAGAAGTGTGAAAGTTTTTCCAAGTCTTCTACATGCTTTGTATTGAAGCTTTCTAGCCTAGTAAATTCCCAAGTCTTCTACATGCTTGTATTGAAGCTTTCTAGACCATGTAAAATTTCCCAAAGTCTTCACCGCACTTGTATTGGATTCTTCTTTTGTGATGATTTCAATGTTATTGCATTTTGTCATCTCAAAACTCTAAACCATGTGCATTTCTCCATTTTGAGAATTTTCATTTTCTGTGACTTGCACCAAAAAAGGATTTTGTAACATACTTTTCTACCAAAAGGAAGACTTCTTTGACATGCAACTTTACAAGTTGCACATTAGGTCAAATGTGTGGGAACATATATTAAACATGAACTCTTTACGCATTAGTATTCAAACCCTCGAAGTGGGACAAATTGGTTACAACTTGTGATGCATACTTAAAGAGACTAATTCTATCGCGCATGCAAATATCATTCGACTTTCACTTTGCCATGTAATGTTGATGTGTAGCTTTGTTGAAAACGTGTTTCAATGGAAATATATTAAATATGAACTACTACGCATTTGTAACCAACCCTCCAACAACCAGGACAAATGGGCTACAACTTTTGATATTTAAAAAGACATTGTTCTACATCATGCAATTTACCATTTGGCTTTTCAATTTGCTTTTTCGCCATGTTACATTGATGTGCACCTTTGTTGAAAACTTATGTGTTCCCAATTGTTGAAATGCAAAACACTTTCTTATAGGATTTCTTTTCATAGGTCAAAGGCCTTTTCATGGTGCATTCATATTGTCAAAAGAAGAAGAAGTAGAAAAAAGAAAAATACTCAAGTTTAGAAATTGAAATTTAATTGATGAAATTTGGACTAGAATTCTAACAAACTTAACGCTCCCGTGTTTCTCTTTGTGATTCTCTTGGGAGGAAATGATTTCCTAAAATGTACAACAATACTAAAAATTATTATTGGAGTCATGTTTACAAGAATTTGACTTCGCTCATAATAATTATGCAGACTCAAAATTACACCTCCTCAGATTTGATGGGGATAGTCAAGAAGGTGCTAACTTAGAGTGGAAGGAAATGTTTGTTGGTATTTCTCTAAGTATTTCTTCGATTTGTCATATATACTATTTTTCAACTTCCCATTCACCAAGGCTGACAATGCGTTTCGGTAAGCTCACTTTTGACATAAATTGGTTTTGTTTGTCTTAGTGGAGATAGGGATCCCATGACAATCTCCCCAATGGGGAGAACAAATCCATGGATCCTTAAAGGAGAAGTTGGGGAACCCAAACAAGCAACTATCCATTTTATAAGCTCATTTCAAATAAAATCGGTTCTAAACTAAGTGTACCCCCAATCGATACGAAAGCCATAAAAGTTGCAAGATTGTGGTGCTTTTGAGAAGATATCATACAGACTGGAGTTCATCCCATACACAAGCAAATGTCAATTGAATGTCAAATAGAAATGGACCTACACACGCAAAGCCCATAACAAAGTGAGCTTTTCTTCTTTAGTTTTGTTCTCTTCTTTTTGGGTGGGGGTTGGGAAGGGGAGGAAGAGGAAAAAGAAGCACAAATGATGCATGCACACCATGCAAAGTAATCCACCATTGAAGCAAACCTCCCATGCAAAGTGAACCCCGCCCCCCATTGAAGCAAAACCTTTTTGGGCCAAGGCCAACACCACACGCATTCCAGCCAGCTCCAGTTATGTCCTTTTATGATCTTGGAAGATGGGAGAGGGAAAGAGAAGAGAAAAAGGATTCCTCAATCTTCACCTAACACCATCCAAAGAAGTCTAAAAGTGTTCATTGTGCCACCCATCTCTTGTCCTTGGTTCCATTGATTCCTTGACTTTGCTATTTCTCTGACAAAAGAAAAGTGTTATGACATTACTATATGCATCACTAGCAGAACTAAGTCTCCCTTGGAAAAAAGAAATGAAAAAAAAAAAAACAAAACAAAACAAAAGGGAATGTGCTTCCTTCACTTCTCATTTCAGCATGACATAACTTCAACCCTAATTTTGTGGTTTCCCACTCCAAATTCCCACCCTAAATCACTAATCAATAAATCCCAAAAAACTAAATCTACCAATAAACTCCCAAAAAGCCTAAGACTTTGCATGGAGTCATTTTTTAAAAGATTTGTATGAGGTGCTCTTGCATGACTGAAATCTCAAGAAATTCAAAACAGCTGCAATGTTTTCTCTAAAAAGTGGAGCCTAGTTGGGCAAAAGGGTCATGTGCAAGTAACAAGAGTACATGTTGGTGAGGGAGGTGGGGTTAGACACCACTTTTGGGTTAATGCACCAATAAGTAACTAGATGCCCACATTGGGGCAACCATGGACTCATGAGAGTTTCTATTCTATAAACCTTGTTTAGTCTATGATTGGTCAAATAGGCACCATGTAAAACACTTGGAGAAATCTTCCAAGTGTATTTTGGAGGGCACCTTTTATCCTTGAATATCCCTCCTAGAGAAGAGGAGTGATCTTAGGCCTACTTCTTGAGATTAGGAGCGGGGAGGGGAGCTTAGAAGGTCCCTCCGATTTTTAAGGAGTAGGCATAAGAACCCTTAGTGTCCTACCCCTCCCGATCAATGTATGTGTGGGTTCATGATAATGTTTGTGTTGTATAGCTATACAATGGGTAAAAAAGCTCACGGTGAGGGACATTCCCATGATGAAAAGCCCGAATTACCTACACCTCTTGCTAGGCCCCCTTATTTTGGGAATGCCTTCACTTTTGGGGCTTTATGTGCGACACAAAATGGACAAACATGAGCACTAATTGGCATATGACAAAACATCGCCCAAAACCAATTCCATGTTTCTAGCCAAGATATGTGGGTAAAAAGATTTCCACATTCCACTTGAAGAATGTGTGAGTGAGCATTTAAGTTACACTTGTCATTTCTAAAGGTGTGCATCTTTAGTGATATTTGAGTGGCTTTCGTATTACAACATGTCCACACATGTGTCCTTTTAAACTGGGGTTTTTGTGTGAAGTGGTGTGAAACCAAATTGATGTGAGAATATTGTTTCTGAAAAATATGCGCATTTTTGGCTTCTCTAGACACTTGCTACTACTCTTTACAATTTATTTATATGGAAATTTTTTGTCATCACCAACTTCAACAATAAAAAAAAATACCCTCAATGGCACTTGTTAATTACAAAGCTGAGTAGCCACAAGGAACAAGGGTATATAATATCTGACTTGATGACGTGTTTTGCCTAGACATATGACACAACAAACAAACGAGTGTTTTGCCTTGATATATGACACAACAATCTAATTTACAAACTTGTGGCAATGCCCAATTCAAGCCAACTTGTTTGGCACATAATCAAGCCTAAGGTTAGAATTGAGAAATTGGATATCCATGTTTAGCAATTGAAGGTCTAGGGATGACACCTTGGCCCCAAGAAGAGGGGATCAGAAACCGTAGAAGTGGGGTGGAGACAACTGGGGACCAGCTTCACTTTCGCAAACCCTTAATTTCAGCTTTGCTATAGCAGCTGTCTAAAGTTGAGAACTGAAAAAAAAAATTGAAAAAATAAAAAATGTTGCGTTTTTTCCATAGTAGGTAGTTTCTAGAGATATTTTCATTAAGATTAAAAAAGAAAAAGAAAAAGGAAAAAAAAAAAAAAAACCAGCTAAGGAGGAATGAAATCCTAATGCTTTAACTTTATAACACCAATTGTCGATTTTCCTCTACATGTTTTGTTGTTGGAGGTGAGCATTGACAATGGAGAAATTTCTGGTACATCTTTGTTGTTGGTGGTGGCCCCATTAGGCTAACAATTGTGCATTTTCTTGAACATGTTTGTTGTTGGAGGTGGCAATTGACAATTGTGCAATTTTTTTTTAAAGTACATGTTTGTTGTTGGAGGTGAGCATTGACAATTGTGCATTTTCTTGTACATCTTTGTTGTTGGAGGTCGTCATTGACAACAATTTGCGCTTTCCTCTTGCACTTAGAGCATCTCCACCCCACACCGGCAAACAACCCTTTTCATTAAACCTTGAAGTAGGATTAGGATAGAGTAAACCCTGCTGCGCTTCTGTATTGATGTCCATTTTGCAGTGGTCATTTTAACCCCTTGAAGAATCGCTGTTTTCTACTATGGATTTGGACAATGACTATTACTCGTCAAGATGTAAAGACATGAATGGTCTTTGAGTGTTTGAAGGGACTTTAAAGACGTTTGTGGGTGGTGGAGAGAGATCATTAAACAGTATTTTATTCTAAAGTAAAGGGGTTGTTAACACTTTTGGGGTGGAGATACTCTTACTTTGCACTATGAGCTGGAGGAGGCTTTTTTTGTAAAAAAAATTCTCAGGAAAATAAAGAATTGAGTACCTAGGCCTACTACCCTTCTATTTGCATTTCCCTTTGGCCTCTTTGCAGCTTTGAATCTCTCACAAAGTGGTGCTCACAATGGGCAAAACAAGTATGTAAGTCCACACCCACTCATGTCCAAAACCTGCCTTTCCAAGTTGTTGGAAAAAGGACTCCCCAGTAAGGCTACCTTAGTTAATTAACATCTTGTTCTTCACACTTTCCTCTTTCAGGAAGCAAGGAATTGAATGTAATGTAAGAGCAAACCTTGCCTTAGTTTTGGGTGATCCCTCCTCATTAATGTTACTGGTCACAATAGCCATGGCAGCTGCTGTCTCTCCCCCAATAGCCAGGGCACCCTTCCATAACACCAATGAGATTTGTTTTCATTAAATTTTTAGGGTTTTTGTTTGTTTTTTTTTTTTTGAATTTTGTGATGTAGCTGAAGTGGTGATAATCCGTAAGATAAT
>Ga0116231_10014382_pt1 | contig 10660 bp, 9 predicted proteins | sample S1TSphgellanicum_2_FD_89695 | JGI IMG/M metagenome (GOLD analysis project Ga0116231, IMG submission 89695) | Host-associated microbial communities from peat moss isolated from Minnesota, USA - S1T2_Fd - Sphagnum magellanicum MG | ecosystem: Host-associated > Plants > Peat moss > Unclassified... | reverse complement strand
TCACTGAGCTCACAATAGTTAGTTAACTATAGTGGTGGTCAGAGGCTGGACCTTATAGGCATAGTTAACTTAGTGGTTGTCACAACCCGAGGATGAAAAAAATAGTTAAAGTAGTTAACTACCATAGTGGTAGAAGGTCTGAAGTTATGGTTGCTAACTGGCATGTTGCCATCCGCTGGGGTGCTACCATGTTACTCAAGAACCACTTAGGAAACTTGGGAGACATTCTGAAAAATGTTTAATACTTTTCTAAACAATTTAGAATGATATTATGACATATGATCAAAGATTGTTTTTTGTTGAATCAATTTTTTTTGGAAATTTTGGCAAGTTTTCGTTTTAAAATGTAAATTAGACATAAAAAATGCCTTGGTGTTGGGGGGGGGGGAGAGAAGCACCAAAATTTCAAAACAACACAACTGAATTATTTTTGGCATATGATGGAAAATACTACCATTATAAGATAATTTAGTGCCATCAAATGTCTTTTTCAGTGCCCATTATTACACTATAATTGAGATCATGGGAATGAATGGGATACCCTACCTTGGTGTCAGATTTTGCGAGAATTAATTAAAAATTGGAGGAAGGGAATTGTTAGAAATTTCATGGGAATTATGATTAATTGTATAAAAATATGTAATCCATTGAGATGAATATTTTATTTAAGTTGCAAATTAGAGCAATGAAAATGTGAAAATTGGTCCATATTGTCTAGTGAGTTATGGCTCACTTTTCTTAAGAGGAGAAAGGAATCTTTTGTAAATAAAAAGTAATGGAGATCAAATCTAGTCCAAATTAAAGATTATAGCTCTATTCTTGAATGATAATCTCAACATATCTTGTGGAACAACTATGATGCTGAAAAAAAATATTAATTTGAACCCACCCAGATCCCAAAGTCCACAAACTACTATAATATACAAAAGGTACATAGTAATAATATACACAACTTAGTTGGTTTACTATCGAGCCTGCAATGTTCTTTGTTGAATCTGGAGACCATGGGAAGTTCACTGACCTTTCCCCAACCATCCAGCAGTTATGCACTCTGGCCACCTTCCATTCATCTTCTGCTTGGCACTTGGTACTCTGCTCAACTGGATTAGAGTTGCTCCCGCCAAGAAAATATCTTAAAGATTTTATTTCTTGTCATGATAAGAGTGTGATATGGTGTGATTCATATCAATTAGTTGTGAGAACTCTCAAAACACCCTTCTTTTTTTTTTTTGCTTTTTTTTGTGGGGGGGGAGAATGGGCATCTTTGATTGGAGGACAAGGTAACCTACAGGTTATCACATAGAACCAAGCCACATGAGCAAACAAGATTATGTGTCATAACCTACAAGGAGATTATGTGCAATAACCTACGGCCTCAAGCCAGTTACCAGACATAACTGGTTCTTGAGCACCCTTTTCGAGCAATTTATGCCCTGTGACTGGACGTGAGTCATGGTCCTGAACCAATCCCGTGCAAGTGGAAATAATGTAGACAAGTTATAGGTTCTAACCGGCATGGAGCCACCCAGTGGGGTGCTGCCACATCGCCCAAGAACCCGTTATGAAACTTGAGAGACTCCCCCAATGTACAAATATTCATAAAAACATATAAGTCTCAAAATTGACTCACCTATATAGCTTCCAGGAAGACAATTGGACAAACACCAGTGCTGTTGGGAACACATTGGGAAGTGGGGGAACATGTTTAGGGGCGAAATTGAGAATGTGATTGGAACACATGGAGAACTTAAGGAGAACAACAAAAAAATCAAACACCACCCTACCACCCCCAAAAAGAAAAAAACCTGGACCCCTTGGATGCATAGCCATTTGGTCTCATTGGCCGCCAAGAATTTCTATGCCTCGTTTGTTTTGTTTACCATTAATGGGAGGGGCATAATTTGGAGGAACATGGTTTTTGAATGGCAAAGTTGTTTTGTTGTGGTATTGATGATTGGGGCTAGTAGCCCACCAATGGTTTCCCCGTTTATAATTAGGTTAGGGAGCTTCAACGCAGTGCAAGAACTGATATGTGTTTACACTTTCTTTGTAAAAGGACTAGCTCAAGGAACTTAGATGCAACATAAGGATAACTGTTCATTCCTTGATGCAACGTAAGGACAATTGCTCGGTGATGATATTGTCTTTGTAAAAGGACTAAGTCAGTGAGTTTGTAACTCACAAGCGGGTTTAGGACTGAAACTATGTATGCTTATTACATAGTTATGGAATTCTATGTTGTTTTTTGCATAAATTTTTTTTACCTTTCTATTGTTTATGTATAATTAATATGCCACACCATTATCCTACCATGGACTTCACAAAACTATACCAAAACCTTTCAAAACCAAAATTTCAATTCCTTTCACAATTCTATTCCATGAAACTTTACATTCATACAACAATTTGTTTCTATCAAGTGAAGGTGTTTCCAAAGGTCACAAACATCCACTTATATATTAACCAAAAGAAAACTAAATAAGAAATTTCCTAAAGTCTACACATCACATGGCTCACTATGTAATTTCACATGCATAATAAAATGCAAAGACTTTTTAGATGACTTTCACATAAATTATCATGTGAAAGTCAATGCACTTTCATGTGCCAAAGACTTTTCACATGACTTTCACATAAATTATCATGTGAAAATCAATACACGTTCATGTGCCAAAGACTTTTCAAAAGACTTTCACATAAATTTTCATGTGAAAGTCAATACACCTTCATGTGCCAAAAACTTTTCAGTTGACTTTCACATAATTTTTCATATGAAAGTCAATGCATCTTCATGTGCCAAAGACTTTTCACAAGATTTTCACATAAATTTTCATGTGAAAGGCAATACACATTCATGTGCTAAAGACTTTTCACTTGACTTTCACATAATTTTTCATATGAAAGTCAATACACCTTCATGTGCCAAAGACTTTTCACTTGATTTTCACATAATTTTTCATGTGAAAATCAAACACTATGACCAAATCATAATTAGACTATGAAATCCTATTAAGAAATAAATCACCAAACTTACCCATTAAACAATTACATAAGTAATAGTTTAATTACATCAAGTTACAAACTCAGATATAGTGCAAGGATTGCTTAGTGCTTATAATTTCTTAGTGCTTATCAATAATCCACGAATTATTTCTATCAAAAACATTGATGTCCTATCATCCAATTTAACATCGGTGTTGTGTTTGTTATTATGAAAATTGGAAACATTACAAAAGGTGAATTGAAACATGATCAAAAACTCACATGAGGAGGATATATAACATGACAATTACACTAAAACCTATTTTACAAACTGATATAGAAATTTTTTTTTATAACACTCATATTATTTGCCAATTTTTGCAAATGCAATTAATAAAAGGCCCAACAAAACTCATCCAATAGAGTCAACCCTGGCTTGAACATAAAAACCATTATAGCCAATGTGTTCAATATGTAAGTTGTCCCAATATCCATTTTCACATAGGTTCCATGACTGTATAAAAATTTGATCACAAACTAAATCTAGCTTGAAATTAAATATCATATGACAAAATATCTTATTACAATAGAAAGGTTCTATCATGGGGTTGATGTAAGGATGGGAAACCTGTTGTAATAAGGGGATGAATAAACATGTATTCTCCAATGTAAGGTTCCTTTTTTATAATTTATCTTTAATGGAAAGTGGTGATTTGTAAGACATGTTGGCTTATTTTTAAGAAGTATCTAAATGTTTTTTAGGATGGGAATTGGAACCTGGGCAAATAAAGCAATTGGCAAAAACAAGTAAAATTGAAAATTATTTGAAAAGAGGGTTAAAAGTATAATGGTGCCTCTTTGATCGATAATTATAGATTAGGTAACTTGCAAGCACCCATTTGGGTGTTGTCACATTGCCCAACCTACCCCTTTGATTGGAACACAACAAATCAGATAGAGGATAAAAAAGGCAACAATGTTGTTGTATTAATCATGTTGAATAAAAACATGAACTTTCATTCATTTATATTTTTCATTTGTTTTGAAACATTTAGAAAATATTTCCAATGTTTGTATCTAGCTAATTGTCCTTGAATAGTTCATTAAAAACATCATTTGTGGTCTTGTTTAGTTGTTTTTTTTGGAATGGAAAGACCATGTTTAGTTCCATAGTTCTTGATTTTGTATATGAAAGGCCAACATTTAGCCTCATTTGAAGCTTTTGTAAATTTTCTACCCTACAAAGCTTGAAGTATTCACAAGTTTCTTCAAAGGTTAGTCAAGCATTAGGAATCATGAACAAAGTCATCGTGCTTTGGTATTCAAGAATCAAAACATTCTTCAAGGTGATGACAACCATGTCCATTCTTGCTTTCACTTGAACGTGAAAGTTATTTTCCTTTGTTCTGAATCAACTGACCGAGTTGTTGGATTAGCATGCAAACTTGTCAAGGAGCTCTTTTTGAACATTTTCACCACTTCAATGTTGGTTGTTTTAAATGATGGCATGGAATGTTGGCATTTGTTGGGATAGATTTGTGTGTTATTCAACATTTCACCCCAACAAAGAACTTCATGCAACAACAATTAACAATGTGAAATAAAATAAGATTGTCTCATGGGTGCTTGGATTTATGAAGTTGGAGAGTTTTCTATATTGTGTCTTTAGTTGATGTTTCACATTTTTGCAAAGCTTGGACAATGTTATGATCACCAATAAACTTAACAATATGATGTTCAATAATACCCCATTTTGATTCCAATGACCTTGCAAGTCTTTTAACTAGTCCAACTAAATGATTGTGATTGTAGTGTCCAACAATTCGATCCCAAAATGAATTATTTTTCTAACCATTACCAATGATTGGATCTTGTGAAACATGCAAGAAAAAATGGCACAATTGTGCATCTTTGTCAAACACAAAAAATTCCCTCCTTGTGCATTTAATGGTATACTAGATTACATATGTGCAATGACTAATGACACCATCTAATCCTTCATGAAGCTCCATGTGGTGCTTGATGTTCACAAATTCACTTTGCAAGCTTGTGCTTGGTCCTAATATCATGTGAAGAATTAATGTGCAAGAAAAGAAAGTATGTCGAAGCCTATAAGCTTTTTAAAGCCTAAAGTTATAGGTAGGGTTGCAAAAAAAAAACCAACAATATTCATGGTTAGTTGCCATTTAAGGGCAACTTACCAACAACAATGCAAATGTTCTAATTGAGCTTCACCTATATTGTAAAGTCCTAAATGACTTGGAGAATTTTGGAGTTTGCCATAATCAAATATGTTTGAAATGTCAATAATTTTTGTTGTTCTACTTTGTGTTAATGTGGTTTTGCACACTAAGACTCAATGTACATGCTCTTGATGTAATTGCATTGAATGAATAAAATGATATATGAAAGATCTATTTATAGTGTTCAAATTCTACTAGTAACTTAACACTAATCAATGATAAACAATGAAGTCTAGTTTAAATAATTCAAGTTACTAACCAATAATAAATAAATAAATAAATAATCAATAACTAATTAGTAAGTATAGGATTAATAACTAATTAATACTAATCCACATCGAATTTATAATAATATGGATTAACATTTTATCCCTTCCTTGATTTGGATTATGTCGTCATAAGCCATTTACTAGGGATACAAATGGAAATCTGAAATGTTCATATATTTTATTCAAAATAAAAAATTGAAAATGAATGAAAATGTGCATTTCAATAATTTTAAAAATCTATAAATATGTTAATATTGTTGGTTTAAATATTTGATACTACAAGTTGAAAAATAAAAGTAGTGGTCTTCGGATCACTCCATAAGTTGTCTTCATCATTTTCAAACTTGACTTAATGCATGTGTGTAAATAGATCTATATTGGAATATTGTTGTAACAATAATCATGTAGGTGATTTTTGATGTTCAAATGTAATCCACTTATACCAAAAATCAATTCTAAAACTTGGTTTTGGCTGGTTATAACAAGGATAGAGTGAATTGAAATATTGATGGAAAAAAATTGAAGAATGAATTCTTCTTTAAAAAATTCTATAATTCCTACCTAGGGTATTAAAAATACATAAATGGCTAATTTGCTTTTAAAAACTTAGCAAACTATGGATCAGTAGTAATGATGAACTAAAATAGGTAACAAATATAATATTTAGGTTTTAAATGAGTTTCAAAGAAAAAGGATTGTTGACATTAGGTCGTGGTCAAATTTATGGATTATTAGAGATAAAAATGGATGAAATCAATGATTAGTATTAAATGTGGAAAAAAAGGTAGTAGGTTTAAGGTTTCATTTCAGGATTATTAGAACCTAAAGACAAAGTCCTAAAATTATTGAGTGGAAATTGGTATTATAGGTATAATTAGGCATTTATGTTGTTTAGTTTATGTTTGTTGTAGAATTGCCATGTGGTTGATAATATTAGTAAATACGTAGTGGATCACATGCATCCAAATTAATGACAATGATTTGTCGTAATTAGGTGAACACTGAATGATGAATGGTATTTTGATTTCATTCAATGAGTGTTCAGTAGCAAACAACAACAAAATTGGGATCAAATATTGTTCAATGACGAACTATGCTTGCATTGATGTTGTTTAATGACAAATAATGGTTGGATCAATGAATAAAAATGTCTAAATTGGTGTTGTTCATCAATGATAAATAAGACTATGAAAAATTGTTCATGCTACAATTCTGGTATGAAAAAGAAATTATGAGAAAAAAAAATGCGGTACTATTCACTACTAAACAACTACCAAATAGTTGACAAGGAATGGATTTGGTGCATTGATCTTGCTATAAATTTCCACGTGACATTAGATGAATATACAGTAAGTGAACAAGTGCACATGATTTGTAAGGAGGTGTTGATCATTGGTTAGTCATTGGAGATTGAAATCTTGGTAATCAATATGTCACAAGCGATGAAATAATTGGAAGATCAGCAAAATTATGTAACATCACCAAATGGATCAAGTGGAATTGCAACGAATGGTTTTAATCAAATCAATATCAATAAATATCATGACTATTGATTGGTTGCCATTTTAGTATAAATATTGAAAGAAAAATTGGAAAGAAAATTCCAACATATATACATACATACATACATACATACATACAAAGATATATATATATATATATATATATATATAGACACACACACACACATGCATAGATATATCAATGGTTTGAAAACACCACAAATGAAATAGTTGGTAGATCAATTTGTAACAAAAGGTTTCTAAGTTACAACCTCTACCCAAAACAAACATTGATAGATGTCAAAGAATGGTGACAATAAAATAATTGTTGTAAGAAACATTGGAAACACCTTGGTGATGGTTCCAAACAAAAAAAATGTTGTTGCAAACATGTTCAAACTACAAAAATGGGTGGTGGCAAAATAAGTGTTGAAAGAAAATTGACATATGTCCAATAGATTGGAATATGGAAACAAAACAATTTGATCAAGAAGTTAAGGAAGCCCAAAATTCTTTTGAATTTAATGCCTACGCCCATGCTAAAGAAAACTTGTATTAGTATTCCAAATAATGTACTATGTAGATTTGTGGCAAAAAAACATATTAAGCAATGTGGCTACTAGGTATAACAACATTCTACATTATTGTTATCAACAACAATTTGTTTCTTATTACATTAAATTTAATTATTTCAAAATTTGAAAAAAATAGAATCAAAAACATAGTATGGCGCACACCATGAAAAGAAATACCAAGGTTTCTTCTAGCACAAAAAAAGGAAATCTATGAAATACATACATAATGAAAAGAATTTTTTTCACTCATACCAAGTATTGGAACGAAATAGTTTTTGATGTGGAAATGGAAATATAAAAATTTGCTTTATTTAATTATAAAACTCAATTTGGATCTTTACATATAGATCCTCTTAGGATTGAGGTGAATTATAATCCTTAGACTCATTTTAAATCTATGACACAATAAGGAAAACTTTGAAAAATACAAACTTAGAACATAAAAACTAAAAACATACAAAATGCGTACTATAACAAAAATATGTATAAGATTGACCCCCAAAATGTACATTGGTTTTTATTGCACCTCCCATGCATGTCCAATCTATAGGATATTGATCTTACTCGGGCAAATTCAAAAAAATTATAGTGTATAAAATTCATCAATAAGAGAAAAATAGAATGTTCATAGAACTCTTGCTAGAGCTATTCTAAAGGGATTCAAAAATTGAATCCACAAGATGGTTGCCAAATGTTAATGTGGTCTTTTAGACTAAAATTAATGTCTATGTTTTTTATGTAATTCTATTGAATGAATAAAATGATACATAAAAGATCTATTTATAACACAGTCACATTTTACTAATAATTAATCCTAGTAACTAAACACTAGTCGATAATAAGCAATCATGTCTTGTTAAACTAATTCACATTTAAGTATATGACTACTAACTAATTGGTAACTAACCAATAACTAATCAATTAGTATAAAATTAAAAACTAATTAGTACTGTTCCATGACTTATCTATAAAAATATGGGTTAACCTTTTGTATGCTAAGTTCTAATCCTAAGAGATTAAAGTGTTTTGTTTTAGAATATCCCTTGATGCCTACTTCATACTGACAAAAAACTTTTATTCATGAATTTTACATTGAAATAAAAATAAATGTTTTGGTACATAAACTACCTTTATGTACATCCTTACCTCATTACAACATTCAACAAGGTGTCATAAACACATAGGACCTACCATCATATTAATTGTATGTGACTTTATAAAAAAATAAAAAAACTAATGGTTGAGAATTCATTTATGATATAATTGAATTGTTTCAAAATTATTCAAAAAAGAAGAAGATTTGTGCTATTAAATTATTGAAAATTTTAAATCAATATTAAAATATTTGAACTTTTTAATAACTTAATAATTTGATATTCTAGTCAAGATTAATAGTTGTTAAACAAACTTTGCAAACTATTTGGAAGGTGATTGTCAAGTTGATTGAGATTCAATTTTCATTTCAATACAAATATGTGATTGAAAACATTTTTTTAAAATTTCAATTTAGGTCAAATTTTGCCTTGAATGTTCGTAGTTGTTTACTAAAAGTGTTATATTCTACTCTATTCCATTTGAGAGAAAATTATATATATATATATAATTTCTTGTACATTTAGAACAACAACTATGTAAGGTTTATCTTTTTTCCAATTAATGGGATGACATTAATAATTGTCCATTTTGAATTAGATTGTGAAATAGGAAATTTTTTTCTTTCAATATTATAACAATTTAAAAAAAAGTGCTAAAACATTTTCATTTCTCTGCATACAAGTTATTTGCAACTTTTGAAAATTTCCCATTTAGATGGAAAATTTTGAAATGTAATTTAGTTTGTCATGCATTAACACGAATCCATATAAATGTTTACAAAGTAACACTGGCTATGAAACTTTGAGAGACTCCCCCAATGTAGAAATATTCACTCCAAACATAAAAGCATATAAGTCTTAAAATTGAGTCACCCATATAGGTTCCAAGAAGACAACAAGCATATTGCACAAAAGCTGGTGCTGTTGGGAACACATTGGGAACTTGGGGAAAATGTTGAGAGAGGAGATTAATTTGACAACGTGATGGGAACGTATTGAGAACTTGATGAGAGCAACAACAAAAATCCAAAACCACCCTAACGCCCCAAAAAGAAAAAAAAAACCTGCAACCCTTAGCTGCATAGCCGGCTGATCTCATTGGCTGCCAAGAAATTCTAGGCCTAGTTTATTTTATTTACCATTAATAGCAGGGGCATAATTTGTGGGGACATGGTTTGAGTGGCTCAGATGTTTTGTTGTGGTACCGACGATTGGGGCCGGTAGCCTACCGATGGTTTCCGCGTTCATAATTAGGTCAGGGAGCTTCGACGCAGCGCAAGGGCTGCTCAGTGCCAGGAATCGGAAGGGGAGGAGATATTGAGCACAATTTGTTTCTGCTGAGAGGAGCTTTGTGTTTTCATCTTTTGAGACAGGGCTTATTGGAAACAAGTTTGTAGTGAGGGATATTCCTGTGGTAAGCACTACGAACTGCCCGCCTTGCCGTATTAGGACTCGGTACAGACCAGCGATAGAGACGTTGTGGTGTTTTTTCTAGCTGCTTTGGCATAATTTCTATCAGCAACTGATCTACAGGTGATCAAAGAATATTGTGGGAATTTTCGATCCGAGTCAAGGAATTGTTGAGTGTGATCAGCTGAGTGATTTGAGGTTTGAGATCTCGTCGGCCCTGTTCCAATCGCGTTGCTCTCAAATCCAAACTCTGCTCTGATCGATACAGCCAGGAAAAGCTGAGAAGTTTGGAACATGGGCGAGAAATTGTGGAGTGTGGGCAGAGTGATTGAAGTTTGAAATCCCGGCCTCGTCGGGTCACACCGCACTCAAATTCGAACTCAGCAGCTCTCGCACTGCTTGCAAAACTGAAAATGTCATTAGAGGTCGGGATCGTGGAGGTAAGTATATTTCCCTGCTAATTCGTGGTTTGATCTGAATCACAAGAGTCTTGGTCGGGTCCATATAGGCTTCAGAGCGTAAGGTAGTAAATCTCTGCATCAGACGACTAACCCAATGATTAGGGCGATTCTCCTGGAGTTATTT
>Ga0116231_10014381_pt1 | contig 10663 bp, 8 predicted proteins | sample S1TSphgellanicum_2_FD_89695 | JGI IMG/M metagenome (GOLD analysis project Ga0116231, IMG submission 89695) | Host-associated microbial communities from peat moss isolated from Minnesota, USA - S1T2_Fd - Sphagnum magellanicum MG | ecosystem: Host-associated > Plants > Peat moss > Unclassified... | reverse complement strand
CGCATTTGCTGACCGCCCCGGCCCCTCCGAACTCCAACTGGCACTCGGAGTTTGTCGTCGATGCGGGGAATGCGACCACGGTTCCTGAAAGCGTGCCTTGGCTACAGGTACCTCCAATCCTTGCCGGGCCGACATCGTTCCTCAAGTCTCAAAACGTCGCGCCGGATGTCAACCATCCCGCACCGCGTTCGCTTGATGCAACCGGCGATACAGATCTTCCAACGATCCGTAATTCCTCGGGCGATTTTCGGCTGGGATTGCCCAAGGGCGGATCCGAAAATCGACCTCTTCCGGCAGTTCGGCCTGACGCTGCGCCCGCCCCGGCGGCGGCGCGTTTGCCAGGCGACGACTCCGGCCTTGACCGCACCGCGGAAACCGACAGCAAAATTCGAGAGTTCAGGTTGGGCGACGTTACTGCCGACTCCAATTTTGATGCCCTCCCGGTGGCCGCGAAATCGCATGCGAGCGCGACGGCTATGGCCTCGCACCCTCAATTTTCTCAGCCGGCATATTCCACAAGGGCAACCGGGTCCGTCGGCCTCTCCAACGGCAACGGACTTGCGCCGGAGTCGACTCGAGGCGGGGTCGCGGCCCCGAGCGAGCGGTGGGCGGCGCCAGGGGAAAGGGTAAGGCTTACATCGACGTCTCCGCTCCCCGAGGACCGGCCAGCACTTTTCTCCCAATCGGCCCAAAATTCCATGTTTGCCACAAAGGAGAGCGGGAGGACTCTGAGCGCAGCCCGACCGGTGGAGGGCATTGCCAAAGTCGCGACCACCCCAGAGTTGCGACCGGCACCTGCCATGCCGATCGGAGAACGCCCCGCGTATCCTTCCTTGCAGTCGTCGTTGCAGCCGATCGCGACTCCGTCCCCGGTGGGAACGGACTGGGCGGCCGGAGCGGCACCGGTCCCTGAGGGTACCTCAACTGCCTCATCTTCGCAGACGGCGACTGTCGCCATGGGTCCCCCGCTTCCCACGGTTCGCGCAGAGACTGCATCGGATGCGAGCGTGGGCGTGGGTGTGCCGGTTTCCGGACAAGGACCGTATCCAGCCAGATCATCGGGAACTGTCGTGGAGCCGCAGCAAACTCCGGCCTTCACCGTACCCGCCGCAGGACTTAGCGGACAGGCAGCAACCGATGCCGGTCTTGAAGTCGCCGCGCGCCGTCTCTCCGGGCCATCGTCTGCGGTTCGGAGCCCGAGTTTGCATCGAAGCGGGTCCGTCACCGTCGCGTTGACGGCGCCATCGGCCAACCTCTCTGGGGTCGGCGAGTTTCCGTTTCCGTCGGCGCCGGTCCCACAATTCGCCGCATTGCCAAGCTCGGCGGCTCCGGCCAGCCGTATGGATGCGAATCCGGATCCGTTTCAGGCCATCGACAGCGCACATCCAATGAGTTCATTCGCGAACGCGGACCGCGACGTCCGGGCGCAATCGGGCACTTTGCACGCAACTTCAGTGGGCCAGCTTCAGGTCGGGTATGAGGACCCGGTGCTGGGCTACGTGGAACTGCGCGCGCAGAGCGTCGGCGGCAGCGTCCATGCATCGCTGGGGACGCATTCGGAGATGGCGGGAGAGGCGCTAACCGGTAACCTGAACGATCTTTCCGCCTGGATGGACGCTCGTCATACTCCAGTGGATTCCCTGAGGGTCATTGCGCTCCATGAAACTCCCGGCGTGATTGCGCATCGTTCGGGTTTGAACGGGGCAGCGGATGGATTCGGGGGCAGCGGCGGCGGTTCCATGGGCAACCATGGGGGTCAGGCTTTTGGCGGCGGTTCCGCGGACCGTTCGCAGACCGGCCCCGATGACCGATGGGGCGGGACGGCTGGTCAAGGGACTTCGCGGGCGGGGGGTATCCCCGATTTGCCGTTGCCAGTCTCGGTGACAGGCGCCTTCGAGGGGACAGCGGGGTTCGAGCGAGACCAAGGATTTCCCGGCGAAGCGTCGTCCGGCATCGGAGGAAGCATTTCCATTCTGGCGTAAGCGTCGGTTGCGATGCCGTAACGATTGCAATCGGAAACTCAAAGAGTCCACGAAGGATGAGGCCGGACATGAGCAATCTTTGGAACCATGCAGCAACCCAGCCGGGCACATCGCCTTTCGTCGCGCCGTCTGCTGCCCCGGCCCCCGGTGGCGGAGCGGCGGCCAGATTTCAGTCGATCCTGCAAGCGGCGGGCAAGCACGGACAAGCTTCGAGCCAGCCGGGACTGAGTCCGGCTGCGGCCAGGGCTAATGCCGCTGGGGGCGCTGCCAACGCCGCGAACGGCACCTCGTCGAGCACCTCGGATGCCGATGCCACGATCTCCGCCAACGACTTCCTCACCCTTCTGGTGACGGAGATGCAGAATCAGGACCCCACTGCCGACGTCGATCCCAATGCGTACATCGACCAACTGGTGCAGATCAACAGCTTGGAACAGTTAATCTCCATTAACCAGAATCTGGCGGCGGTGCTCGATGCTGCAGCCGCTACGCCTTCCACTCCGCAGACATCTTCCTCGGTTGGCGGGGTGACCGGGATCCCGCAATCGCTGGGATCCGGCGCGAGGACTTCGGCGGTCGGCGCGCAGAGCTTCCGCGGATCGCCAACGGCGGCGATCGCCGCAGCGAGAGCCGAAAACCGGCCGGCGACGGCGCAAGGGAACTTGAGCGCGCCGGGCGCGGCACCGGCCGCAAGAACACTTTCCCGAGCGCTCGATGGCCGGCCTGGAAGGGCCGCTCACGGGATTCGCGACATACCGACGCGGGCGCTTCCCTGAGACGCTGGGACACGGGTAGCCCACCCGGGAGCCGGAGGCGCAAATCGCACCCTCCCCTGGGCTGAATTTCCAGTCAGCGCATGCCGTTTTCCGGCAGGGTTTTGCCGGAGGACTCATTCACCTCAACCGCTCGGAAGCTCAAGCTTTCGAGGGTCCGCACCGCGAATCACCCAGGAGGACAACAGATGGCAAGTTTCTATATCCCGGTTACCGGCCTCGAATCCGATACCACCGCTTTGAACACCATAGCCAACGATCTGGCCAACCTCAACAGCACCGGCTTCAAGGCGCAGACAGTGAACTTTGAAGACCTTTTCTACCAGCAGTATGGCGAGCAGGGTTCCGGAGACTTGATCCAGCAGGGCGAAGGGGACCAGGTGGCCACGATCGAGTCGCAGTTCACCCAGGGCAGCATCGTTTCGACGGGCAACGCCACCGATGTGGCCATTGATGGTAACGGTTTCTTCGTTTTGGGCGAAGGCGGCGGCGACATCTACACCCGCGACGGCAATTTCGGGCTCAACCAGAATGGCCAACTGATCTCGCAGTCTGGTCTGCCCGTAATGGGGTACCCGGCGGTCGGCGGCGTCGTCAATACCGATGCGCCGCTGACGGGGATCACCATTCCGGTAGGGCAGGTCGAACCCGCCTCGGCCACAACCAGTTTTGGCATGACCGCCAACCTGGACGCCAGTGCGACGATCGGCACTACCGTGCCGGGTCAGATTACCCTCTACGACTCTCTCGGGGAAGCACAGTTAGCCACCGTGACTTACACCAAAACGGGAACCAATACCTGGAGCTATAGCATTGCGATGCCTGAGACTCTGGGAGCCACCTCCAGCACCGCCGCGGGGACGACCACCATCGATTACAACTTCGGATCGAGCGCAGGCACGTTGGCCACGGTCAATTCCGGTACGAATCTGGCCATTACAGGTCCCACGTCCACTGGCACGGCCAGCATCACCCCTCCAACGGTGACCGCGGGAGAGAGCGTCGCAACCTATGCCTCTGCGCTGCAGAGCGCGGTCACGGCGGCTGGGATTACGGGGGTGACGGTCAGCTCCACGGCCAGCGGTCAGTTGAGTATCGTGGGCGCGAACATTTCCACCTCCGGAGCGGTCATTCAGGACCCGGTGGCCACCCATACGACGGGAACTTTGAGCTTCGATGCTCATGGAAACCTGGTGGCTCCGGCGGCGAATCTGACCGGCATCACTTTCGCGGGCTTGGGCGACGGAGCGGCCAATATGACTCTGAACTGGAACATTCTGGGATCAGCGGGAACGCCGACCATTACCCAGACGAGCGCTGCGTCGGCGGTTTCGGCGACGACGCAGAATGGCTACGCCAGTGGGCAATACACCGGCTTCAGCGTTGCGGATGACGGGACGGTCGAGGTGAATTTTTCGAACGACCAGACGCTGGCGGTCGGCAAACTGGCCATGGCCAATGTCGCCAATGTCCAGGGGCTGCAATTGTTGGGAGGCGGGAACTACGCCGCCACCCAGGCCAGTGGACAGCCGGCCACGGGCGTTTCCGGCTCGGCTGGTCTCGGAACTTTCCAGGACGCCTCGCTGGAGGAGTCGAATGTCAACATCTCGCAGGAGTTTTCCGACCTGATCATCGCTCAGCGGGCTTTTGAAGCCAACTCCAAAGCCATCACCACTTTCGACAACGTGGCACAGGAAACCATCAACATGATCCATTAGTGGAGGTCTGGTGACAGTGAGGCCGCTGCGCAAAGAATGTCTGGCGGCCTTGCTTCGCCATTAGCTTTTCCTAATGGAGTTGTGCCAACTTCGGGCATGTGGATGCTCTGATCTCCGGCAGAGAAAATCAATGGCTACTCAGTCTCCGCCGCAATCCGTTGCCTCTGCCGTACCTCAAATCCCCGGAAAGACTTCTGTGGCCCGACTGTCTTCCGCTTTAGGCGGTCCCACGGAAGCGAGTTCTGGGAACTCAGGATCTGCGGGCGACCCGGTTTTATCGGCGCACCCACCTGTTTCCGGGGCGGAGTTGGCAGCTGGCGGGCGGCAGAATCAAGGGGCTGCGGTTGGCGCTTTTCAGATGTTGCAGGATCGCGACGCGAACGGAAACGAGGTATCGCTCCGTCTAACCGCACCCTTGGAGCGATTGCCGGTTCTGCTCGGAGTCTCGATTCCGGTTCGTGATTTTCGCGTCCGCGACCTGCTGGCGCTCGGATCCGGGGAATTGATCGAAACGCGGTGGGCCAATGGTGAGGATTTGCCGCTCTCCTCGGGCGGCGTGCTATTGGCGTGGAGTGAATTTGAGGTGGTGGATACGCGGTTGGCGGTACGCGTGACGCGGTTGGCCTAGGTGCAAGAAACCGTGCCGGCTCAACAAGAGTGCGACAACCGAGGAAGAGGGGCGATATGCGGGAGCAATTTGGCGGGGAACGACCCGCAAGTCGTAGAAGCGAATACACGGCGCACGATCTTGAAGCGGACTGGAGCTATTTGCGCGCCAATCTGGATCACCCGGCGCGTCGCCTGGGAAACCGGCTGGGCAGCGGATTGGCGGAATGGCTGTTGCGACGGATCGATGCTTCTTCGGCCCCGGCGCCTCACTTATCCGTCCTGGCGCGCATTGCGCTCAGTCCGCGGCAATCCGTGGCGCTAGTTGAAGCCGAAGGCGTGCATCTTCTGGTGGGCACCTCGGCAGACGGGCCGCCATGTTTCTTTCCGTTGGGGGCCAGTGCCGGGTATGGCCCGGGACCCCACGCTGATCGCTCTGGGGGGCGTGGATGGCAGCCGAATCTGATCTTCCCGGATGACGCTGCCGCCGCTGAACCCGTCCGCAGCCGTCGGGCCGCCCCCGGTCTTGGAACATGGGGAGCGCACGCCGGAGGCCGCCCAACAAACCGCCCACGGCTGATCGGCAGGGTGTCATGGGTATGACGGAGCCTGTGATCGGGGTTGCTCTGCTGGTGCGCGGTCCGCTCCCCGTTTCCTGGCTGCTGGCCATCTCTGCTCCCGGAGCCAGCCTACCGGTGCTCCCGGACTTGAGCGCCAAGCTGCATCCGGGTGACTCTGCTCCGTGGACTGTTTTGTTTGTGTTGACGGCGATCACTCTTTTGCCCTCTCTGGTGATGGCCGTCACCCCGATGGTTCGGCTGATGGTGGTCTTCCACTTTTTGCGCCAGGCATTGGGCACACAGACTGCTCCCTCGAACCCCACGCTGCTGGGCCTGGGTCTGGTGATGACTTGGTTTCTCATGCAGCCGGTTCTGGTCGCAGTCGAACAGCAGGCAGTAGCGCCATACCGCAACGGTCTGGTGACCGGGTGGGAGGCGATCGACCGGGGAGCGATTCCGATCAAGTCCTTCATGCTGCGCTATGCCCGGGAAAAGGACTTGGCTTTATTTACGGCGGCCGGTCGGATTCCTCGTCCAGCCAAGCCGGAAGACCTCCCTATGCGCGCCGTCGTTCCCGCCTACATGCTTTCCGAGCTTAAGGCCGGCTTCGCCATTGGCGCCGTGCTGTATCTTCCTTTTCTGCTGATCGACATGGTGACTGCAGCCATCACCACCTCGATCGGCATGTTCCAGCTCCCCCCGGTGGTGGTCTCCACGCCGCTCAAGATTTTGCTTTTTGTGATGGTCGACGGCTGGAATCTGGTCGCCGGTTCGCTATTGAAGAGTTTCTAGTACGACCGGAATTCCGGTTGGCGCATGGAGGCAGGCATGACTCCCGATCAAGTGGCCGAGATTCTGCGCCAACTGTTGCGCGAGGCAATGATTGTGGCCGCTCCGATACTTTTGGCTGCGGCGCTGCTGAGCTTTCTGCTCAGCCTTTTGCAGACGCTGACGTCGCTCCAGGAGCAGTCCCTGACGGCGGTTCCGCGCCTGTTTGCCGTAGTGGCCATCCTGGCGGTGGGGATGCCGTGGTTTCTGCATCGCATCACCTCCTACACTCTGCTCCTTTACACCGACCTGGGCCGGTACATTCACTGACGCAACTTGACCGCGATGGTGCGGGAGGGAGTCTTGTTCGTGGACGGAAGCGCGACCGATTGGAACTCGATGGCAGCCGCCTTTGCGCTGGCTCTGGTGCGGGTCAGCGCCATGCTGGCTCTCGCCCCCTTTTTTACCTCACCTTCGGTCGCGCGCCAGACTAAGGCGGTCTTTGCAGTCGCGGTCTGTGCGTTGCTGGTGCCTGCGGTAGCGGCGGCTCGTGTTGCCCAAAGCTCACTCTTGCAAATCTCCTTCAACGGCCTGCTGGGAGAGGTGGCGGTGGGTGTGCTGTACGGCCTCACGCTGAGCCTGCTTAACGAAATGCTGCTCATGGCGGGACAGATTGTGGGTCTCCAGTTCAGTTTTTCGCTGGTCAATCTGCTGGATCCAGCGTCGGAAATCCAAACCCCGTTGATGGGCGACCTCTTCCAGTTGCTGGGCACTCTGGTGCTGATCACTGCCGGACTCGACAGGGTGTTGCTGGCTTCGATGGTCCGCAGCCTACAGGTTGTACCCCTGGGCAGCTTTCCCATGGCCAGCATCGCCGCTTCGGCCAAGGTTCTGGTTCCGCTGCTGTCAGGCTCTTTCTTCGCCGCGTTGGAGCTGGCCGCGCCGGTGCTTGCGGCTACCATCCTGGTCGAGATCGCGGTGGCGTTGCTGGGCAAGCTGTCGCCCCAGTTGCCGGTCATTTCGCTTACTGTGCCTCTCAAGACGCTTACCGGCTTTGTGCTGCTGATAGGCTCACTGGCGCTCTGGCCGCACTTTATTGAGGGTCGCTTCAGCAGCCTGCTGGATGTGGCCGAACGGTTGATCGCGCCAAGCGTTCCCGGAGGAAGGAGTTAGCCGATGCCGGGAGAGAGGACCGAGCAGGCATCGCCGCAGCGGCGCGAAAAGGCGCGCAAGGAAGGCGATCTGCTGCACAGCCGCGAACTCTGTTCTGCCGCCGGGATGCTGGCTGGAGTGCTGATGCTGGGCTTTGGAGCGCCGCGCTTTCTGGCTGGCTGGGCCAGGAGCCTCGAAGCCTTCCTGAGCTATGGCGCGAACTCAGCCTGGGATCCGGGCACCGTCGACGCCACTGTGCGGACTCTGCTGGGTCTGGCAATGACCGTGCTTGCGCCGGTTGGGCTGGTCGGAGCGGGTGTCACAGCGGCCGCATTGGGCGCGGGCATGATTCAGACAGGCGGGATTCAGATCCATCCTCAGGTCGTGGGCTTTAAGTTCGACCGGGTCAACCCGCTTTCGAATCTCAAGAACCTGTTTTCGCTGCGCTCGGCGGCTCGATTGGGCAAGTCGATGATTCCGGCAGCGATTCTGGCCGTCTTTGCAGTGCAGCGGATTGCCCGGCAGTGGTCGATGCCGCCGTTTTCCTCAGTTCGCCTGATCGCTCTAGGCGGCGATGCCTACGGTTTGCTCCTGGCTGCCGCCTGGCTGCTCTTTGCCTGGGCGGCGATCGACTATCTGGTCGAGTGGCATAGCCGCGAACAACGGCTCAAGATGAGCCGTCAAGAGATGCGCGAGGAGTTCAAAGAGTCGGAAGGCAATCCTCAGATTCGGGGACGCATTCGCAACTTGCAGCGGGCCGCGCGCCGCCGCCGCATGCAGGCCGATATGGCACGCGCGGCCGTGGTCGTCACTAACCCGACGCACTATGCGGTGGCGCTGGCCTTCGACTTCGAAACCATGGAAGCGCCCAAAGTGCTAACCAAGGGTCGCAACCTGCTGGCCGAGGAGATCAAGGAGCAGGCTCGCTGGGCGGGCGTGCCGATCCTCGAAAATCCCCCTCTGGCGCGTTCGCTTTACCGCTCGGTCGAGCCGGGCGAGTCGATTCCGGTGGAGCTGTATGCCGCGGTGGCGTCGATCTTAGCCTTCCTTTACCGTCAGCGCGTCGAGCAGGAACTGCGCCAGCGGCGCGAACGCGCTGCGGCGGCGCGCGCCGCGGGCACGCACACCGGCACCCCTCCTCGCGGAACCTCCCCGCCCCATCGAAGCGTTGGCACGGCGGTCATCCCCGCGACCCCCGACAGGACACGCCGAAGGGGCCGAAGTCCGTCGCCGTTCGGGCCGGCCAATGCAACCCCCCAGCGAGGTAATCGATGAGCACCGCCGTCGCCGTGCGCGCACCGGAGTCGCGCCTGAAAGGGATCTGGAGCCGGTTGGGCGAGTTTTTGCTGCCCATGGGCGCGATCAGTGTGATGTTCGTCATGCTGGTGCCGCTCTCGGCCGGAGTGCTGGACATGCTGCTGGCGCTCTCGATCGCCGCTTCGGTGATTGTTTTCCTCTCCGCCGTCCAGGTGCGCCGGGCCATCGAACTGAGCGTTTTTCCCACCCTTCTTCTGTTGCTGACGCTTTTCCGGCTAGCATTGAACATCGCTTCCAGCCGTCGCATTTTGCTGCATGGGTCGGAGGGCACGGCTGCCGCCGGCAAAGTGATTGAAGCTTTTGGGCAGTTCGTGGTGGGCGGCAATTATGTCGTTGGATTTGTGCTCTTTCTGGCTCTGATCGCCATCCAGTTTCTGGTCGTATCGCACGGCGCGGTGCGCACCGCCGAGGTCACCGCGCGCTTCACCCTGGACGCATTGCCGGGCAAGCAGATGGCCATCGACGCCGATATGAACGCAGGGCTGATTACCGAACAGGACGCTCGCAAGCGCCGTCAGGCCATCGCCCGCGAGGCCGAGTTTTACGGCGCAATGGATGGCGCCGCCCGCTTCAACCAGCGCGATTCACTGGCCACCATCCTGATTACCGCAATCAATATCATGGCTGGCTTGCTGATCGGCACGCTGCAGCAAGGCATCGAATTGAGCGAGGCGGTGCGCACCTACACCGTGCTCACCGTGGGCGACGGCCTGGTGACCATGATCCCCTCGTTGCTGGTTTCCGTCGCCGGCGGCATCACCCTGACCCGCACCAACTCGGCCGTGACGCTGGGCGGCGAGTTGCGCTCCCAGCTCTTCGAGCGCCCGGCCACTCTATATATGGCCTCCGCGGTCAGTGCCGCGCTCTGCCTCATTCCGGGCCTGCCGAAATTCGCCTTTCTGCTTGTGGCTCTGGCGCTGTTCCTGGCTGGGCGCAGTCTCAAAGACCCCGCCGGCGCGGCGGAGTTGGAACTGGCTGCGCAGAGCGCCGAATCTGCCACCAAATCCGGCGCAGCCGCCCCGGCCAGCGAGATGGCTGCGCTGCTCAAATTGGAGGAATTGACGCTTGAAATCGGCTTCCAGCTCATTCCGATGGTCGATGAAAAACAAGGGGGCCAACTGCTCGGCCGGGTGCGCACCTTGCGCCGCCATCTCTCCCAGGAGATGGGTTTCCTGGTTCCGCCGGTTCATATTTCGGACAACCTGCGACTCGGGCCCCGCGAGTACCTTTTCAGCCTGCGGGGCATCGAGATTGGTCGCTGGCACACCGAGGGCGCGCAACTGCTGGCCGTCTCGAGCGAAGCCGTGCGTCGTCCGCTGCCTGGGAAAGAAGCGCGCGAACCAGCCTTCGGCGTCCCCGCGCTGTGGATCGCGCCGGCGCTCGAAGATCAGGCGATCGCCGCCGGCTACTCGGTCGTCGACCCAGTCGCGGTCATTACCACCCACATCGGCGAGATGATACGCCAGCACGCCCACGAATTGCTGGGCCGCGCCGAGACCAAACGCCTGCTCGACGGTCTCAACGACACCCACCCCAAGCTGCTCGAAGAGCTGGTCCCTAAACTTCTTACGCTCGGCGAGGTACAGCGCGTTCTCGAACAACTGCTGCGCGAGCGCGTTTCGATTCGCGATCTTGGGGCTATCCTCGAGTCGCTGGTGGAGACGGCGCCGGCCAACAAGAGCCAGATCGCACTCGTCGAAGCGGCGCGCCATGCTTTGGGCCGCCGCCTCATTCAGCCCATGCTCGATCGCGACGGGCAACTGCCGGTCTTGCTCCTCGATCCCGTG
>Ga0116231_10014380_pt1 | contig 10664 bp, 12 predicted proteins | sample S1TSphgellanicum_2_FD_89695 | JGI IMG/M metagenome (GOLD analysis project Ga0116231, IMG submission 89695) | Host-associated microbial communities from peat moss isolated from Minnesota, USA - S1T2_Fd - Sphagnum magellanicum MG | ecosystem: Host-associated > Plants > Peat moss > Unclassified... | reverse complement strand
GTCTGCAAGGCAATGGCAACGGACTCGCCGAACCGTTATCTTATCAACATGGCGAAGAAGCAGCGCAGCGGCCGTATTTTTCTCGACTATTTACGCAATGACCACATGTCAACCGCGGTTGCGCCGTTGTCGCCGCGTGGGCGTAAAGGTGCGCCGGTGTCGATGCCGCTTACATGGTCGCAAGTGAAAGCAGGGCTTTCACCGCAAACGTATACCATTCGGACGGTGCCGGCGCTCGTGGGTAAACTGGCGGCCTGGAAGCACTATCGCGACGGGGAGCGGCCCTTGGCCGAGGCTATCAAACGGTTTGGCAAAGTCTAAAGAGCCTGACCGATAACGTGGCCGGAGTGGGCGGCGGCTCACGCTCGCGCCCGCTGCGGCGGTTCCTCCTGCAACAGCGGCAGGTGCAACGTCACAACAGTTCCCGCGTGCGGCGTGCTCTCCACATCGATCGTCGCCGAAAGCTGCGCCGCCAGCGAACTGATGATCCGCGAGCCCAGGCCGGTGCCCCGTATCGTCGGCTGCATGCCAACGCCATCATCGCTGACACGCACCGTCAGTTGCGCCCGCTCGGTGAAGGCTTCTACCACGACTGTCCCCGCATCGCGGTCCGGGAAGGCGTGGCGCAAGGCATTGGTCAGCACTTCGCTCACCGCCAACCCTAACGGAATGGCGCGGTCAGCATCCAGCATCAGCGCCTCGGCCGGCCGGCACACGATCGCGACCTTCGGGTGCAGTGCCAAGAAATGCGCGCAGAGTTCCCGCAACGACACAGCCAGATCGATCGTCGTCAGATCCGCGCTGCCCTGAAGCGCCAGATGGTTGGCGGCGATGGCCCCGACGCGAGTGACGGCGCCGCGCAGCGCCTCGACCGCCGTCGGGTCGTTGATCCCGCGCAGCTGCATCGTCAGCAGCGAGCTCACCAGTTGCAGCGAATTCTTGATCCGGTGATCGGCCTCGCGGACCAGCAATTCCCGCGCCTCGGCCAGGTCGCGCAGCTCTTTTTCGCGCCGCTTGCGTTCGGTGACGTCCTGAATGATGCCGATCATCCGGCCCGGCGCCGTGGGATCGCCCGTGTTCATCAGGACGCCCTGGGAGACGAGCCAGCGGGTTTCGCCGGACGGCATCACGATGCGGTATTCAATGGAATAGTTGGCGCCGTTGGCTACCATCGCCTCGTGCTCGGCAGCCACGCGTCGGCGATCCTCCGGGTGAATGAGCGCACCGAGCTGCGCGCGGGTCACGCTCCGCACATTGCGGTCGAACCCCATCGTGACAGCGTACTGTGTGTCGATCTTCGCCTCGCCGGTCTGCCCGTCGTAATCCCAGACCGCCAGCTCACCGGCCGCCAGCGCCAGGCGCAACCGTTCGCGTTCGCGCGCCAAGGCCTCCTGCCCTTGGACCTGGTCGGTGATATCAATGAGTGCGCAGAGCAACCGCCGCTCGCCGCCCGCGGACACCACCTTTCCGCGGGCGCTGATCCACCGCGGCCCCTTCGCCAGGCTGCCGGCTAGACCCCCGGTTGGCCCCCCCGCTGGACTGAAGATCCGGTAGGTATAGGAAGCGGTCGTGCCCTCGGCCACGGCTTTGCGCAAGATTTCACGCGCCGCATCCGCATCCTCGGGATGCACGCCGCGCAGCCACTCCTCCGCCGCGGTCTCACGGTCGTCGCCGGCGAGGCCATGCAGCGCATAGGCTGTGGCGGAGGCGGAGATACGCCGTGTCCGCAGGTTCAACTCCCAGGTGCCGACACCGCCCGCCGCCAGCCCCAGATCAAGCGCGTGGTTTGCGACGGTCGCCGCGTTCAGCCGCACGCGCAACACAGACGCGGCTGACAGCACAATCATGGACGCGACAATGAATAAGGCGATGGAGACGCAATCCGTCAGGTTCGGCAACGCCAGACTCATCCTTGGCGGGATCCATAAGTAGAGCGCCGCGATAAGGCCCAGTAGTCCACTGGCGCCGGCGGCCAATGGGCCGCAGAACACCGCAGCGAGCGCGACAGCAGGATAAAGGGTGATGAAGGGCGGGGTTGCCGGCAAAACCCAATCGAGCACCCCGCGCGCCGCCACTGCCAGGAGCATCGCCACGCCGGCCACAACAAACGATTGAGAACTCAAGTCTTTCGTCATCACCTGCTGGAGACGAGGCATCACGGGTCCTACACGTAAGGCGCTCCCTCCCGACGGCACGGTGCGCCGGAGTTACCCGATGACCATAATAGGACCGGGCTGATCCACAAGGAAAGTATAGTAACAGAACGAGGTGCCGTAGCCCAACACGTGGTGCCCTGCGCTCACCGACGCCGCGTTTGAACGCGCTAAAATAGCGAAACTTCACGCTGGAACCGACGCGATTTTGGGGCGTAATGTCGTCAGAACGGAGGGAACGGGTCATGGGTCGCGGAATTTTACTTTGGCTGCTCGGCGTGCCGATTCCAATCATCATCATTCTTGCCCTGGTTTGGCACTGACATGGACACGTTGGTCAGTACAGCCGAACCCCCGGCCGTCACCCATGAGTCCGGTCAGTCGGCCGTCAGTTGGGCTGCCATTATAGCCGGAGCCCTTGTTGCAATGGCCATAGCCCTGCTGATTGTCACGCTCGGCGCCGGTCTCGGGCTTGCGTCTGTCTCGCCTTGGCCCAATGCTGGTGCCTCGGCCACAACCTTCGGCATTTCGACCGGTATTGGGCTGATCGTTGTTCACTGGGTTGCCTCGGCCAGCGGGGGCTTCATTACCGGGCGGTTGCGCACCAAATGGGCAGGCATCCATACCCACGAGGTCTTCTTCCGCGATACTGCCCATGGCTTGCTCAGTTGGGCGCTCGCGACCGTTATCGGTGCAGTTTTACTTACTTCCGTCGTGTCCTCCGTCGTCAGCGCCGGCGCGCGTGCCATCACGCCTGTCGTGGGAGCCGCCGCCCAGGCCGCCGGCCCGGCCGCATCCCCCCTTTCGAGCTATGATGTGGATAGTCTGTTCCGGTCCGATCGGCCTGACGCTGGCGCCAATCCGCAACGGGTGGAGGCCGAGGCCGCACGCATCCTGGCATCCGGGCTTACGGCAGGCGATGTTTCACCCGCCGATCGACTCTATCTTGCCCAGCAGGTCGCGACGCAAACCGGCCTGTCGCAAGCGGATGCTCAAAAACGGGTGGACGATGTCATCGCGCGCGAGAAGGCGACTGCCGCAAAAGCCAAGCAGGCTGCGGACGCGGCGCGCAAAGCGACTTCGGAACTTGCGATCTTTACGGCGCTGGCCATGCTCATCGGTGCGTTCATTTCAAGCGCATCCGCTGCTTACGGAGGCAGCTTGCGCGACGAATATTGAGGCTGGAAGATAATTGGCCAGCTTGGCGTCGGATCACACACGTGTTGGCGATTCTGCGCCTCTGCCATCGCAACGCAGAGGCCTGCAGCTTGCCCCCAACGCCGCTTACAATGTCGACGCAAGGAAGAGCCATATGAGGTTCAAGCTTGGCTGCAAACTCACGTATAGCGTCAATTCGGAAAGTCCCTTCCTGTTCAACCTCTCGGCGCAGAGTTTCGACGGCCAGGTGATCGACAACGAGACGCTATCGCTCTCGCCATTGCTGACTCCCGAAGACTGGAGAATGCCTGAAATCGGCAACGCTCACGCCACGGCTTGAGAGCCCCGATGACGTCAGCGAGATCGCCCGTCGGCGAGGTGCTGCTTTCTGTCTACACCCATCTCTACCCGAGCCGCTACTGCCAGTCAGACAAATTGGAGCGGTTCGCGCGGAGTACATTCGGCAGATTGAAACCGGCCTATGATCGGGTCAACGGAATTTGCAACTGGATTCACAACGACGTCTTCCACGAAGGGGCATTTCGCATGCGCTCACCTCTGCTTTTTGATATGGTGACGCAGCGGGCGGGCGTATGTCGTGATTTTGCCCATCTGGCGATTGCGCTGTGCCGGTCACTCGGCATTCCAGCGCGTTACGTCAGAGCTTACGCGTTCCGTCACGATCCGCCAAATTTCCACCCGCTGTTCAAAGCCTATCTCGCGGGACCTAATGACGGGGGATGGTATCTGTTCGACGTGACGCGGATGGCCGACCCAGCGGGCCTGGTGCGGATCGGGCTCGGCCGCGACGCGGCCGAAGTTGACTTCTGCAGCCCGTTTGGCGCCATGGAAGCCGGAAAGCCGGAGGTGTGGATGGAGGCAGAAGGACCTGCCTCAGCCGCCACCACCCAGACCGTCAGAACCGGCAACTGACCCAAAACGCAAGACAGCCCCCCTCGTTTCATATCGAAACAGCCTTAGATCGGATCATTACGCCAAACCCCCGTGTTGCGACCTCCAATGAGTGACTGTCTGGATCATGGAAGTACATGCTGGAACCACCTTTGTCCCACTCGACCCTGCTTTCAACAGCCACTCCACAAGCGCCCAGATGGATCGACCAAATTTCGAAGTCAGACTGGTTTACGGCGAAACACAGATGCTGAGTGCCTGAACCGTCATGCGGCGGGATGGGTCCGAACGGGGTAGGGCTGGCTTGCAACGAGCCACCCCGCCGAAAGAGCAGCAACACTTGCTGCCCTGGAATAGCCAATGCACACATGCGACCGTCGCGCACCAACAAGTCAAACCCAAATAGTTTTTGGTAGAAGGTCTGAGACTGGTCCAAATCCCCGACGTACAGGGCTGTTTCTAGAATGCGGGTGATTGGCGGTGGAGTGGGGGTCACACGTTACCTCTGCATCTCTATCCCAACAGCTTTGGTTCAACGTGAGCCAGGCTCGGTCAAGCGACGGCCGACGGCAGTCAGAACGCTGCGGGCACGAGATTGGCGACCGCCACCAATTTTCGTGATGAGTTCTGCATGTGCTTTGCGCATTATTGGAAGTTTCGGTATTGGTCAACCGACGGGTTTGCCAATGGCTTCGCTCATACCACTTGCATGGTTCTGATGTTGAGAACATGGCTCTGCAAGATCAGACTGAGCCTCGCTGCCGGGAGCAGTCTCCCGACGTTCATATCGCGCCACTAGATAGCAACCCTAGCCAAAACCAGCGCGAGGCTTACAATCGGAAGTGACATTTGGACGGGGCGAAGCCTCGCGAAATAACGGGGCACCCCGCCCTCTCGGGCGGCGGGCGGGTCGTAGATAGCCATCGTTGTGTAACCCAGCAATTGCATCACTAGAGACGGTATAGGAAAAGGCGAGAGCAAAGATGCGACCCCAAGGATAAATAGCCAGAGCATGGTGGCGAGTTGGGATAACAGCGGGCCGCCTTCCTGCCGGAAGCTAAGCCCGCGGCGAACGCCGGACAGGAAGCATAGCACGGCGCCCGCCCACGTCACCGTCAGGTGCACGGCAACGCTGGCGGCACCAGCGCGCAACAATAGGCATGCGATGGCGCCGACCACGATAGGTACCATCGCAGCATAAGCCAAAACAAGACTTTCCCACGGTGTTCGAGACCGCCGATCTTCCGTCCCGTCGCTGAGGTGAATTTTGCCGATTGTCATAAAGACCCAACGACATTGCCCCCTGCAGGTTCTTCGACCCATACGCAACGCACGAACATGCGGATTCTGAGGATTGCCTTCAGGACCAGTTCGTCCGATCGTTTTCGCTCCGCCATGGACGCTCCATGCGCTGATACACGTCACACTGGAACCAGCCGAAAAGACCAACCAGAACCGTGATACTGATGGCATTGAGCAAAAACAACTGATGCGCCGCTTGATCATCATAGTGGTGCAGCGGCAGCGGCTGATAATGCTGCAGCGTGAGCCAAATCAGCAATGGCAGCGCCGTAAAGATCACCATAAGCCAGCGCTGCGACCGACGAAACGAAATAGCAGCCAGTGCCGCGCAGGGTGCAAAAAACAGCTCTGTTCCAGAACTCTGTCCGAGCACCCAATCGGTGAAAACCGTGTTGGCTAAACCCGCCAGCAGCATTGCGAGCCGCCCCAGTAAGCTACTTCGGCGTGACAGCTGGGGATGATCAGGAAGACGGGGGACAACGCAGCAGTCGCCAGCGACGATGGCCAAGCGGAACGTCCCGCGGACCATAAGACATAGAGCGGCCAAAACGGCAAATGCGTGCCGATCGCCACAGCCACCGAGTTGCTCGTCATCGCCAGTGGATCTGGATGATCAACGAATCTGCGCAAACGCGCTTCTATGCTACGCCAACCGCCGGTGTGGTGACTATGCACGGCGTTCTTTCCATTCCGGGCGCTTAGCCACCGTCCCGCCGCTGAACTGCGTTGGGCCATCAACACGCTCCCTGGATGTCGCGCGGGGCCTTGTCGCTGATGACGATCCGATCGCCTTCTTGCAGAAGCAGACGAGCCGTCTTGAAACCGATACCGGACTTGGTTCCGGTTACAACCGCTGTCTGTCCCTGCAACCCGTAATGCACAGTAGGCTCCATGTCCCGTCTCGCAACGCAACGCCGGTCAGCGCTTTGCGTTTACAAACAGAGTGGAAACCCCGTATCACCTACCTGCGTTCCCTGCGAGAGGTAGAGGATGCGCCATCAACTAACCCCCTTTATGTCAGTTGGAGGCCGCGTGGCGATAGAATGGGAGGCGGCAGGTGCGCGCGACATCTGGAGCTTGCAGAGATTGGCACGTGCCGCATGGGCCTCAGCGCCGAGCACGCGGTGGTCAATCAATGTGGCCGAAGTTTCGATGTCCCCAATCTTTGGAGTTGCGACAATTCGATATTTCCCAGTTCCCTGGCCGCCAATCCGGGGCTGACCATCATGGCATTGAGCCTTCGGACAGCGGAGGCGTTTCTGCGAGAGGGCCGTTAAGGTTCATCGACCATCGATCGCCGTCCCTAAATCGAGTGATCTCGGCTTCGTGTTCTCTTTAGACGGGGACACATCCCAACTCAAGCGTTGGGCCACAACATGCAGGGCAACGCGGTCCAATGTATGGCCCTAAACCCTGCGCTACCCTTGAGGTCCCCATGAATATGTTTTCGGCACGTAGAAAGTATCCGGTTCGGACGGCCGTTACTGGCGGGGCCATTGTTCTCGGCGCCTTGGCAGTGGCGAATTATGTTATGGCACGCGCCACAGAGCGTCGGCATCCTCCCAGGGGTGCGTTTCTAGAGGTGGATGGTGTTCGATTACATTATACCGATCGCGGCGAGGGCAGCCCCGTCGTTCTCATCCACGGCAATATGGTGACAGGCGACGATTTCAACACGAGTGGTGTTGCCGCACTTCTCGAAGAGAAGCATAGAGTCGTTATCTTCGATCGACCCGGATTTGGGCACAGCGAGCGCCCGCGCGGACGCATGTGGACGGCAAATGAACAGGCCGACCTGATACATAAAGCCTTACGCAAACTTGGCATTGATCGCCCCGTCGTGGTCGGCCATTCCTGGGGAGCGATCGTAGCACTGGCGATGGCTGTGTGGCATGAGGCGGATACGGCCGGCGTGGTCGCCCTGAGTGGCTACTATTTCTGGACCTTTCGACCTGACGTGTTGCTGGCCGGCATCGGCGCGCTTCCGGTTGTGGGAGACATTCTGCGCTATAGCGTCTCGCCGCTGCTGAATTGGCTGCTTATGCCGGTCGTCAAGCGCGCGCTGTTCTCTCCTGGATCGGTTCCAGGGCGCTTCGACGCAGAGTTCTCGACCGCTATGGCTGTTCGCCCGTCACAGATTAGAGCCACGTCAGAGGACGGAGCGTTGATGATCAGCGGCGCGCTTGCTCTGCAGGACCACTACAAGAAATTGACGCTCCCCGTGATCATAATGGTCGGCACGGGCGACAAGGTGGTATTCCATCGCCGTGCCGAACAGCTCAAGTCAGCGATAAAGGGCAGCACTCTCTATATGATCGAGGGAGCCGGCCATATGGTGCACTACCAGGCAACTCGAAAGGTTGTCGAGGCTATTGAGGTCGTTGCGAACTCGTCGCTCCGCAGAAATGTATCCAGCTCAGCAGAGAGTGTTGCGGCTGAAGCTGAGCATGAGACGGCATGACGACATCGCTCCGTTCTCAACCCTGAGTGGAAGATGGTCAGGTTCGCATAGGGAAACAGCCGATGACATTGATAGAATATAAGTAACTGGCCAAGTCTGCGGTAGGCTATACACTTGTAGGGTTGGGTAAGCCCTTGCGCCATCCACCAACGCAACTCTCAACCGCTATGTCGCGGCCCGGTCGTGCAACTGAGTCGACGCCCGCGACGCGGCAGGCTTGCGCTAGCGGATGGCGCAAGGGCTTATCCGCCCTACGGAGACATTTCGGTGCAAGACCTGGCCAGCTATGAATATAATACGCTTCGATTCCTCTGGTGGAACCGAAGAATTTTTTGAGGAGGGGCTAGAGAAACCTTTCTCCCGTGCCGAAAATCGCACGCTTTCGGAGTTTCAGCCTTCTGAGTGACACGCGCCGTGTCCGGGAGGTACAGCCCGACCACGAATAACCGCCCCGATCTATTTCAGCCCACGCGGCTGCAGAGACTTTGCGGCGGTTGCAGATTAAACACGACTGCTGCGGCGTGGGGTTGTCGCTGCGGCAGCCGGCATTGGAGGTTCAGAAAGGATCGACCACGCTGGCGGGCGCGATGGGCGGTTTTGGCATCACGGGCTCTGGCAGCGCCACCGATTATAGCACTACGACGGGTAGTAGTGCGATGCACATCGATGCAGTGGGAAGCCGCTCCAAGGTCGAACCTGGGTAAAACCGTAACCGGCGGCTAAACTTTCCTCATGGCCGCTCCTATTCCTTGGGGTGGGGTGGCGGCAATAACTTGTCACGCTCGCGTGGCCAAGTTGCTGGTGTTATGCTCACGTCATGGGCACTGAGGATGGAATAACTGCTGTGGGTGACGTATTCCGCGTAGAGCGGGATAGCGATGTTTTGGCCGATCTGGGCCGCCAAATTGCAGAGCACTCACCCGCCGTAATGATAGTCGCTGCGGCGCCAGACTTTCGTATCATCTACGCGAACCGGGCAGCTTATAGGGCCGCCAGGGTTCCGGCGGGGGATCTGGTCGGCCGTTTGGCGGCCAGCGCCTGCCCATTCATAGACCCCGCCCTGCTGATGCGACCACCGGGGGAGGCACATCAGCGCGCTGTGGCCTACCAAGACAGCGCCGCGACGAGCTGGTGGGAGGTGACTTACACTGCGCTCGATACAGGCGCCGGGGAAAGTGCGGCAGTGCTGATCACCGCGATGGACGTGATCTATCACGAAAACGCGAGATCAAAGGCAGAATCTGCGCAGAATACGCTGGATGCACTGCTCGCTTATATCCCCGAAGGGATCAGCATTGCCCACGGGCCGGACGTCCATGTCGACCGCATCAGCACGCGAGGTCTAGCGCTGTTGGGGCGCGAGCCTGCCGAGCTGACTGGCCGAAGCGCTTTGCAGCAGACTGACGTGTGGGAAGTCTATCGGCCGGGCAGTGACGAGCCATTGTTGCCGTCCGATCGACCGCTGGCCCGTGCGACGCGTACGGGCAAAGTGACAATGAACGAGACGCTGATCGTCCGGCGCCGTGATGGCAGCTTGTTGACGGTCCAGTGCAATTCCGGGCCTATCCGTGACGCCGCCGGCCGTGTGACCGGGGCGGTAATGGGCTGGCGCGATGTCAGTGAGCTGCAACGCGCGAAGGCGGCGTTACAGGGCAGCGAAGAACGCCTGCGCGCGGTGCTGCTACAAATTCCTGCGGCCATTTTCATCATCGAAGCACCAGACGGGCAACTGACGTTCAAGAGCCAGCAACTGGACGAAGTAATTGGCCAACCCGATACAAATTTGGCCAGGGTGCGTGACGCTCTGCGCGGTTGGGCTGTTCATAAGGATGGCTCTCCCTACGACCTTTCGGAGTATCCGAGCCGGCGCGCACTGTTTTATGGCGAGACGGTGCGAGCAGAGCCAATGGCTTACCGGTGTGGCGACGGGCGGCTGATCGACCTCGAGATGCACGCCGGCCCGGTCCGTAGTGAGACGGGTGAGATCGTCGCGGCCGTCGCCGTCGCACTGGATGTCACGGAGCGCCGCCTGGCGGAGGCGCGCCAGACGTTTCTGCTCCAGCTCCAAGACACTTTGCGCGGCCTTACTGAGCCCAGGGAGATACTCACTGCGGCCGCTGCCCATCTCGGCCGGTATCTCGGCGCCGCGCGCATTGGCTATAGTGAGGTGCAGCCAGACGACGAGACCGTGCTGATCACCAACGGCTATGTCGACGGCGTGCCGCCCGTGAATGGCCTATTTTCGCTGATGACCTTCGGCGCCAATCATGCCGCACAGTTGCGGCAAGGGCTGACCATGGCTTACGAGGACGTACTCGCCGAGGGGGGCGACGTCCTAGGATTTGGCGTCAAACTTGGCACCCGCGCTCATGTTTCAGTGCCACTCGTCCGCCATGGCCACTATACTGGTTCGCTCTACGTCACCCATGTCAAACCACATAAATGGACGGCGGCGGAGATCACGCTGATCGAGGAAGTGGCGACCCGCGTCTGGGACGCCGCAGAGCGTGGCCGCGCCGAGGCCAGGTTGCGCGAAAGCGAAGAGCGGTTGCGGTTGGTGATGGATGCCACCGGGCTCGGGCTCTGGGAATACGATGCGATCACTGGCAAGACCATGCGCTCCGCCCGGCACGATGAAATATTCGGCTACAAGGCGCCTGTGAGCGACTGGAGTTATG
>Ga0116231_10014379_pt1 | contig 10664 bp, 8 predicted proteins | sample S1TSphgellanicum_2_FD_89695 | JGI IMG/M metagenome (GOLD analysis project Ga0116231, IMG submission 89695) | Host-associated microbial communities from peat moss isolated from Minnesota, USA - S1T2_Fd - Sphagnum magellanicum MG | ecosystem: Host-associated > Plants > Peat moss > Unclassified... | reverse complement strand
TGCCTGCTCGACTTCTTTGGCAAAGATTGGCTCATGTTCGTCGACGAGTCGCACGTCTCGATCCCGGAGGTCCACGGGATGTACGCAGGCGATCGTTCGCGCAAAGAAATTTTGGTCGAACACGGTTTCCGGCTGCCGAGCGCGCTCGATAACCGGCCGCTGACGTTCGATGAATTTTCGAAGCATCTCAACCAAGTGGTGTACGTGAGCGCGACCCCCGCGACGTACGAACTTTCCAAATCGACGCAGGTCGCGGAGATGATCATTCGGCCGACGGGCCTCGTCGATCCCGAAGTCGAGGTTCGCCCGACCAAGCACCAAGTCGATGATTTGATGGAAGAGATCCGCAAGCGCGTCGAACTCGGCGAGCGCACGCTGGTTACCACGCTCACGAAAAAGATGGCGGAAGACCTGACGGACTTCTTGCTCGAGAACGGCTTCAAGGTGCGCTACCTGCACAGCGAAGTCGAAACGCTCGAGCGCATCGCGATCTTGCGCGATCTGCGCAAGGGCATCTTCGACGTGCTCGTCGGTATCAATCTCTTACGCGAGGGCCTCGATCTGCCGGAGGTTTCGCTCGTCGGCATCCTCGACGCCGATAAAGAAGGCTACCTACGCAGCAGCACGTCGCTCATTCAGACGATCGGGCGCGCGGCGCGCAACGTCGAGGGGCGCGTGCTGATGTACGCGGACGTCATTACGGAGTCGATGGCCAAGGCGCTCGGCGAGACGCGCCGGCGGCGCGAGAAGCAGATCGCGTTCAACAAGGAGCACGGCATCGAGCCGCGCACGGTTCGCAAAGAAGTCCGCGATATTCTCGATCTCATCTCCGGCGGCAAAGACGAAGCCGAGAACACATTCAAAGGCGAAAAGATCCCGCGCGACGTCGCCATGGCGATGGCGGCGGACATCGAGAAGCGCATGAAGCAGTTCGCGGGCAACCTCGATTTCGAAGCCGCGGCCGCATTACGGGACGAGCTCATCGAATTGCGCCGGCAGATCGGCGGCAACGAATCGCTCCTGTTCCAAGGCAAAGCGCCCAAGGTGTTCCAGCACGCGCTCAAGGAGCTCGTGGGGTAGCGGCGTCGCTGGTTTACGGGGCGGGTGAAATCTTGCGGAACAGCTCCATCGCGGTCCCTTCGATCGGCTTGAACGCTTTCAAGGCCAAACGCTGCCAGGGCTTGGGCTCGACGTAGCCTTCGTCGATGCTCCACAGCGGGATGAGCGCTTTGTACCGCACGTGGAACTGCTCGGACCAGCGATTGACCGCCGGGTAATCGATGCCGCGCGCGCGGATCGCTTCGAGGACGCCGTCGTCGGTCGGATGCGCGGCGACGATCGCGACGAACTCGTCCGTCGTCAACTGCAAGCGTTTCAAGAGACCTTGGTCCACGGGCGAATGACCGCAGAGATAGTTGCCGAGCTCGCCGCGCAACTTCATGCGCGCCTTGTCGATCAAGCGCGGCAGCCAGCGGATGCCGCCGAGTTCGGTATCCCAGTGGCGGGGTACGCCGGGCGGGGGCGTCGCGGTGGTGCTCATAGGGGCGTTGAGTTCGGATGCATAGGGAGGCGGCCTGCTCGAGCGTCCGTAAGTCGCGCCGCATGCAGCGCACGATCGTCCCCGGCGTTTCGATGTGGTCGGTCTGGCAGCCCGATCGCAACCTGTTCTTCAACTCGTACTTCATCGAGACGGCGGAGGGCAATCTCGCCGTGGATCCGTTGCCGGTTCCGGCAAGCGACCTCGCGGAGATGAACGCGCGCGGCGGCGTTGCGTGGATCGTCGTGACCAATCGCGATCACGAACGCGATGCGCGCGCGCTCGCGGCTGCGACCGGCGCGAAGATCGTAACGAGCGCGCTCGAAGCGCCGCTCCTCGCGGGGCCCGTCGATCGGACGCTCGCGGACGGCGACGTGTTTTTCGGCGCGCGCGTCGTCGCGCTCGACGGCGTGAAGACGGCGGGCGAATTCGCGCTGGATTTTCGCGAGCATCGGGCGGTGGTCGTCGGCGACGCGCTCTGGGGCGACCCGGCGAGGTCGCTGCGGCTAATGCCCGATGAAAAGCTGATCGATCCAGCGCGTGCCGTTTCGTCGCTGCGGCGGATCGCCGCGTGTTTCCCGAGCCATCTCTTACTGGGCGACGGCTCGCCGCTCTTCGGCAACGCGCGCTCCGTGCTGCAAGACGTGCTGGAAACGCGGACCGAGGTGTTCGTCAATCGCATCAACCGCGACGACGTGCCGTGGCGCCTCTGGCCGGACGAGCCGGCCGGTTACGGCGCACGGACGCTCGAGATCGACGGCTACACGGGCGCCGAAAAACTCGGCTTTCGCATCGCCGAGATCGCGCCGGGACAAGCGAACTGTCCGTTACATTGGCACGGCTCGGAAGAAGAACTGTTCGTCGTGCTTTCGGGTAAGGCGACGCTGATCACCGATCGTGGCGAATACGACGTGCGAGCCGGCGATTACATCACGTTCCGCACGCGGCCGCAAGGCGCGCATAAAGTGGTGAACCGGACGAGCGAACCGTGCGAGATTTTGATGATCGCCAACAACGATCTAGCAGACGTTTGCTACTATCCCGATTCGCACAAACTGATCGTCGAGCAGAGCGGCGTTCTCGTTCGGGATAATCCGCAGCTTTCGTATTGGGACGGTGAGTGACGGTGCGCTCTGTCGCTCGCGCGCTCCGCGCGTTTATCGCTTTGGTCGCGCTCGTCGCCGTATTGCCGAGCGTCGCTCGTGCCGATGCGTCGACCGACGTCGGGATCTTCGCGGCGGTCGTCGCGGGGCAGCACGTCGGCTCGGATAACCCCGTCCCCGTGAGCGGCGTCGTCCCGGGTGCCGCGCTCGAAGTCGAACAGCGCATCGATCGTTTGCGCCTGCATCTCGAAGGCATACCGACGGTCGGAGCGAGCGGTTCGTCTTCCGGCGCCTACGGACACTCGTCGGCGACGCTCGATCTGCTCAACACCGTCGCATCGTACGACGTCGATGCGAACCGGCGCGTGAGCGTCGGCGCCGGATATCAGCTCATCAATCTCGCGAACACCAACGGCAACAACGGCGACGTCAACCAAGTGCGCATCGGATCGCCGATTTACGCGCTGGCTCTGCGTTTTCCGACGAGCGCGACGCACGGGTTCGAAACCAATCTGATGATCGATCCCAACCTGCGCGGCGTTTTGAACATCTTCACGTATCAAGACGTCGCGCGCATTCCCAAACCCGAGCAAGGCGCCGAGATCGATTATGCCGCGGACTATCGGTGGGAACGTGGGCGCGTCGTCTATCGCGTGGGCGTGCGCGGCTTGAGCTACCACACCCGCAACCTCGATAACGGCGAACTCGTCGACCGCAACGTCGGTGCCGGCGTCTCGTTCGACGCGCGCTATCACTTCGGCGCGAAGTAGCGCCGTCGATGCGCGTCACCTTACGTGAGATCGGCGGCGACGCGTCGCCCGGTGCGGGCGATGCGCCTTCGGATACGGGCGCGGTCATGCGGCTCGCCGGGGGCGAGGTCCCGGCAGGCGCGCGCAGCGTGACCTACCGTTCGCGCAACGGCGCGCTCTTACGGATCGGCGGCGTGGTTTGCGGGGCGTTCGATCGCAAACACACGACGTTCGCGTTGCCGCCGGGCACGCGTGGGACGATCGAACTCGACGTCGAGCGCCGCTCGCTGCCGCAAACGGGCTTGCCGCCGAACGACGGACCGTACTGGCGCTATCTGCTCGCGACGGCGGAGCAACGTCCGTCACGCACGATCGCGTTCGATACGCGCGCGCCCGCGCACGCCGGTCGTTCGCGCGATACGGACGATCTTCGCGACGTGCGTGACGATCTGTCGATGGTCGGCCACTCGCACCTCGACGTCGCGTGGCTCTGGACGTACGACGAAGCGATTCGCAAGGCGGCGCGCACGTTCGCGACCGCCGTCCGCCAACTCGAAGCGACGCCGTCGTTCGTCTTCACGCAGACGACGCCGCAGCTCTACGACGACGTCGCCGCGGCGGAACCCGAACTCTTCGAACGCATGCGCGCCCTCGCGCGCGACGGACGCCTCGATACGAGCGGTGCGGCGCTCTGGGTCGAGAGTGATTGCAATGTGCCATCGGGCGAATCGCTGCTGCGCCAACTCATCTTCGGCATCGCGTACGTCGAACGCGAATTCGGCACGGCGCCGACGGTCGCGTGGCTCCCCGATTCGTTCGGCTTCGCCAACACGCTGCCCACGCTCTTGCGCCACGCGGGCATCGGCGCGTTCGGTACGACCAAACTCGGCTGGAACGATACGAACGTCTTTCCCCATCCGCGCTTTCTGTGGGAGGGTCCCGACGGCAGCCGCGTCGTCGCGGCGAACGTGCAGTCGATCCAAGGCGGCTTCGCGCCGCGGCGCGTGGCGAACGCGCGCAAGCGCGGCGATCTCTTGCTCGTCGGGTACGGCGACGGCGGTGGCGGCGTGCCCGACGACGTGCTCGCCCAGGGCGTGCGACGCGGACCGTTCACGACGCTCGGCGCGTGGTTTGCGACGCTCGCGGACGGCCCGCTGCCCGTGGTACGCGACGAGCTGTATCTCGAACAGCATCGTGGCGTACTCACCACGCACCGCGATATCAAAATTCGCAACGCCGCACTCGAACGCGCGCTCGGCGAAGCGGAACTGGCGCTAGCGTGGGCCGTCGTCTTACGCGCGACACCGTTCTTCGTTTCCGAGGCCCGCAAACACATCGACCGCGCGTGGCAGCTTACGCTCCGCGCGCAGTTTCACGACGTGCTGCCGGGCTCCGCGATCACGCAGGCCTACACGAGCGTGCGCGAAGAGTACGCGCTCGCGGAACGCCTCGTCGACGGCGTGTTGCGCAACGCACGCGGCGCGCTCCCCGCCGCGCCGCGACGCGAAGCCGTGCCGGACGTCGCGCCGCAGCCCGGCGACGCGGGCTACGATTTGCGCAACGGTCGCATCGCCGCGCGCGTCGCGCCCGACGGAACGCTGTGCGAACTGCGTCTCGACGGCGGCCCGAATCTGGTCTCGCGCGCCCTGCGGCTCGCGCTGTATGTCGACCGCCCGCTACTCTTCGACGCGTGGAATCTCGATCGCGGCTATCGCAAGCGGCCCGTGCGCGTCCGTATGACGGGCGTCTGCGCCGATGCCGACGGCGTCGAGATCGCGTACGCATTCGGCGCGTCGGCTGCGGTCGTGCGCGTCTCGCTCGGCGCACACGCCGTCGCGCTCACCGTCGAAATCGCCGTCGCTTGGAACGAACGGCATCGAATCCTCCGCCTGGAAAGCGATCTCGCGTTCGCTGCCGAGCGCGCGACGTTCGGATCGCCGCACGGCACGATGGCGCGTTCGCCGCGGCCGCGCTCGCGTCGGGAACGCGCGCGCTTCGAAGCATGCGGCCAACGCTTCGCGCGCGTCGAGCACGCGCGCGGGGGCGTCGCGCTCCTGACGCCGGATTCGTACGGCTGGAGCGTCGATACGCGGCGTACGACCGCGCTCGGGCACTCGCTCTTGCGCGCGCCGATGTGGCCCGACCCCGACTGCGACCGCGGCGAGCACCACTTCCGATTCGCGCTGCGGCCGTTCGCCGAGCTCGGCCTCGGAGCGCTCGAAGCCGAATGGCAAACGTTTGCCAACGGGTCGACCGCCGGCGTGCCGATGTTCACGAGCGCGGACCCGGCCGTACTCGTCGTCGCGACCAAGCTCGCGGACGACGGCGACGGGATCGTCGTTCGCGCACGCGAGTGCGACGGCGCGCAGCGTAGCGCGGCTATCCGCAGCGCCGTGCGCGCGCACGCCGTCGAGGCGGTCGACGCGCGCGAGCGCGCCGTCCCGAGCGACCTACGATTCGAAGGCGAATCGTTCGTCGCGTCGTTTCGGCCGTTCGAAGTGCGAACGTTTCGCGTGCGGGTCGGCTGATGCGTTTTGCAGCGGCACTCTTCGATCTCGACGATACGTTGCACGACGATAGCCTCGCGTACCATCGCGCGGCACGCGCCGCCGCGGACGACGGTGCCCGCGAATGCGGGGTCGACGCCGTTGCGCTGCACCGCGCGTACGTCACCCGCGCCGAGCGCTTCTGGCGCGAGCTCAGCGCGCGAACGCTCGGCACGAAGCTCGTCGCGCTGCGCGCATCGATGTGGACGGGCGCTCTCGCCGATTGCGGCATCGACGATCCCGAACTCGGCTCGCGGCTGGCTATGGCGTATAATCGCTATCGCGCGGAGGTGCTCGAGCTGTGGCCGGGCGTACTCGACATGCTCGGTCGTCTACGCGCCGCGGGGTTGAAGATCGGCATCGTCACCAACGGCTTCTCCGAAACGCACCGGGAGAAGATCGTCTTGCTCGGCCTCGAGCACGCCGTCGACGGTACGTTCATCGCCGACGAAATCGGACGCGTCAAACCGGACCCCGAGTTCTTCTTCCATGCGGCGCGCGAACTCGGCGTCGATCCGCTCGCCTGTGCCGTCATCGGCGATCGCTACGACCGCGACGTCCTGGGCGCGTACGCGGCGGGCATGTTCGCGATTTGGCTCGACGTGCGTGCCGAGGGCACGCCGCCGGGTGCTCGCGTCCCCGACGCCGTCGTCGCACGGATCGGAGATGTGGAGTCACTCTTGCTCGGGCGGTGAGCGCGCCGGAGCGAACGAATTCGCGTCCCGTGCCCACATCCACGACTCCGCTTGCCATCTTCGGCCGATCGTGGCTCTTGCTCGTTCGCAACCCCGCGCTCGTGGTGCCCGGCATCATCGCCGCGGGGATCTCGACTTTCGCGTCGCTGGTCATCATCTCGCCCGACTCCGCCTCGGACGCGCAGATCGTCCTCACGCACACCTTCGGCTTACTCATACGCATCTGCGCGACGGTGCTCGCGATCGCGGTGACCACCGGCATGGCCGACGCGGCCTGGCGTACCGCGCGCGGCGCATTCAAAGACGGCATCGAGGCGTTTCGGCGCGAGGGCGGGCACGTGTTCGTCGCGGTCATCGCGCTCTTGCTGCTGGGTTTGCTCGCCGCGCTCGCGGCACCGTACACGTTCGGGATCCCACTCGGCGTCTATGCGTACTGTTGTCTCTATACGATGCCGTCGGCCGTCGTCGGGGAACGGCCGGGCCTCATCGCGATCGGCGAATCGACGAAGATCGCCTTCGCACGGCCGGTCGCAACGCTCGTCATTTTGGCCGGCGTTTCGGCGCTCGCGCTGGCCCTGGGATGGGGGGCGGAAGTGCTTCAGATGACGCCGTATGTCGGTTCGCTGTTGGGCGCGGTCGTCGTCCAAGGAGTCATCGCTTACGCGACGCTCGTTCTCGTCGGAGAATATCGCATCGCGCGCCACATGGAGACGCTCTCATGATCCCGCTGCCGATCCGCATTGCGATCTCGCTCTTGGGCGCCGGCATGCTCCTGGGCTCGTTCGTGATCCGCACATCGGTCGATCGCGGGCTGGAAATTCGGCGGGATACGCCGCCGCCGCTGGAGATCGACGCCGGGGTCTTCACGATGCGCGTGCTGGGCGCGTTCGTCCTCGGGGTCGGGTTATTGACGTGGGTCGTAGCACGTTCGTACCAGACCCATAGCGGAATCTTCTAGCGCGACTCGCGGCGCGAGATCGACTCGACGCGGCTCAGGACGTATTCGCGTTCGGCGATGCCGAGCTTGAGGTGGCCGACGAAGCCGAGCAGATTGGTTTCGAGTTGGTCGCGGCGACCGACGAAGTGACGGAACGTCTTTTCGTTTGCGGCGCGGGCGAAGAGTAAGCGGTCGTCCACGAGCGCGAGTTCTTCAAAGGCCGGTTCCGTGCGTCGCGGCAGATCGAAGAGGCAATCGATCACGGCGGCAAACTGGGGACTGGTTTGCAGACGGGCGAGCTGGGTGCGTACGCGACGCGTCGCTACCTCTGCCGGGACCGGAAATTGAATCATCATCTCAAAGGCTTGTATCGGTTCGAAATCGGGTCGTGCGAGCGTTTCCGGTGAGGCCTGCGTCACACTCCCGTGACGATCCGGCGGGTGAAACGAACGTGCGTTCGGTATTGTTGTAGCCCTCATGGCCTCTACGCCCGGCACCGCCGAACCCCGCGCACTCGACGCGATCGTCATCAAGGGCGCGCGCGAGCATAACCTCAAAAACGTCGACGTGACGCTGCCGCGCAATCGGCTCATCGTCATCACGGGGCTCTCGGGCTCCGGCAAATCGTCGCTAGCGTTCGACACGATCTACGCCGAGGGTCAACGCCGCTACGTCGAATCGCTTTCGAGCTACGCGCGACAGTTTTTGGGCCAGATGGAAAAGCCCGACGTCGATTACATCGAGGGCCTTTCGCCCGCGATTTCCATCGATCAGAAGTCGACGTCGCGCAACCCGCGTTCGACGGTCGGCACCGTAACCGAAATTTACGATTACCTGCGTTTGCTCTTCGCGCGCATCGGCAAGCCGCATTGCTATAACTGCGGCCGCGAAGTGAGCGCGCAATCGAGCGAACAGATCGTCGATCAAGTGCTCGAGTTGCCCGAGTCGAGCCGCATTCAGGTCCTCGCACCCGTGATTCGCGGGCGCAAGGGCGAGTACACGAAGCTCTTCGAGGAGATCGGCAAGGAGGGCTTCTCGCGCGTGCGCGTCGACGGCGCGACCGTCGATCTGCGCGAGACCGGCGGCAAGATCGATCTCGATAAAAAGAAGAAGCACACGATCGAAGTCGTCGTCGACCGGCTCGTGGTGAAGGCCGACATTCGTAAACGCCTTACGGATTCGATCGAGACGACGCTGCGTTTGTCATCGGGGATCGTGACGGTCCTCGTCGAGCCCGGTAAGGGCGCCGAAACGCTCAAGACCAATGCCGGGACGTCGAAGGCGGCGCCGGCGCCGCGCGAACTTACGTTCTCCGAGTCGCTCGCGTGCGTCGAATGCGGTCTCTCGTTCGAAGAGCTCGCGCCGCGTCTGTTTTCTTTTAACTCGCCATACGGCGCGTGCCCCGATTGTACGGGCCTGGGCGTGAAGATCGAGATCGATCCCTGGAAAGTCATCCCCGATCGCACGAAGTCGATCGAAGAAGGCGCGATCGTGCCGTGGAGCAAGTCGCTCGGTAGCGGGCGCTTCCCCTCGATGAATCCGTACTACATGCAGCAGGTCGAGAAGCTCTTGCGCGCGCGGCGCATCAAGATGTCGACGCCGATCGATAAGATGCCGGACGATCTCGTGCAGACGCTGCTGTACGGTGCGTCGGGCGAGCAAAAATTCACCTACGAAACGCGCAGCGGCCACACGTACAACTACTCGACGCAGTTCGAAGGCGTCGTGCACAATCTCCAGCGCCGTTATAGCGAGACGTCGAGCGAGTACGTCAAAGAAGACATCGACAAGTTCATGTCGGCCAAGACGTGCAAGACGTGTAACGGCGCGCGCCTCAAGCCCGAAGCGCTCGCGGTGACGGTCGCGGGTACGAACATCAGCACGCTCACCACGATGTCGGTCGAAAAAGCCGAAGCTTTCGTCAACGCTTTCAAGCCGACGCCGCGCGAAGAACTGATCGCGACGCAGATCCTCAAAGAAGTGCGTGCGCGCCTGGGCTTCCTCACCAACGTCGGCCTCGGCTACCTCAACCTCTCGCGTTCCGCGACGACGCTCTCCGGCGGTGAATCGCAACGCATTCGTCTGGCGACCCAGATCGGCTCGTCGCTCGTCGGCGTGCTCTACATCCTGGACGAACCGTCCATCGGCTTGCATCAGCGCGATAACGATCGACTCCTCGCGACGCTCAAGACGCTACGCGATCTCGGCAACACGCTCATCGTCATCGAACACGACGAGGACACGATGCGCGAAGCCGACGTCATCGTCGACATCGGCCCCGGTGCGGGTGCCGAAGGCGGCCGCATCCTCACGGTCGGGCCGCTCGAAGAGATCATGAAGAACGAGGAGTCGCTCACGGCCGCGTACCTCTCGGGCCGGCAGTTCATCGCGATTCCGAAGAAGCGCCGCAAGCCGCGCGCGTGGCTCGGCGTCCGCAAAGCCAAAGCGAACAACATCGAGAACGTCGACGTCGATTTTCCGATCGGCGTCTTCGCCGCGGTCACGGGCGTCAGCGGCAGCGGTAAATCGACCCTCGTCAACGAGATTCTCGTGCGCGCGCTCAACCAGCATTTGCACGGCTTGCCCGCGGGGGGCACCTACGGCACGGTCAAGGGTGCGGGCGAACTCGATAAGATGGTCGTGATCGATCAATCGCCGATCGGGCGTACGCCGCGTTCCAATCCGGCGACGTACACCGGTTCGTTCGATCTCATTCGCGAACTGTTTTCGCTCGTGCCCGATTCGAAAATGCGCGGCTACGGCCCCGGCCGGTTCTCGTTTAACGTCAAGGGCGGCCGCTGCGAAGCGTGCGAGGGCGACGGCATCATCAAGATCGAGATGCACTTTTTGCCCGACGTGTACGTGCCGTGCGAAGTCTGCAAAGGCAAGCGCTACAACGCGCAGACGCTCGAGATCAAGTACAAGGGCAAGTCCGTGTCGGACATCCTCGAGATGCGCGTCGACGAAGCGTCGGAATTTTTCGCCGCGATCCCGCGCATTCACAATCGCCTCAAAACGATCGTGGACGTCGGCCTGGGCTACATCAAGATGGGCCAACCCGCGACGACGCTCTCGGGCGGCGAGGCGCAGCGCGTGA
>Ga0116231_10014378_pt1 | contig 10664 bp, 10 predicted proteins | sample S1TSphgellanicum_2_FD_89695 | JGI IMG/M metagenome (GOLD analysis project Ga0116231, IMG submission 89695) | Host-associated microbial communities from peat moss isolated from Minnesota, USA - S1T2_Fd - Sphagnum magellanicum MG | ecosystem: Host-associated > Plants > Peat moss > Unclassified... | reverse complement strand
AAAAAAAAAAAAATTAAAAAAGAAAAAAAAAAAAAAAAAAAAAAAAAAAAAAAAAAAAAAAAAAAAAAAAAAAAAAAAGTTGAACAAAGCCAAAAATATCAATAAAAAAATGCAAAATCAAAACAAAACAACAAAACTTTTGAATGAAAGTTTTATAAAAAAACTATATTATTTTCCTAAGACAACACCTTGCACTCCAAGCTCCAAAACTTACACATGGTAAAAGGGGGACGGCACAGGGGGGGGTTACATCACCTCAATTAACAAATAACAACATCACAAGGCAAAGAATGATGAACCACAACAAATAGCAACAACATAAGGGAGGGTGAGGTAAGTATTCAAAAAAAATGTGGAATGATGAAACAACAATAATGCAAGGCAAGGGCAACGCACCATAGTAAGCAACAATAACATAAGGCGAAAGAAATGAACCATAGTAAACAACAACATAAAGCGAAAAACCATAGCAAGCATTAGTGTAAAGCAAGGGACCATAGCAAATAGTAGCAATGCAAGGCGAAGGACAACAACAAACAGTAGCAACACAAGGCAAATGATCACATCAAACAACAATAACATAAAATAAAAGACCACAACAAACAACAACATAAGGCGAAGGACCACCATAAGCAATAGCAACACAAGGCGAAGGACCATAACAAGCAACAACAACACAAAGCGAAGGACCGCAACAAGCACCATCAGCATAAGGCAAGGGCAATGAACCACAACAAGCAACAACACAAGGCAACAAACCATAACAAACAACAATAGTGCAAGGCAACGAACCATAACAAGTAATAACAATGCAAGGCAACAAACCATAACAAGTAGCAATAGTGCAAGGCAAGGGACCACAACAAGCAATAACAGGGCAAGGCGAGGGACAACTATAAACAATAGTAACATAAGGTGAAGGACCACAACAAACAACAGTAGTGCAAGGTGACAGACCCTAGCAAACAATAGAAGTGCAAGGTGATGAACCACACAAATAGTAACACACAACAAAAAACAATGCACCACCATAAGTAGCAACAACATAAGACGAAAAGCAACACACCACAGCAAGCAGCAACAATGCAAGGCGAGGAGCAAGCAACAGCAAAGGCGATGGCAAGGAACAAATGCAAAACAAAAGAAGAACAAAAAAAAAAACAAAAAAAACACATATTAACAAGACCAAAAAGCCTCTTGGGTTTTATATTCCTCTCCTTTAGTGGTCTTCCCTGGTGGAGATGTTGCCCTAAATAAAAACTTCTAACCCTTAACCTAATTCCAACTTACCCATTTTCCCTCCCAGACCCTAAGAACCAGATTCAGGTTTTCATGTGAAAACCCATCTGGTTTTTTTTTTTTTTAAATTTCCAGTTTCATGTGAAAACCCATCTGGTTATTTTTTTAAAAAAATTCCAGTTTCTGTTCTCCTAGTCGGTTTCACATGGTGAGAACCTTCAAACTGGTTTTCAGCCCGGCTTTTACCCAAAATGAAAACAGTTGGTTCTCAATGTGAGAATGGGGTCACCTAGTGAGAACCACCCAACATTAGTAGAATCCTGGCACATTATTCCTCTGCTCCTGAAGTTTGAAGAATATTTGTAACCCTCCTCCTAGCACTTCCAACATTGCAAATAGTGCTCAGTTAGTTAAAGGAATGGGGAAGATATAGGGTGTTCAGTGTAAGCGGGTTCAACATTTGGTGAATTAAAATAGATTAAGATTTCAAGCTTAAAATCTTGGATGGTTGCATCTTTGTCTCTGGAATACAACAAACTATTTTAAAAGCCTTAGTTGATGCACCCATCAAATTTTTACTCACTCAAAATGGACTAAAATTGAGGAAGATATGGGACTGTATCTAGGAAGCAAACTATCACTCATCCTTGTTTTGTGTGTTTTCTGTGGTGTGCTCTTTTACTTCTGGAGCTCAAAGAAGATTTGTAGCCCTCCAGTTTGCACATACAATGACACAAAAAGTGCTCAATTTTTGTTCAGGAATGAGGAAAATATTGGAAAATGTTTGATGATAATAAGTACATGTTCGGTGATTGACAGTTCTACCTTACCATAATCATCACTAAAAAGGGCCATCTTTGCTTAGGTGCCCCAGAATTTTGTATGGATATGAAAAACTAAAACATTTGAAAAAAAAAATGGAGGTAATTATTTTGTTTAGGCAGTTGTGTATTTTTCAACAAATGAATGATGATGAAGAAGCCCTGGCAAATTCCATATTAAACAAAGCACTCAGCAAGAGGGAAAAGAAGGAACCAAGAGAGAGGACACCCAAGTCCAAGCCAAAAGAGCAAAATCCAAAGTGCATCACAAAGCTTCACCCCGACAATCAAGTCATGCCAAGTATGTGACTCTGGAAATTAAAATTGGATGAAGAAAAGTCAAAACATGCTGGTTTGGAACAGTGAAATCATTTTCACCCTACATTCTTACACAGTTCGCTCAGGCCAGTATAAAAGGCACAACAAAGCCTAACACCTGCCACAGAAGAGTGTCATAATATGATGATGTGAACGCTACACCCTGTCTCCGATTCGTCAATCATAATGATTGGTCCAGGTGGGTTGCTAGTAGTAGGTCTCCCACCTATTTGCAGTCGTTCGTACTTTTAGTTCTATGGGGTGAGGTTGGAAAAACAGTAGATAACTAAACTTGGATGTGAGAAATATTTTTGCAGGGGGGAAACTTGGTACCTGCTTGGTACCTGCTCAACAATGGTAATTTTCTTGCTTGGAATGTCAGTTCTCAGTCTTCTGTATCGTCCAGTCAACACATCTCAGAAGTGAAAAAAACTAGCTTAATAATCTTATAGGTAAACACACTGTCTCATTCATGAATAAAAAACTTGCAAAAGGATCATTATTCTGAAGTACCTTTGAAAGGAATGAGTACATTGGGTGGGTGCAAAAAATAAAGCCAAGTTTGGCATCCACCTAACAAGTTTTGTACAAAAGCTTGTACATTGATTCTCAGCAATAACTCTCTCTTTCTCCTTGGCCAACTACAATGATTGGGCCAGGTGATGAGAGTTAAATAGTCTCTTACTTTGTACAGTCCATCTTTTTAGGTTCATGCTGAGGGATAGGGGTAGGGGAGAAACTAAACAGTGCACATTGGATGTGGTAAATACTGCTAGAGGGCTGGCACCTGGGCATGCTCTGAATCTGACAATTTTGTAAATACAAGGGGATGGACATACTTGTTTATGGCCATGATGGTTTAATGTGATCAGATCACACCACCAACAAATTTTACACAGAACAAGCCACATGAACATCAGAAAGTAAACTATACACACTGACTCCTTTCACCACAAAGAAAACTTCCTTGGGAAAGGGATGAGCAAAGAGTAGGTGTCTCTTTCCTTGTGGCAGATTGATTGCATCAACAAGCTTACTGTTACATAACTTCCATATGCAATAAAGATTTTTGTTGTGGCATCGAATACTCTTTACAATCTTGAACAAGTGGTTGTACAGCCTGTCAAATTTCTCAAGTTCCATACATAGCAATTCATAGCAAAAGTGGAGAGTGAACCTTCCATCATTTGCTGAATCCGTGGTTGCTGGTTATCAATCTGCTCACATGCCATCAGCATGTGTGAAATACTTCAACCTGGCTTGAGAACAAAATTGAATCAATTCACCAAATAGAGTTAATCAGAAAAGGTATTCTTCTTCATTGAGAAGCCATGTCCATACACTTCTCCAAATTCATTCAACAGCCCCATTCCTATCCTGACAAAAAAAAAGAAAGCCTCTACACACAGCCAATACTAGTGATACGAAACTCTCGACTCTAGTGATGACTGAAGTAGGGGATGTATCTCTTTACTCTTTACCTACCTGAAGGGTGCAGGAACAATGTGTGGGCAATAAGGAAGCAACACTCCAGTAAAATCTAATTGCATGGAATTTATGTGGTAATACACACATGGGCAACTACATTGACAAACAGGAAACGCAGCATCAGAACCAGGATAAATACAATCACTAATCCTGACTAGGGTCCCTGAGTAAGGAAGAACAGCTAACATGCCTTTACAAAAAGGAGTGTTTTCCAGGAAACTTCCACCCAGGCAATGTTGTATCATTGAGGTTCTCCTTGCCTTTGTACCTCTTCTTCAGTGACCTCATCAGGACTCTCATCTGCTTGATTGTTCATATGAGAGATGAGAGACTCAACTTTAACAGGAGAAGAACCAAAGCCACCTGGAGGAACTTTTGACCCCAGCAGCTGGGCTAAACCTCCATCACCCGATGAAGAAGGCCTATCATCTTCAAAAGAGATGGGAGACTTGCCCTTTGCCTTTAAATTGTCAGGATCAGAAACAGAAGACTGTTGTTCGGTATGAGCCTGCGGTTGAGGTGGGTCTTGGTGCCCAACAGCAGAGGGATCAATCTCCTGAGGTATAGAACTCAATTGGCGTTGCAACTGAAGTGCAGACTGCAACTGCCTTTGTAAGCCCTGAGCAATAATCATCAATTGAGGATTCAGTTCTTCTACTTTGAGCATCAGAAAGTCAAGAAACATTGTGCACTAGTTTCACTTGTGCTTCATTGGGGGATGACCCAAGTTTGTTCCCAGGCTACCTAACAGCAAAAGTAACAAGGTTGCAAACTTTTTTGTAGACCTACAGACACATCTTCATGACAATGTCAGCAAGCAGGTAACTGCTGAAACATTTGGTCACAAAAACTGAGATTTTAGAGATGTCCTCCAAATCCACAGGGCAACAAAAAACAGCTCATTCCAGGTCACTTCAAGGTTTTATAAGGGTTCTTCTGAGTCATATTGTCCAGACTATATCAAATGGTGAAGCCCAGTACCTCAATATATTGGCCCAAATGAGCTTGCTGCAAGTCCAAAAGCGAGGGAGAGACTGTGGCCCCAGGAATTGCCTCGCTGTTGCCACCTGCCTGAGAGCTTTGCCCTCTATTCTGTGTATCCTGACTGGGCTGAGTAGGACCAAATGCAGCCACAGGCACAAAACCATAGACAGGAGACTGAGCAGAAAGCCGGGCTTCCAATGCATGTGCCAGAGTTGCAGTAGCTTGTGCATGTAGCTGCCCATGCTGATCTGCCATCTCTGCAGCAGAGGTACTTTGACCATGCTCTGATGAAGAACTACTAGTACTGGATGTAGTGGGGCGACCCACTACTGCCATGTATCCCTGTGGGGTCATTGGTATGTAAGCTGGGTACCTGTTACAGTAGAAGGCAACAAAGTTATCAGATTGTTCCACAGTAAAATTGGGCCATGTCATTTGCCTCTCCATCTGAGAGACTATCTCTATTAGAGAGCATGAACAATTCTCTCTAACTCACCAGCACTGCAGCAGCGTAGCCAACAAAGAAAACTATCACCAGGCATCCTAGTTACCAGGATCGAACTGAAGAGTTCTCCTCTTCTTCTTCTAATCTCCTTTCATCATCTTCATGAACTTCAACCTACTTGGCACATCTTTGGTTGCCCTACACTTTGTAAGTGGAAATGCTTCTGCATGAAGCTTGGCTACATCCTGAGGTACCACTACCAATCCATACTTGTATTCCTTTTCCCTTGATCCATTTCTCCTCGAGGAGCAACTACATCAACAATCTTTGCTAGAGTGCTCCTTATTAATGTCAGTGTGCCAGAAGGAGGCATGATGAAAGGAAAGGAGCAGTGAGAGTGAAGAAGAGAAAAGGAGAGGAGAAAGTAGGACAAATTTAGCCAAATTTGGCCAAAGGGGATTGGGACATAATTTCGGAGATCCAGAGTAGATGTGCAGGTTTTCCAACCAGCTTCAGAATAAACTAGCCATGCCTAAGGGTATCACTCACTAAGACACCCCTGCATAAGGAAGAAAGGTGGCCTACCAATCAGAAGCACCTGGCCTTGCAGCCACATAGACAAGACGATACTGGGCAGCTGCACGAGCTACAGCTTGTATCAATGCCTGCTGTTGACCCTGGGGGATATGCCCAAATCCAGGAAATTGGATAGGCCCTTGTCCACTTGAAGCTTGTCCTTGAGGTAAGCTCCCCCGTTGTCCTGCAATATTATATGCCCACAGCAAAACAAACACAACCACAGATAAGTGTTTTGAGCAACAGTCAGACTAAGTCAAGCACATTCTTTGCACAGTGGCTACAACCTCCCACAGTTGCATATGGTGAGAACAGTAGTGCTGCTCACTACAGCAAATTGGTTGCTTTGCTCAGCAGGGACTTGTGAGCTAGCCTCCTGTTTTGACAACCATCAAAGCAGGATCTTGAGATCAGACCTATCAGTCAGCATTCAGTCATGCAAGGAGATGCACATGATTCACAATGCATCTCATTGCCATGAGTTCTTAAACCAAATAAAGCACCTTCAGCAGCAGGCTGATCTTGATGTGGAGGATGCATGTGATGTGCTGCAGGATCTGTCCCATTTGCAGCTGGACCATTGTCAGGAGGGAGAACAGGGGCCCTACAAGTGGGGCAGGTTTGTTGTCGCTCCAGCCATGAGCGCAGACAGTGGACGTGGAAGAAGTGACCACATGGAAGCTTCTTTGCTGATGACATCTCCTCTCGACAAATGATGCATGTCGCATCACCTCTGTCCACAAACATACATAACATCCCCAAAGACACAAGAACATTCATTGTCTGTACTGTTGATAAACATGACAATGAGTACTCTATGGTATGGCATTGCATTGTCAGCTTGATTGGCACAGAGTGTTTAGCAATGGATCAGTGCAGTCCCAGCTGACCATCAGATTGGCTGCCAAGTTTGACCTAAGCAAACTGATATGTCACATTCTAACACCAACACATACAGAACTTGAGATGCCTCAAAGTTTGCCAGATGTGATCTCACTAACAGCCTACAGGTTCCAACAACTGAAAACATTTTCTGAAATCAGGAACCTCAGGAGAAGGAAGTCTGCATCAGATCTCACTTTTTTCAAACAGATAAACAGCACAAGTCCCCTTACAGAAAAAAGATAGATGCTGGAAGTTCACTACTTACAGTCCAAGATCTTCTGTGGTGGCATCAGGGAAACGATCATTCATATTGGACGTAATCTTCCTATACCGGATAAAATCAGCAACCCGAGCTTTGAAGTTGCGGAATGTCTCATACAGTTCTCGAACCAGATGCAATGGTAGACCATAATTTCTGCAGATACAAATAAAACCATATAATCATAGAGAGACACGCAACAGGCCTAAAAGAATAACAAAGTTTATGATTCTGCTGGCACTTATCATCTATGTTTTCCTCACAAAGGAATATGAGGCACCAGCACAAAAGCCCTAGCAAAGTAGCTAATGCATAACTGCAGGAAGGTGAAGGTCCAAAGATAACCAAATGCAGCACTCACATGAAGATGACCAGAAAGAAGAACAAATACAGAGACAAATGAAGCAAGTCCCGCACAAGCTCCAAGTAGAAGATGTACACAGCTTTGTTTTCCCATTGCCCCTCCATCACCATGTCACCAATGTATAGAAGATACTTCAAGAATGTGGCAACTGTAGATGTTGCCAATATTACATACCTGTACAAATAGACATAGATGGTAAATGAATGGATCTAGGATCAAGTGCAAGTATCAATCATGTTACAAAGATCATATCTGTTAGGTCAAATAAATCATATCAGAGAAGAGACTCTATGACTACAACACCTTCAACATCACATTCCTGGGCATTTCCTTCACCCAATTTACAATTCAACTATGTAAACTATCTGTGGCACCAATAAAGATCCCATCATGTACAAGAACAGAACACAAGCAATTGATGAACAGCAATACCACAAACAGAGGATAGGGGTTACAAAGGAAATAGGTAAGAACACTTCAGAAACAAAGAAACCACAACAAGCGATGGCACATCGAACACTTACTCAAAGGCGAAAAACAATGACACGGATGCAGTTCTTGTTTTCAAAAGATGAACCACTGAAAACCGAAGGAATATAATGTCGAGACCCAGCAAAAAGACCATGAAAGAGATTATGCGGAAATGTGACAGGCGTGACACAGATGGTGTCGTTTCGATATACTCCACCCTCTTTTGTGCCAACCAATGCAGCGCCTTGATGAACAAGAGGACAGTGATCATGACCACAAACATGACATTGAACTCCTGACGGAAAATTGTCATGGCAAAAAGAATTTCCATCACCTCCCTCCAAGACTGCTCATTCAAGCGCTCAACCTCCGCCTCCCGCAAGCTCCCTAAGAAGATCCCCTTGATCAATTGCCAGATGAGGCACAAGATGACGAGAGCCATGTTGAGAAGCAACACCAGGCTGATTTTAGATGTGGACAAATACACCATCGCTGGATAGAACTGTTCCCGACTCTTGAATGCATGGTACACTATAGCTGTTGCACCCACTGCACTCACTGCCGCATACCGAGCCAGCCTCACCATGGCTGCTGCTGCCGCCACTTCTTCTTCTTCTTCTTCTTCTTCTTCTTCTTCTTCTCTACCACAGAATTGAATTACCCCAGAGATTCAGCTACTCAAGAAAGAGATGGTCCAATCCCTCCACATCCACATCAAAACTATGAAGCCACCAAGTGCACATCAAACCCTGAATCCCCCCAAACACATCCCAAAAAGAAGTAGTAAAACAAAACTAGGCCCAAATTTCTTGTGGATCTGTCTTCTCAAGAGGGAATCAATCACCTACTACAGCACCATCGCTACATACAGAAACCCTTGTGAGGGAAACACAAATCATCGCCTTGGAAACTCCTACTCTACCACAAACCCTAAAAACTGACTGACGCCGGTCTTAATCAATCACAAACCGAAAGGAGGATATGGATCGCCTTCTTCACTGCTACGGGATAGGGGTTTGACCTACATCAGTAAAGAAGAAGGGCCACAAGCAAACTTGCGACGGACGGACGGACGGACAGACGAACTCCAAATCCGCTACAAAAGTCCAACAAAAACTCCGAAGAGTTGTAGTAGTGGGTCAACTCTTGGGGTTGTTCCTGCTATGATGATGATGATGTGCTGCTACTGCTGCCGCTATGTCTGATCCTCGGCAGATTTCCATCGCCACTTCTGCTGTGATATCCGCGAATCTCTTCTGCCATCTTCAGGCCCGATCTTATGAACCACAGCGGATCGTAGACCACAGCAGATTCCGCGCGTGACGAGCCCCGCCCGCCCCTCTCGATCGATTGCACGAGTGTGTGGCCATCGGCTCCTGGACGCACGCAGTCCCGGACGGACGGACCGACGGCCCACTTCGCGAGCGACTTGCCGGCCGGTCTCCCGTTCTATATTACATCTTTCTATATTTTTGGCTACCCAGTTCAACCATGTATAGAAATCTGGCGATAGATTTTACGACTTTTCAGTTTTAATATTATCATTCTGGCTAAAATATATAGCCGCAAAAAAAAAAAAAAAGGTTGGAAAAAAAAGCTGCTCTCTCACAGTCAGGCTTTTTTTTTACTGGCGAAATTTCGCCAAAAAAATGACCAAATTTATTTTCTACTCGTGTAAAATGAAGTTATTTTGGAAGGTTTCAATAGGTAATAGAAGTGAGGGTGAGGGAGAAAAAATCGCCAGATTTTTATATTTGGTTTTCAGTGTTTAGCCAAAAATATAGAAAAATGATTATAGAATTGTATTACATGTTTGGTTTATAGTCAGGTTTGGCTAAATCTTCCTACAGACAATCATCACTTTTTTTTACATCTTGGTATGGATGATCGCCACTTTTGCCACAAACAAAAATTCTTGAGAAAAACATTGTTCGTTTTGGTAAAAATATTTGCTAGTGTTTTTTTTGGATAATATTGGCTATCAATGTTTTTTCAGGAAATTTTGTTAAGCAAAGTGGAAACCATCCATAGGAAGATGTAGAAAAAGTGGTGATCATCCATACTAAGAAGGTGTAAAAAAAATGGTGATCATCCCTAGTAGGACAATTTAGCCAAATTTGGTTATCAACCATATTTGAAGTACAAAACTTTAATCATAGTTCTATATTTTTGGCTAAACACCATACAAAATTTTGGCAATTTTTTCCCCATTCACTTTTGGTGATTGAAAACTTCCTCCAAAATCATTTTTTGGCAAAAAAAATTCCGCTAGTAATAAAGTTGTTGAGTGTGTGTGTGTGTTTGTTAGTTAAAGGGAAAATAGTCGAACTAAAAACATGGAAAAGAAAGTTATAAAATAAAAATAGCCCAATCATAGTTGTCATGTCATGTCGATAATAATAACCACTTTGCAACACAAATGATGGTGTTTGTTTGTCATCACCAACATTTTTTAGTTCTAATGTTGACATCATCAACGAGCTTTCAAAATAGAAATTAAGTTGCCTCCTTTGAATAAAAGAATCCTTAACATTATATATAGTAAAGGACATCGTGAAGCATCATTTCGTCCATCTGTCATGTCATTCATCTATCTATCGGTCTGGTCATCCATCCGTCCTATCATGGTCTATTTCCTTCGACGGGTCGGAGAAAAAGTGGAATACAGACGCGACATAGCGGAGAATAATATATATTAGTGTTGTAATTATTATTATTATTATTATTTTTGGGGGGTTTTTGGACTTAGGTACATTCATCCTGTCTCTTTCTCAACAACTGAAAGAGTTGGGTTGGGTTTTTTTTTTTTTTTTT
>Ga0116231_10014377_pt1 | contig 10665 bp, 6 predicted proteins | sample S1TSphgellanicum_2_FD_89695 | JGI IMG/M metagenome (GOLD analysis project Ga0116231, IMG submission 89695) | Host-associated microbial communities from peat moss isolated from Minnesota, USA - S1T2_Fd - Sphagnum magellanicum MG | ecosystem: Host-associated > Plants > Peat moss > Unclassified... | reverse complement strand
GGAAACAAAGCGCCGCCGCGCGAGGCTTCCCACGCCAAAGGCACCGGCAGTTTCTCGGGATCGATGGCAGCGATGACGAGATCATCCTGACCTTTAAAATGCAGCGCCACGGTTTCGCGCACTTGCTCGCCCGTCGAAAAATGAATGAAGCCATCGGCGATGTCGATCGGCGCGCCGGTGAATGTGCCTTGCGCTTCGGCCTCGTGCCAGAGGGTTGCTGTCGCGATTTTGTAGATGTTGGTCATGCTCAACCGTTATTTCAAAAGATGGAGCGTGTGCATTGGGGGACCCGCCCGCCGCCTTCGGCGTCACCCTCCCTTAAAAGAGAGGGATTACACCGCCGCTGCTGTCAGCGCGTCGCAAATATCATCGACCACGCGTTCGACAAGATCAGCGTCGTCGCCTTCGGCCATCACGCGCACCACGGGTTCGGTGCCCGACAAGCGGATGACAAGGCGGCCCGAATTGGCGAGCTTTTGCTTGCCGGCTTCGATGACCTTCAAAACGCGCTCCTCAGCGAGCGGTTTACCAGCCTTGAACCGCACGTTTTTTAAAATTTGCGGCAGCGGCTCGAAACGATGGCAGACTTCGCTCACCGGCTTGTTGCGTCTTTTGACAAGGGCCAAAACCTGCAAGGCGGCGACAAGGCCATCGCCCGTCGTGCCATAATCGGAAAGGATAATGTGGCCTGATTGCTCGCCGCCAACATTATAGCCGTGTTCGCGCATATGTTCGAGCACATAGCGGTCGCCGACGGCGGTGCGTGCCAGCGAGAGGCGGATGCTCGAAAGAAACCGTTCAAGCCCAAGGTTCGACATCAGCGTCGCGACAATGCCCGGCTGCGTCAGCCGGCCGTCCTCGTTCCAGCTTTGCGCGATCGCGGCCATCAATTGATCGCCATCGACAACCTTGCCGCCTTCATCCACGATAAGCACGCGATCGGCGTCGCCGTCGAGCGCGATGCCGATATCGGCGCGCATCTCGCGGACTTTTTTCGACAGGGCCTCTGGCGCCGTCGAGCCGACGCCGCGATTGATGTTCAGGCCATCGGGCTCGACGCCTATGGCAAAGACTTCGGCGCCGAGCTCCCAAAGCGCCTCAGGCGCGAGCTTATAGGCCGCGCCATTGGCGCAATCGATGACGATCCGCAGGCCTTCGAGCGAGAGATTGCGCGGCAAAGTATGTTTGGCAAATTCAATATAGCGCGCGCGGACATCATCGACGCGTTTGGCGCGGCCGAGATCGGGCGACTTCGACAATTTGCGGCTGAGATCTTCGTCCATCAGCGCTTCGATCGAGGCTTCGACCGCGTCGGAGAGCTTATAGCCATCCGGCCCGAAGAGCTTGATGCCATTGTCCTCATAGAGATTATGCGAGGCGGAGATCATGACGCCGACATCGGCGCGCATCGATCTTGTCAGCATGGCGACGGCTGGTGTCGGCATCGGGCCAAGCAGCAGCACATCCATGCCGACGGACGTAAACCCCGCGACCATCGCATATTCAATCATATAGCCGGAAAGCCGTGTATCCTTGCCGATCACAGCCCTATGGCGATGGTCGCCATGCTGGAAGACGACACCCGTCGCCTGAGCGACTTTCATTGCGAGCTCGGCGGTGATCACGCCATTGGCGCGGCCTCTGATGCCGTCGGTTCCGAAATGTTTGCGGCTCATGCGCTGAATCGCTCTCCCAGCAGGACCCTTCCGAACGTGATCCATGTATTTTTTTACACGGTCGAGATGAAGGAAACCACCCGTCTGTCTGCGTGGAACGTCGCAAATGCGATGCGAATCGTCATTTATTGGAATAATATGCGAAGGGCGATAAGAAATCGCTTACAGAATCATCCAGAGGGTCCGCTTTGCCTTCTGGTCACGATCTTACGTAAAAGCAAATGCTTAGCCTGCATTTCAACATCTGTTGCCATTCAATCCGCCCGGGGAGGCCGGGCTGCCGAGCGGGAGCTTCGCCGGAAATTCCCGCTGCATCAAGGCAGCGCCGCACTGGGCTTGGAAATCAGCCGGGGCAACCTAATTTTGGCCGAACTGCGCGTCTACACATCCATCATCTCACCGGCACTATAGGATCTTGCCGTATGTTTTTTTCTTTCAAAGTTTTTTTGCCTGCCATCGGAGCGTCGCTGATTGGGTTGACTGTGGTCAGTGCTGAGGCCCTGGCCGAAGACATCCTGCCAGCATCTGTCCGCCTCGACCAGCTTCAAACCCAGATCGACGGATTGAAGCCGAAACTTCAGGTGGCCCAAGGCTATGGCTATGGCCGCCCGCCGGGGAATATCGGCGGCGACGATTCCTATAATACGCCCATGTCTCAGGATGCGGCTGGGCTCGATGTGCGAATTGGCCATCTCGAAGAAGAGATCCGGCAGATCAACGGGCAAATCGAGCAGATGCAGTTTGCCGAGCATAGGCTCGAAGACCAGCTGAAGAAATTCCAGCAGGATGTCGATTTCCGTTTCCAGGATGCGGGCCATGGCGCCCGGCCGCAGAAACGTACTGACGCGACGGATAGCGAAATGGGGACGCCCGCCGCTGGCGGCCCGGTTTCGACCGCGGGCGCTTCGACGGATTTTTCGCCTTCGAGCACGGGACCGCTGCGCTCAGGTCATCATGGGAATGATGCGTTCGATCCAGCTGCCGACCCCGATGCCCCCGGCGCACCGCGTCAGCTTGGCAGCATTGCATCAACCGCGACAGCCTTGCCGCCGCCGGTCACGCCGAGAGCTGTTGCCAATAATGCACCCCCGGCTGTCATCATGGACGACGAAACCGATCCGAATGCGCCGCTCGATCTCTCTTCGGGCCGTAATCATTCCTCGCCCGCTTCGCCGCCGGCGAGCACACCTCCCGGTTTCGGTACGGCCGCTGCCCCCCGGCAAATTCCGCTCACCGCGCAGCAGCCGCAACCAAGCGTGACGCTGGGTAACACACAAATGGCCGCTGTCCCGCCAGTGGCTTCGCCGAGAGAAGAGTTCGACGCCGCGCTGGGTTTTTACAAGCAGAAAGAATATGAGAACGCCGAAAAAAGCTTCTCTGCTTTCCTGCAGAAAAATCCGAAGAATAGAATGGCAGCCGATGCGATCTATTATCTTGGCGAAACCTATTTCCAGCGCGGACGCCAGCGCGAAGCCGCCGAACAATATTTGAAGATTTCGACTGATTATTCGACCTCGGGACATGCGCCCGAAGCGATGCTGCGGCTGGGCCAATCCTTGAATGCCCTTGGCGCCAAGGAACAGGCTTGCGCGACCTTCATCGAAGTGAGCAAGAAATATCCGAACGCCGCCGCTTGGGTGAAAAATGGGGCTGAACGGGAAGCCACTCACGCGAAATGCTAGACCCGCTCCTTCCGCCGCGCGAAGGTTGCGAAGCGGCGCCTCAAAAAGAAGCCGGGCGTCCCAGCCCGGCGGCGGATAAGATTTTTGCCTCCCTGCTACAGGCAAAAGCAGCGGTGCTCGCTGTCTCGGGCGGTCCTGATTCTGTCGCCTTGATGCTGATGGCAGCGGACTGGGCCAAAACCGGCGCAGCGCCGCCGCTTTTCGTTGCGACGGTCGATCATGGATTACGGCCAGAATCGCGTCATGAAGCCGAAAAGGTCGGGCTTTGGGCCGCGGCGCTGGGTTTGCCGCATCGCATCCTCACCTGGGAGGGCGAAAAGCCGAAAACACGTATCCAGGAGCGCGCCCGAGAGGCGCGTTATGGACTTCTATGCACCTATGCCGAAGAGGCCGGCGCTGGTCACCTGGTCACCGCGCATCATGCCGATGATCAGGCCGAGACCATTTTGTTCCGGCTGCTGCGCGGCAGCGGCCTCAAAGGGCTCGCGGGAATGTCTGCCGCCAAGAGGCGGGGTGATATCATGCACCTCCGCCCTCTGCTCGGCTGGAGTAAGGCGGATCTTGTCGCTTTATGCCATGCGCGGGAGCATGCGTTCTTCGACGATCCGTCCAATCGCAATCCTGCCTATGCGCGCGCGCGGCTGCGGCGTCTGTCCGGCGTGTTGTCGGAGAATGGCCTCGATAAAGCGGCGCTATTGAGATTGGGCGCACGCTTGGCGCGCGCCGATGCCGCGCTACAGGGGCGCGCCGCCGCTCTCGCGGAAAATTTGCAAAACCTTGCCGCGCCTCCAGCGGCCTTCAAAGCCGATATTTCGTCTCTTCGCGGCGAAAGTGAAGAAATTCTCGGCCGGGTTTTGGAGATCATCATCCGGCGGCTGCGCGGTGATACAGCGCCATTGCGGCTTGACCGGCTTGAATCCGTGGCCGCCCATGTCGATGCCGCCCTCACTGAAAGTGCATGTTTTTCCGGGACTCTTGGCGGGGTGACTTTAAATCTCGATCAAAAGTCCTACCTCACCATCAAGCCCGAAGGCCCGCGCCAGCGCGGCCGGAGGACAAGTGCGTGAACTTGGTGAGCAGCCAAAGGGCAGACATTATCTCTCTTTCAGAGGGTATTACGTCCCTTGGCAAGGCGGCTCGCGGAGCTTACATTAGATTATACGCGCGGATTTAAGCGCTTCTTTCATCAAGCTGCGATCTAAATGGATCGTCTACGCTTGTCATGGGATCAAGATGAATCCGAACTTCCGGAATTTCGCCCTTTGGGTCATCGTTTTTCTTCTCGTCGTCGCTCTGGTGATGCTGTTCCAGAATCCTGGACAGCACACTGCTCAGGCCGACATCACCTTCAGTCAGCTCTTGAATGAGGTCGATCAAGGCACCGTTCGCGAGGTGACAATCTCGGGCAACGAGATTAACGGCCATTTCAAAGATAGCCGCGCCTTCTCGACCTATGCGCCGAACGACCCGACGCTGATCCAAACTCTTTATAAGAAAAACGTCTCGATTTCGGCCAAGCCGCCGTCCGATGGCAATAGCTGGCTCGTCACGCTTCTCGTCAACGGACTTCCGCTGATCGCTTTTCTAGGTGTCTGGATTTTCCTCTCCCGCCAGATGCAAGGGGCCGGAGGGAAAGCCATGGGCTTCGGGAAATCGAAGGCCAAACTTCTCACGGAAGCGCATGGGCGCGTTACCTTCGAGGATGTCGCTGGCGTCGATGAAGCGAAGGAAGATTTGCAGGAGATCGTCGAGTTTTTGCGCGATCCGCAGAAGTTCCAGCGGCTTGGCGGGCGTATCCCGCGCGGCGTTTTGCTTGTCGGACCGCCCGGCACCGGTAAAACCTTGCTCGCGCGCGCCCTCGCTGGCGAAGCTAATGTGCCGTTCTTCACCATCTCCGGTTCGGATTTCGTCGAAATGTTCGTCGGCGTCGGTGCGAGCCGCGTGCGTGACATGTTCGAGCAGGCCAAAAAGAACGCGCCTTGCATTATCTTTATCGATGAAATCGATGCTGTCGGCCGGCATCGCGGCGCGGGTCTCGGCGGCGGCAATGACGAGCGCGAGCAGACCTTGAACCAGCTGCTTGTCGAGATGGACGGCTTCGAGGCGAATGAAGGCATCATCCTGATCGCCGCGACGAACCGTCCCGATGTGCTTGATCCCGCTCTTCTGCGGCCGGGCCGCTTCGATCGTCAAATCGTTGTGCCCAACCCTGATATTGTCGGGCGCGAGCGCATCCTTAAGGTCCATGTCCGTAAAGTGCCGCTGGCTCCGGATGTCGATCTGCGGACGGTTGCGCGCGGTACGCCAGGATTCTCCGGCGCGGACCTTATGAACCTCGTTAACGAAGCTGCTCTGATGGCAGCGCGGCGCGGTAAGCGCATCGTGACCATGGCTGAATTCGAAGATGCCAAAGACAAGATCATGATGGGTGCCGAACGCCGGACACTCGTTATGACTGAAAAGGAAAAAGAGCTCACCGCCTACCATGAGGGTGGCCATGCGCTCGTTGCTCTGAATGTTTTGGCGACAGACCCGGTGCATAAGGCAACGATCATCCCGCGCGGCCGCGCGATGGGCATGGTCATGCAATTGCCCGAACGCGATAAGCTGTCGATGAGCTATGAACAAATGACCTCGCGTCTCGCTGTCTTGATGGCAGGGCGTGTCTCCGAGGAAGTCGTCTTCGGCTGGGACAAGGTCACCTCCGGCGCGCAATCCGATATTGAACAAGCGACGAAGCTCGCCCGTGCGATGGTCACACGCTGGGGCTTTTCGGAAGAACTCGGCACCGTCATGTATGGTGAGAACCAGGAAGAGGTTTTCCTGGGCTATTCCATGGGACGGCAGCAGAATATTTCCGAAGCGACCTCGCAGAAGATCGATGCGGAAGTGCGGCGTCTGGTCGAAGAGGGTCATGCCGAAGCGACGCGGATCATCACCGAGAAGCGCCAAGATCTTGAAGTCCTTGCTAAAGGACTGCTCGAATATGAGACCTTGTCCGGCGATGAAATCATAGGCCTTCTCGTCGGGCGGCGTCCGGTTCGCGAAGTACTGGAAGATCCGGCACCTGTGCGGGCGCCGACATCGCCTGTGCCCACGACGGGAACGAGCCGCCCGCCGCGGCCTGAGCCCGGCCTTGAGCCGCAACCCCAGGTTTGAGCGCGCGCCCAAGATAAAATGCAAAGCCCGGCTTAAGCCGGGCTTTTTCTTTGCCGTACCAATTGATGTGAACGAATATCGAGTCCAAATTTTCTTTATGAAAATTTCTGTCACTGATGCCAAAGGACAATTAACCGAGCTGGTGCGGCGTGCCGAAGGCGGTGAAGAGATTATTCTCACCCGTCATGGCCATCCCGCTGCTCGTCTTATGTCCATGATGAAGTCTTTAACCGCTGACGACCGTGCTAAGCTGCTTGAAGATATCCGGTCCGAGGGCCGAGCGAAGGCCGCGCCTGGACCGGGCGCGGCAAGAAGTCAGGACTTTCTCTATGGTGACGACGGTTTATGATCTAAAACGCGCTCGAATAGCATTAAGGCGCCATCGACCGGCTTGTTGGCTTCGAGACGGATCATGGTCGCCTCCTGCCGCAGTAAGGTGAATGTGCCGCGCGCAAGCTCCTCGATATAGCCAGGACGATGCGCGAAGCGCCCGGAGCGCAGCAATTCGTAGGTTTCCGCGCTAGTCGTTTCAATCGTAAAGGCGAACAAACCGCCCGGCGGCAGCAGACGTGCCGCCTGTTGCATCAAAGGCGCGAGATCGCCGACATAAACCAGGAAGTCGGCAGCGAAGATAAGATCGAAGCCTTGGTCTTGCTGTGCCAGATAGGCGATGGCCTCGGATGCGATGAGATCATCATAGGTCTGCCGCGCCGCTGCTTTTTCAAGCATGCGGGCTGAGAGATCGACGCCGGTCAAGGTCCGCCCAGGTGCCTTCAGAAGCGGTCCGGCAAGGCCGGTGCCGCATCCAAGATCGAGAATTCTGGCAAGCGGCCCGGTATGCTGCGCCAGCAGCGCGTGAAGTTTTTCGGGCCCATGATAATCGAGCACCTCGACCAGCTGCTTGTCGAACGTATCGGCGAATTTGTCGAAATAGGTGACGATATAATCGTCCGGCGCGCGCGGCAGCGCTTCATTCTTAAGCGCTGCGAGGAGATAGGCCTGAACGGGATCTTTATGCAGGGCCTCTCCCAAACGGATCGCGGCCTGCGTATGGCCATAACCGCTGAGGATGTGAAAGCTATCGCGCATCAGCTTGTCGCGGTCTTCTGGCTCCATGCCTGCGGCCTCGCGATAGGCCAGGATCGCATCGGCGGCGGAATCGTCCCGCGCGACTTCCAAAAAGCGGGACTGTCCGAATTTATGCTTGAGAGACTCGTCTTCTGGCTGGCGCGTTACGGCTTCCGCGAAAGCTTTGGCGGCAGAGGAAAAGTCACCCAGATTAAAATGGGCCTGAGCCAGACATGTATAGATGGCCGCGGTTTCGCTTCCTCTGGCAACGGCATCCTGGAGACATCTTGCGGCCTCTGTGAAGCGCCGGGTTTTCGTATAGAGCAAGCCGAGGCTGATCGCGGCATCCGCCGATTTCGGATCCCATTGCAAGGCCGTCAGAAAGGCTTCCTCAGCGGCGGATTTGTCTGTCTCCGCGTAAACGGTGCCGAGCAGCAGCCAATCGGTGGCCTGCGATGGATCCCGGCTCAAAGCATTTTTGAGGCAACTCGCAGCCTCCGGCTTATGCCCGGCGGCAAAAAGAACGCCGCCAAGACCGCTCCATAACGGAGCTTGCGCCGGTTCGAGGGCAACCGCTCCAGCCATCATGCGCAGCGCATTTGGAAAATCGCTTTGCTGCCAAAACAAGAGGCCCATATGGCGCAAGGCTTTTACCGGCTCGCCGTAGCGTTCCATCATGGCTTCGAAGCGCGGATGCTCGATGCGCCATGCCGGAAGCAGCGCCAAGACCTGCTCCGCTGAGGGTAGCTCGATATCCACTATGTTCCCCCGAGATTACAAAATTTCGCGATCTAAGGGGATTCGTGCGAGCTTGGGCAAATGTTTCGCGTCTTTTGGGCGATGACGCGAAAAACTTCCAGGGAGGGCATCTTTACATCTCAAGGCGCACCCAAACCTGTGGCCTCGTCGAGAAATTGGAAGCGGGGACTTCTGACCGCTGCCGAGCGGTAATGGATGGCATCGACGAATAACGACACACCTTGCGGGCCGATCGTGGGACATCGGTGCGCATCGCAGAGAAAGGGGAGCGGATCGATGAGTACCGCGCCCGAGGCTTTGGCCATGGCGTTCAAGCGTTTCCTGACTGGCGCGCCTGCTCTTTCGAAAGCGTCTCTATCGATAAACTCGACGTCGTCTGTCTTGCTGCCGAAGAAATTCCGCTTTGCCAGTTCGATGGGCACGTCAAACTGGCTGAAGGGCGTCGAGCTGATGATGAAAAGCTCGGCTCCATGCTTCTTCAAAGCGGCCAATCGTCCGGCTGTGCGCGCAAAGACAGAATCGAGATGCGCCGCATACCAGGATGGATCGAGGTTCACGACGCAGCTTCCGTTCTCCAAGAAGCAAAAGGCACCGTTCGGCGTAGCGAAATATTCATACCAATTCGAAACAAGCACGACGCGGCGATAGTTTCCCTTTTCAGCGAAGTCGAACGCCTTTTCCATGAATGCGGAACATTCGACCAATCCGTGATTGATTCCGAGCAAAGCAGGGCAGCCGGCATCCGTCACGAATGTGAAGGAGCGGCCCTCCTTTAACGCCGCGGCGCCGGCAAAGCGCGGATATAATTGCATGGCGAAGGAATCGCCGATGAAGAGCGTATCGGCTGTGTTCTCGCCGGCATGGCATGGCCGCGGATTTCCATCGAGACCCGGTCCGACGCAGTTTCCAGGGTAGGTCCAATCGCCCGCCGCTTGATTGAAGGCTTCGAACATTTGCTCGCCGCCCTTAATCCGGCCAGGAAGGCCATCGCTCGACGCGATGAGGATCGCAAACATCACGGTGAGGATTGTGAGGCTGGCGCCCGCGGCCCAGCTGAACGCGGGACGTGTGTCTGTTGCGAGCCTTTTGCGCGCTTTCGCTGCGAGAATGATCACTAACGCGATCACAGCTGCGAGAATGAAGACATGACCTGCGACTCTGAAGCTCTCGAAACCTTGGAAATCGAAATAATGCGTCGCGACCGCGACTGGCCAATGCCACAGATAAATCGCGTAGGACCATTCGCCCAGAAAGCGCGTCACCGGATTTGCAAAGAGAGCGCTCCCGGTCTGCCGCGCGACGATAACGAGGCATGTCCCGAAGACGGGGATCGCGGCCAAATAAGACGGCCACGCCTGATGCTCATCGAAGGTCAGAAAAGCGAAAGCGATGAGCGCGAGGCCGCTCACGAGAAGGAGATAAGACACTCTTTTGTTTTGAGGAGCGCTATCGAATTGGAGCGCGACGAGACCGCCGGCCAGCATTTCCCAAGCGCGAAACGGCAGCAGATAAAAAGTTGATGCCGGGTGCGCCGCCGACCAACCGATGCAGGCGAGCAGCGATAAAATGGTGAGCGGCCATAAGACGGCGAGGCGCCAGATTTGCGCTTTCAAAAAGCGCGTCAGTCCCATCAGGATGATGGGATAGAGCAGATAGAATTGCCATTCGACCGACAGGCTCCAGGTGTGCAAAAGCCATTTCGTCGCGCTTTTCGCATCGAAATATCCGGTCGCTTCCCAGAACCGGAAATTTGAAAAGAACAAAAGCGCTGAAATTCCGGTGGAGCCGAGTTTTTGATAGCTATAGGGATCGATAAAAACGTAGCCAAAAACGAATAGGCTGAAGATCATCGTGTAGAGCGGCGGCACGATGCGCCGCGCTCTGTCGCCATAAAAACCAATGAGGCTGAAGCTGTCTTTTTCCAGCCGGCGGGCGATGATCAAAGTCATCAAATAACCGGAGATGACAAAGAAGACATCGACTCCGGCAAAGCCGCCTGGAACGAAACTCAGTTTGAAATGGAAGAGTACAACCGCGGTGACCGCGAGCGCGCGAAGTCCGTTGATATCGTCTCTAAAACGGATCGAAGCCATTTATGAAATGTGCAAGCTGCGGTGTGAGGGGTTCGATGTATAGATAGGCCGGATAGGGTTCAACTCAATTTTCAGTCGAGCGTGTCGCGTCTGTGCTGCCGGCTGAAATCGCGGCGGGCGCAATCGGCGTTGCGGCCTTGCTGCTCGCAGCATTTTCTTCCAAGCCCGTGGCCGCATCCAAAAATTTGAAGCGTGGACCCTTCACTGTTTTGCCGCGATAATGCGATT